>OGII01001369.1_pt1 | contig 17480 bp, 20 predicted proteins | sample 1571701 | NCBI WGS metagenome assembly OGII01 (sample SAMEA2581950, study PRJEB24529) | metagenome | biome: Human gut stool | place: China | collected 2011
AGTCAACTACACATCAGGCAAAACGGTTTATACAGTTGAGGGTAACTGCTCCGGCAAAGTTAAAGCCAGGGAATATACAGAAAAAGGTTCAAAACCGTATAATAACATCAGTGCAATTATGGGGTATGCTTCGCCAAATTACGCCTCGGCTTCCGGCAGCAATGCACCGGCAACCACAAAAAAGCCGGCCACAACTAAAAAGGCTACAACCAAAAAAGTAACCACTAAGAAAGCGACTGCCAAGAAAGCAACCACTAGCAAAAAAGTTACTGCAAAAGCAAAGCAAACCACTTCACAAACAAATGCTTCAAGCCAAACTAACGAAACCACTTCCACAACAGCCCAGCCGGCTCAAAGTGAAGCTTCAACCCTTACAAACCTTCAAATTCACGCTTCAAAATATGATTTGCAGGTGGGCGATACCGTTAAACTTGAATACAGTGTTGAGCCGCAAAATACAAATGCAGTAGTAGGTTATTTTTGCGACCAAGAGGGAATAATTAAAATCGGTGCAAACGGTAATATAACAGCTATCGGCAACGGTACTGCAACAGTTGTAGTATGTGCCAATGATGATTTATATGCACAGTGCGACTTCGTTGTAACCGACGCTGTGGGTGAAGTAACAACTATGGAAAATGCCGAGAGCAGAAAAGTTGTTGCTACCCATATTGAAGTATCCACAACAAAGCCAAATGCACAAAGCGTTTTAACAAGGCTTGGTGTAAACATAAATGCACTTGAGCAAAACAAGCAGTTATACATTGTTCCGGCTTCAATAGCAGGGGTGACTGCATTCGTTTCAATTTTTATTGCAATAACCAAAAAGTTTAAACACAAAAAATAATTTTTAAGGAGATATATTTATGTTATTTAAACCCGAATATGACGAAAACGGCAAAAAAGTGCTTTGCGAAATGAATGGCATTAACTCCGAAATGCTGATGGACATTTATGTTAAAAAATTAAAAAAGGGCGAAACACTTGAAATAATTGAGGAGAATAACGAGTGTGCCATTTTGCTTCTTTCAGGCGATGTCACATTTAAAGTCGGAAATGAGATTGACGAGCGTTGCAAAAGAAAAAACCCATTTGAAAAAAAGCCTTATGCAGTTCATTTTTGCAAGCAGGTTAAAGCAAGCGTAACAGCTAATGAAGAAAGCGAAATTCTCGTTCAAATGACTGATAATGAAAAAACTTGGAAAAGTGAATTTTATAATCCCGATAACTGCCTTTACCAAGAATTCGGTAAAGGCCAATGGAACGGTACAGGCCACAGAATTGTATCAACTATGTTTGACCTTGATAATGCTCCGCAATCAAATATGGTTATGGGCGAAGTGTTTAACCAACCGGGCCGTTGGTCAAGCTATCCGCCGCACTATCATCCACAGCCGGAGCTTTACTATTACCAATTTGACCACCCTGAAGGATTCGGCGCAGGCTTTGAGGGCAACACTCCTTACAAAACAGAAAACGGTTCTTGCCTTTGCATAAGGGGCGGCAATGCACACCAGCAGGTTACCGCACCGGGATATGAAATGTATTATGTATGGCTCATTCGTCATCTTGACGGTGACCCTTGGGATAAGACAAGAATTTATGTACCTGAATATGAATGGCTTGCAAATGCTGACTGATTATATAAATTTATTGTATAATTATACAGTTATTATTCATAAAATATTGACTTTATGCTGATATTGTGATAAATTATTGACACGGTTAGATTTAACCGTGTCTTTATTTATGTTATAAAAAACAAAATACGGAGGAAAATAAGATGAAATTAACTAAAAAGATTTCTGCTGTTGTTCTTGCTGTACTTATGATAGTAGTTGCTGTATTTGCAGGCTGCTCATCAAAAGGCGGTAATGACAAGAAAGCAGATGAACCAGCCACATCAGCAGCAAAGGTTAAAGTTGTTGACATTGAACTTTCAAGCGAAGAATACGCTTTCGGTGTTGACAAAAAGCAGCCTGAACTCAAAGAAAAATGTAACGAACTTCTTAAAGAAATGAAGTCAAGCGGCGAACTTGAAGAAATCAGCAATCATTTCTTCGGTGACGGTGAGCCGGTAGCAGTTACATCAGCTAAGCAGGATAATTCAAAAGACCAGCTTGTTGTTGCAACAAACGCTGAATTTGCCCCATTTGAATATAAAGAGGGTGACAAGTTCTACGGTATTGATATGGAAATCGCAAAGCTTCTTGCTGACAAGCTCGGCAAAGAACTTGTAATCGTAGATATGGCATTTGATGCTGTTCTTCTTTCAGTTCAGCAGCAGAAGGCTGACATCGGTATGGCAGGCCTTACCGTAACAGAAGAAAGAGCTAAGCAGGTAGATTTCTCTGATCCTTATTATAACGCAGCACAGAAAATTATTTGCAAGGCTGATGATAAAACATTTGATAACTGCAAGACTAAAGAAGATGTTGATAAAATTCTTCAAGGTTTTGATAAATCAGTTCTTATCGGCGGTCAAAACGGTACAACAGGTCAGTATTATGTTGAAGGAAGCAGTGATTTCGGCTTTAAAAAGCTTAATGCTACTTGGAAGGGCTATGCAAACGGTTCACTTGCAGTTCAGGACTTAATCAACGGTGGCATAAACTATGTTATCATTGATGCAGCACCTGCAACAGCAATCACAAACGCTATCAACGCCGTAGCATAATTAACTAAAAGATTTGCCCGTTCTTTTGAACGGGCATTTTGTATGATGAGGACTAATAAATGAATTTTGAAAAGAAATTTGAGGCGTTTTGGAGATTCTTCAGCGACAACGGCGGTTACAGCGTTGTTCTTCAAGGATTAAGAAACACACTTATTATTGCTATACTCGGCCTTGTAATAGGTATCATAATCGGTACTCTTATTGCAACTGTTCGAGTTGTCCCAAAAACAAATAAATTGCTCCGTTTTCTTGACGGACTTGCTAAATTCTATGTCAGCTTTTTCCGCGGTACGCCTATTGTAGTTCAGCTTCTTTTGTTCTACTATGTGCTTATGCCGCTTCTTTCAATAAATTTAAAGAGTGTACCTGTTGCTGTAATTGTATTCGGCTTAAACTCCGGTGCTTACATTTCAGAAATTATGAGGGCAGGTATTCTTTCAGTTGACCCGGGGCAAATGGAAGGCGGCCGTTCAGTCGGCTTAAGCTATGGCACAACAATGATGAAAATTGTCATTCCGCAAGCTGTTAAAAATATTTTGCCGACCCTTGGTAATGAGTTTATTTCTCTTATCAAGGAAACTTCAGTTGTCAGCTTCGTAGGTGCAACTGACCTTTACCTTGCTTTCCAGCGTATCGGTTCTAACACATATGACCTTATCTTGTAATGGCTGTTATTTACATTATAATGGTACTTGTTATTTCTACTCTTATCAAAATTATGGAAAGGAGTTTGAGAAAAAGTGATTACCGTTAAGAATTTAAAGAAAAGCTTTGGTGATAATGAAGTGCTTAAAGGCATTGATTATGAAATCAAGCAAGGCGAAAAAATAGTTATTATCGGTCCGTCAGGTTCAGGCAAAAGTACATTTTTAAGGTGCCTTAATTTGCTTGAAACACCAACTGATGGTGAAATTTACTTTGACGGTCAGCTTATTACCGATAAAAAGTGTGATATAAATAAAGTGCGCGAGCATATGGGTATGGTTTTTCAGCATTTTAATCTTTTCAATAATAAAACCATACTTGAAAACATTACTCTTGCACCTGTTCAGCTTAAAATTATGACTAAAGAGCAGGCAAACGCAAAGGCTATGGAGCTTTTGGAAAGAGTAGGCCTTGCAGATAAAGCAAATGCCTACCCATCTCAAATTTCAGGCGGTCAAAAGCAAAGGGCGGCAATTGTTCGTTCACTTGCAATGAACCCAAAGGTTATGCTTTTTGATGAGCCTACATCTGCCCTTGATCCGGAAATGGTGCGCGAGGTGCTGGACGTTATGCGTGACCTTGCGGAAAGCGGCATGACGATGATCGTGGTGACGCACGAAATGCGCTTTGCCCGGGAGGTCAGCAGCCGCACCATCTTCCTTGATGGCGGCACTATCGGCGAAGATAAGCCCTCCCAAGAGCTGTTCGCCCACCCCGAAAGCCCCCGGCTTGTCACGTTTCTCAATAAGGTTCTGTAATCACGCAATTATAAAAGAGCGCTGCATGGAGTATTCCATGCAGCGCTCTTTTTCTCTATTCTGCCAGCCTTGCCTTCAATTTCTCCCATAGCTCCACAGTCTTGAATTTCAGCACATAGCCTTCGTCCGCCTCTGTAATGAGCGCCACCTCATCCTCCGACAGACCAGCAGACAATGCTGCCGCCGGGACATCTGCCGCCGCTGTGGTACATAGGGGCGGAAACACCACGCACCACCAGTTTTTCCCGGCGGCATCGCCGATGAGTACCCGGAGTGCCAGATATTCCCCGGCCGGCAAAGAAAAACCGTCATATTCCCTGGTGGGGAATGCGGTCTCCGCCAGTTCCACCCTCACACCATAGGCATATCCAGTCTCCGCGACCGTGCATTCCGCAGCAGACTTCAGTTCCGGCAGCGCCGCGTTTAGGCGCTTCTTAGCATCACTGCGGCTTTCCGCTCCCGCCAGCAGCTCTGTAGCCCGCTTCAGAACCGTGTCCCGCACCCGTAGCTTCAGCGCTTGATCCGCCTCCGAATCCGAGTTTGCCAGCACATGAAGCCGAATCACCTTGTCCGCCAGCTCAGATTGCGTATGCAATGCCACAGCGCCGGAGGTCAGCACAAGCGCTGCAAAAACCATCAGGAACACTTCAAGGGGATGTATCCGTTTTTTCACAAAAAATTTCCGTCCTTTCCGTAGGTATAACGGAATTTTGGACGGAAATGTCTGCTTTTATACCAATTTCTTTACCGGTTTGGCCACATAGGTCTGCTGATAGGACTTCTTCAGCACCTCCGCCGCCCGCTGTGCCTCCGCCGCGCTTTCAAAAATGCCGTAGACCGTCGGCCCCGAACCGCTCATTGCGGCATTGAGCGCACCGTGCGCCAGCAGGATTTCCTTGATTCGAAAGACCTCCCGGTACCGCTCCGGCAAAAACTCCTCAAAGACGTTGCAAAGCCTGTCCGTCACCCCGGTCAGCTCTCCCCCTTGCAGCGCAGCGGTCAGACCGGCAATATCCGGGCGCTTTGAGAGCACAGCCCCATCCGCCAGCACAAACAGCTCCGGCGTGGAAATGCCAAAATCCGGCTTGCACAATACGATTTGGCACACCGGCAAGGGCGGCAAATCCGTTAGCCGCTCTCCCCGGCCCTCTGCCAGACTTGTCCCGCCGGAAACGCAGAACGGCACATCGCTCCCCACGGTCAGTCCGATGGCCCGCAAAGCCTCGTCCGGCATTCCGGCGGCGTACAGCCTCCGCAGGCACCGCAGCAGCGCCGCCACATCAGCGCTGCCGCCTCCCAAGCCCGCAAAGGCGGGTATGTTTTTTTCCAGCCGCACCGTCAGCGGCGGCACGGGAACTCCCAGCACCGCGAAAAACGCCTCCGCCGCCCGCTGCTCCATGGAGACCTTATCAGCCGGAAGGGAAAATGCCTCTCCGGTCAGAAGCGTAAAGCCGGTTCCCCCCTCCTCCACCGTTATGACATCGCAAAGGGAAACCGTCTGCATAACCATCCGCAGCTCATGATAGCCATCCGCTCTCCGGCCCAGAATATCCAGCGCCAGATTGATTTTTGCCGGTGCAAGCTCCTGTGTCCTCATCGAATTTTCCGCGCCTCCAAATAGTACCGCTTATCCTCCGCCGCGCCCATGGAAAAGGTCTTGCGCGGCAGAACACCGTCTGCCATGACCGTGGAAAAAAGCTGATCCTTTCCCATGACCGGCAGTAAGAATGCCAGATTTCCGGGCTTTTGCCCCAGCTCCCGAGCCGTGTCATCCCCATGGATATAGTCCACCGTGGTCTCCGGGTGAATCTTCAGATAGGTGTCCAAAAAGCTCTGAATCGTCCCCACCGCCAGCTGCGCCTTCGGCGCGGGAACGCACCAGCGCTCCTGACGGTCCCGGCTGCAAACCTCTATCGAATGTCCTCCCACACCGCCGATTCGGGCATCCGGGTAAAATTCCAAGAACGCCTTCCACAACGTTTCCTCGTCCACATGGAACAATACCCGATGAATCGGCGCGAATTGCAGCGCGGGGTCATGAAGGTTCACCACCTCCACCAGCGCGTACCGCGCCGGGAGGGACGCCCACTGCTCCGGCGGCGTCACCTTTTTCAGATCTTCATAGCAGGTCCTGGCAGTAGCCAGCGAATGATTTCCGTCCCCCACGGCAAACAGCAGCGGCGCGGCACCTGCCCTACCGTATTTTTTCGCCATGGCCTCCGGTGTGATCAGTCCGCGCAGCGCTGCTGCCGTGCGCTCCATCTGCGCCTCGGTCAGCCGGTAGCCCGCCGCACGGCCGCCGCCCAGCATCAGGTCCGTATCGTACAGCCGCTCCATATCATCTTTTTCGCTCTCAAGCGGCGAAATGACCGTATGCGCCGGGTCATCAATGAGCAGCATGACATGGGGCAACTCCAGCGCCGCGTGCTCCCGGACCCGGACACGGGGCGGAATCCGCTCCAGCACCGTCCCCTCCGTGGCGCGAATCAGTGCTTTGGAGCCGGGAGTAAAATCGTATTGCTCCAAGTCAATACGCCCCACAATACCGTGCCGGATACGTCCATCGGACTGCGTTCGCTCCACATATACAAGAGAATCCGGCACAGAACGGAATCTGTTTTCCGCAAGATACGTTTCCATACAGGCATTCACAGCCTGAATGCGCTGCTCCACATCGGGCCGGTCCAAGTAGACCTCCGGCAGCACCAGCCGCAGCGCCGTGGGTGCCTCTCCCACCTCTTGCTCCACTTTCTGCCAATAAGCAGGCTGCGAAGTAAACTGGTCACAGGCGATTACCGCCCATTTCCGCATATCCCGGACATTCGGCAGCAGAATATCCGCCGGATAAAAGCCGGTTTCCTGAAAGCTCTGGTTCATAGCGTCTCCTTATTTTTTCAATCATGCTGTCCAATGCCGACAGCGCGCATAAATATTCCGTCCTTGGGCAATATAGCCACAGATCAATCCAAACAGGAGGTTTCTGACATGATGGACAAGATCGCGCTGATACTGGTGATCGTAGGTGCCCTGAACTGGGGCGGTATCGGCATTTTCGGTTTCGATACGGTCGCTTTCCTCTTTGGCGGCCAGACCGCAGTCCTTTCCCGAATCATCTACGCACTGGTGGGCCTTGCCGGACTGTGGTGCATCACGCTGCTGTTCCGGGACACGGAGCACGGCACCGGCCAAGCTCACACGGCCTGAGCACCTTGGAAAAAAGAGCGCCTGTGGGCGCTCTTTTTTACTTTCCGAGCTGCATAGCCTTAACGGCCTCCGCGTCCGGCGTAACATTCACCGTGCGGTACGTGGTGTAGATCACCATGCCCGGCCTGCCGCCCGCCGGTTTTTTTACATTTTTCACCTGCGTGCAGTCCACCGGCACGTTGGCGCCGCCCTGTGCCTGTGAATAGAACGCCGCCAATATAGCGGCCTCCGTAACGTCCCGGTCTGTGGGCTCCCGCCCGCCGGTGCAGAGGATAACATGGGAGCCGTGGAGCTTTTGCACATGGAACCACAAATCCCGATAGTCGGCATCCTTTAGTGTCAGCTTATCGTTTTGCCGGTTATTTCGTCCCACCAGCACGCGCAGACCGTCGGTGGTTCGAAATTCTCTTGGCTTCGATGGCCGCTGCGGCAGCTTTTTCCCCTGCTTACGGATAAAACCGGCATCCTTCAGCTCATTGCGGATGTCCGTGAAATCCTGTTCCGTCTCCGCCTGTTCGATCTCCTGCAAAACACTTTCCAGATAGGCAAGATCCCGGCGGGCCAGCGCCATCTGCTCCCGGAGATATTTTTCCGCCGTTTTTGCCTTGGTGTAGCGCTTATAGTATTTGGCGGCATTCTGCTGCGGCGTCAGTAGCGGATCCAAGGGAATTGTGATCTCCGCCTGCTGCTCATCGTAGTAATTTTCGCAGACCAGTCTGCTCTGTCCCCGCTCCATCCGGTAGAGGTTGGCAGTGATCAGGTCTCCCTTCAGCCGCAGGGCGTCCCGCTCCTGTGTGGCGGCATAGTTCTTTTCCTGTATCGCCAGCTTCCGCCGCCCCCGGTCCCGGGCGTTCGTGGCGGTGCGGATCAGGTCCGCGCCGCGCTGGCGTACCCGCTCCTGCTTTTCCTTGGCTTCGTAAAAGTGGTCCAGCAGCTCTGAAAAGCTGCCAAAGGTTTCTGATTCCACCGCCGCGCCATACTGGTGAATGGGCAGCGCCACAAAATCGAACAGCTCGTCGTTTCGCTTCAGCAGCGTTGCTGTGAAGTTATTTTCCTTTATAGTGCTTATAAATGAAAAGAAAACATTCTTGAAGTATACCCGTCCGGCTTCATCCAGTTGGCACACCCGGCCATCTGTTTCCCCGCAGACCCGGAAGGCCAGCTCCCGGGCCATCAAGGGCGAAATCCCAAAATAGGTGTCCAGCAAAAAGCGGTCAAGTTGGGTTTCCTGCGGCACATCTGCCAAATGCTCATCAAAGCCCGCCTCGGTTTCCTCCAAAAGCGGCAGACGCCCGGTGGAGGCGGGCTGCTCGTAGAATAACCCCGGAAGCACCTGCCGCTGCGCGGACATTTCCACATCCACCCGGCGCATACAGTCGATGATGCGGCCCTCTCCGTCCAATAAAATCAGGTTAGACCTGCGCCCCATGGCCTCCAATACCAATGTCCGGTGTCCCGGCTGACCAAAATCATCCGTTACATCCAGCTCAATGCGGACAAGCCGCTCCAGCCCCGGCTGGGTAATGTCCGCAACTCTGGCTCCTACCAAGTGCTTTCGCAGCAGCATACAAAACATCGGCGGCTCCGCCGGATTATCCCGCAGCAGCTCTGTCAACTGAAGGCGGGGTGCGTTGGCGCCGGCGTTCAGCAAAAGCCGCTTATTGCCCCGCAGAAGCAGAATGACCTGATCCCGAGCAGGCTGCTGCACCTTGTCAATTCGTAAATTCAAAAGCTGCGGGCGCAGCTCCTCTGTCAGCGCCCGGAGCGTGATGGCGTCTAATGGCATGGCTTATTCCTCCATCATTTTGTCAAACAGCTCACTGACCCGCTGACACTGCCCGCTAAGATACAACCAGCCAAACAGTGCCTCCAGCGCCGTAGCCGTGCTGTACTGTGCGCGGCTGGCATGGTGCGGGACGGAATGCACCTGCGCGTTTCTGCCCCGCCGGAACACGGCGGTCTCCTCCTCCGTCAGCAGCGGCAAAATCTTTTCGGCATACTCCGCCTGCTTTTCCGCCCGTACCAGTTGAATCGTCGCCTGATGGAGCCCCTTCCCGGTGGCCTTACCGTGGGCGCACAGCCAGCCGCGCACCAGCAGCTCAAAAACCGCGTCCCCCATGTGAGCAAGTCCAATGGAGCTGATGCCCCGCAGCTGGTCCTCCGTCATCTGAATTTCAAAATGGTTCTCCATACAAGCTCCTTACAAGGAAAAAGATTTGCATTCCGCAAATCTTTCAAGAATTTTCAACTCTTATATTACCACAAAAACCGAAAAAATTCAAGTCTTGTTCCGCTCTCGGCTCCGGGTGTATAGAATCTCTGAGGTGATTTCATGAATTCTCTTTTCCCTATTTCCTCTCCCTCGGTCATTTACCGAGAGCTGGCAGCCTGTGCGCCCATTTTGGAAAAATTCGGCATGGCGCTCTCCCCTGCCGAGACCGCCGCGCTGGCGGAGCAGCAGTCCGCCGCCCTGCGGAGCAGCGGGCGCATCGACTTGAGCGGAGGCGCTGTAAAGCAGTTAGCACTGATATTCTGCGACTCTCCTTATATTCTCCGCGCAGACTGGCCGGATATGCTGGTGCAGCTTCTCTCCCTGTTCTATGCGCTGAAAAATGAAACCGCTGACCACATCGGGGATACGGCGCTCATTAACGCCATGTACCTACGTTTTCACAGTGTCGGCGGCGATATGGACGCACTGGCAGGCACGCCGCCGGAATGGCTCCGACACGCCGCCGAAGGAGGGGATTTGGATGAGCTGTGAATCGTCTTTCTCCATCACACTCAGCGCCGAGGACACGCTCCGGGCGCAGGAGGCCCTCTGGCGTATTGTGCGCCGGCAGGCTATGCTCTATGCCCCGGAGAGCAGCTCCCTGCCAATAGAAACCGTGACCGCCTTAACGAAATCCGTCCTTCTGACGCTGAACGCAGCGCAAAACCCGGCCATTTTGCTGGCCCCGGACTTAGATGCACTGTTCTGGCAAGGGCAGCGGCGGCTTCGTCAAAAGGCCGCCCTTGCCCATGTGCTTTGGAAGCGGGCCACTGCAATGCAGCCACCGCCGAAGCACTGCTTTCTGCAAGACACACTGCACAGCCTGCGCGATTTTCCGGCGCGCTATGACTGGCGCTTTTTCGCACAGGAAATTCCGTGCAGCATTGACTATCAACTATTCCTGCCGGTCCCGGAGACGTTGGTCGGTGTTGATTATGTTTTGGAGTGGCTGCGGCGGCTCTGTATAGAGCTGGACATTTTGAGCCGCTTTGACGCAGCAGCGGTACACACTGTTCTCTCCGAATTCCGTCCCGATTACCAAACCCTCTGTATCAATCTCTTAGAGCTGCCGCTCTCTCATGCTATCGCTCTGGCAGCGCTGGGGGAGGATGCACGGCTACTGCCGCTGTCCCCTCCCCAGCGCCAACGTCTGAAGCGCCTTTTTCTCAGTCAGCCGCCGGATAGCTGTCAGGCATTTCTATCCAACACCGCCCGGTCCCTCTGTGATACCCTCAACGTCACTTCCCCGCAGACCCAGCGCTACGTGGAAACCTTTGCGTGCACTCTGATGCCCCGCTTGAAAGCGGCACGGCACACTTAAAAATCGGTATCTACCACTGTACCATCCGTGCGGAGAAACAGCTGCGCCGGGCGCTTCAATGACGCGAACTGCATAGGCGTTATAACCGCCGCATAGGCCCCCGCATTCGGGATGGCCACTACGTCCCCCACCTCCATACGGGGCAGCTCTGCATCGGCCAACACAACATCCGTACCGGTACAGAGGTTGCCTGCTACCGTGACTGTCTCCCGCTCTCGTGTTTCTACCAGCGGAATGATTTGAACCGTATGATCGCCTGTATAAATCGGCTCCCACCCGGCGATCGGACCATCGCCCATGAAATGCTGCATCATCGCCACTATGGAGGGACGGGCAAAGCCGTTGAGCGTGTTGTTCAGCAGTACAAAGGTCTTGCCGTAAGAGATCTTTTTGTCCACAACCCGGGCAGCATAGGTGCCCGCCGTGCCGGATACGTACCGTCCGGTTTCAATGCAGACCCGCGTTTCCGGCAGCTTTTCCCGGAACGCAGTCATCAGCCGTTGAGCCTCCTGCCCCAGCGCAGCGGTATCAAAGGGCTGCTCCGTTTCCCGCATGGGAATCCCCATGCCAGAGCCCAAATTCAGGAATTTCAGTATTCCGAATACCTCCCGCATGGACACCGCCAGACGGAACATCTTTTGATAGTAGCTTTTCAGCACCTCTACACTTAGCTCCTGACTTTTCAGGTGCGTATGAATGCCCACGATGCGAATATTGGGAAGTTGCTTCCACTCCGGCAGCTTCGCATAGATCTGCGCCTCGTCAATGCCGAACTTGGAAGCGGCACCGCTGTCGGTGCCATAGCTGAAGTCCGGGTTGACGCGCAGGCCGATGTCCGCGGTTATTCCCAACTCCGCAGCCGCCTGCTGGATTCTTCCCACCTCGCCTGCGCTGTCGGCGATCACCGTTGCAATGGGAAGTGCAGCCTTGATGTCCGCCAACGTTTTTCCGGGTGCCGAATACAAAATCTGATTCGGCTCCAAACCGGCCCGCTGCCCCATTACACATTCCGCCGCACTGGCCGCGTCAATGCCGAAGCCTTGCGCCAGCACACACTCCAGCACCTTGGGATAGGGATTGCATTTCGCGGAGTAGAGAAACGATACACCGGGGAAATCCGCCTTCAAACGATTGATATTCCTCAAAATCACCGCTTCTTCATAGAGGTAAAAGCTATCGTAAGACTCTGCGAGCTTTAAAATTGCATTGCGTTCCATACGCAACCTCCTTTGCATCTGCATTTTTTTGCATGGGCTTTACACATTTATTGTAGCACAGTACCGACTGTTTCACCATATCAGAAAAAGCGGGAACCGGCATCGCAGAAAAGCAACAACCTTTATTCCACGCAAAAAGCTGTGAGTAATTTCGTGAGTAAAATTTAAGATAAAACCTCTTTAAAAAGCGATTTCCATTTACTGTATAGAAAATATTTTTACCACGGCAAAACGGCTGTAGCTGTCGAAATATAAAAAAAGACCGCAATCACAATGATTGCAGTCTTTTAAAGCTGGCAGCGGGTGAAGGATTCGAACCCTCACATACAGAGTCAGAGTCTGCTGTGCTACCTTTACACAAACCCGCTATATTCATTGTTCGTGTCACACGAACGAATATTATTATATCGCATAAGCGAAATTTGTCAATAGCTTTTTTCAAAAAAGTATTTTATTTTTAGAATTGAAATGCTGTGAGGTAAAATTCTATAGCGTAACCACCCGCTCGCAGTGCTTCCTCCAACACACTCATTTTCACGCTAATAAATCCGGCGTCTGTCTTATGACAGCCGCCGGATTTTCGGTGCAAGAAACAAAACGAAATAATCGTTCAATTAGCCCTGCTCACGCATCTTAGCGAAGCACTCGCTGCAATAGACAGGACGGTCGGACTTGGGCTCAAAGGGAACCTTGGCCTCGCCGCCGCAGGCAGCGCAAACAGCGGTGAAGTACTCGCGGGGACCGCGGGCAGCGTTCTTGCGAGCATCACGGCAGGCCTTGCAACGCTGGGGCTCGTTCTGGAAGCCGCGCTCAGCATAGAACTCCTGCTCACCAGCGGTGAACACGAACTCCTGACCACACTCTTTGCACACTAAGGTCTTGTCTTCGTACATGATTTTACCCTCTCTTTGAAAAGAAAATATATTGCGTTCAGCGCGTGCTGAATTCGCCGGAAAGAATTTGCTGTGCCACCTTGCGCCGGATACGCTGCACAGCGTTGTCCACAGACTTCACGGGCCGCTCCACTTCCTGAGCGATTTCCCGGCATGAAAGTCCGTTCAAATAGTACCCCAAAATCTTTGCTTCAAATTCGGACAACTGTTTCCGGACACCGGATAAGAGGGCTGCTGTATGCTCCCTGTCGATGAGTTCATCTTCAGGGCCGCGCTGCGCCAGACAATTGGTGCCAGAGGTGTAGGAATTGCTGTCAAAATCGGGAGTATCCAAGGAGATCGATTGATTCAAAACCTGATGCTTTTCACGCCCCGCAGACCGCAGAGCAGAATACAGCCGACTTCGAATACAAATCTCAGCAAAGGTCCGAAAGGACGTATCCTTGTCCGCCTGAAACTCCCGAACGGCCTTGATGAGTCCCAGCATTCCCTCCTGTGTCAGATCCTCACTGTCTCCGCCGGCCAGGAAGTAAGGCCGGGCACAGGAGCGAACTAACCGGGTATACCGGGACACCAGAGTCTCCTCCGCCCGCCGGTCGCCGGAAGCGGCCAAACGGCACAGGGCCTCATCTGTCAGAGTATCCATGGACATTGCAACTTTATTCGGAGCTTTGCACATAAGCTATTATACCTATCAAACGTATAAAATGTCAAGCAAAATATAGAATTTTCATGAAAACATCATGAACTTTTTAGTTATTTTATAAAATAGCCGTTTATTCGTGCTCATTCGTTGCCTTTCGGCCATCTATGACAGCGTCAGCTGCTCCATAGGCGGCTCCGGCGTCAGCCCACCCGGGACAGGTCTATGAAGGTGCTGATATGCCTTCTGTGTCACGCAGCGCCCCCTTGGCGTTCTTGTCAGGAAGCCGAGCTGCATCAGATACGGCTCATAGACATCCTCCAGCGTAACGGATTCCTCGCCGATAGTCGCCGCCAGCGTTTCCAACCCCACAGGGCCGCCATTGTAGTTTTCAATGATAGCGGTCATCATGCGCCTGTCAATGGGGTCCAAGCCCAAATGGTCGATTTCCAGCGCACAGAGGGCCTCGTCCGCAACGTCCTTTGTAATGACGCCATCCGCTCTCACATCCGCGAAATCCCTCACACGGCGGAGCATTCGGTTAGCGATACGCGGCGTGCCGCGGCTGCGCCGTGCGATCTCATAGGCGCCCTCCGGCATGATTGAACATCCCAAAATTCCGGCGGAGCGGGTCACGATTTTCGTCAACTCCTCTGGCGTGTAAAGCTCCAAGCGCAGCGTCACGCCAAAGCGGTCCCGCAGCGGAGCGGACAACTGCCCTGCCCGCGTGGTGGCGCCGATGAGCGTAAAATGCGGCAGATCCAACCGAATAGAGTTCGCCGAGGGACCCTTGCCTACAATGATGTCAATGGCGTAATCCTCCATAGCCGGATATAAAATCTCCTCCACAGAGCGGTTCAGCCGGTGAATTTCGTCGACAAAGAGGATGTCCCCCTCGTTGAGATTTGTCAGCAGTGCCGCAAGGTCCCCCGGCTTTTCAATGGCTGGCCCGGAAGTGATGCGGATATTGACGCCCATCTCCTGCGCAATAATACCGGCCAGCGTTGTTTTTCCAAGTCCCGGAGGGCCATGGAGCAGCACATGGTCCAGTGACTCCTGCCGCTTTTTTGCAGCCTGAATAAAGACGCTCAGGTTGTCCTTTGCCTTTTCCTGACCGATATACTCCGCCAGCGTTTTCGGTCGCAGGGATCCCTCCTGCGCGTCCTCCGTTAAAAAGGTCTTGGCGACTATCGGCTCCTCATAAATATCATTACCAAAGTCAATGCTCAAAATGTCACTTCCCTATGCTGTCAAATCCACGCCGCGTCCAGCCGATGTCATTTCACCATTTTTTTCAGGCTCTGACGGATGATCTCCTCCAGCGGCAGATTTTCTACGTCCACACCCTTTAATGCAATCTGAACCTCCTGACCGGAATAACCCAGCACCCCCAGCGCGGCGGCGGCCTCCGCAGCTTTACTGGAGAACATGGCAGGGGCGGAAACACCCTTGCCGCCGGAAAAGTCCAGTCCGGCAGCCGTTTCCTTCGCCATCTTGTCCTTCAGCTCCAGAATGATGCGCTGTGCGATTTTCTTTCCAATTCCCTGCGCGGCAGTCAAAGCCTTTTCGTCCCCGGTCACAATGGACATAGCCAATGCCTCTGGTGTATTGGCGGATAAAATCGCCAGCGCCGCCTTTGGTCCCACGCCGGAAACTCCCAGCAGCAGTTTGAAGCTGTTCAGCTCATTTTGGCTGGCAAAACCGTAAAGGTCAAACATGCTTTCGCCCACATTCAGATACGTAAAGAGCTTTTTCCGTTCTCCCCGCTTCAGCTGAGACAGCGTATTGTTTGTCGCCATACAGGCGTAGCCGACACCGCCGCAGTCAATCACGGCCAGCCCCGGAAGAATCTCCGCCACTGTACCGTCCAGATAATAAAACATAAGCGATTCTCCTTATACGGTTTCCTTTTCCGGCCTGATCTGCGGAAGGCGGGAGGTAAAGCTGCGTGCGTGGCAAAGCGCCAAGGCCAGCGCATCGGCGGCATCGTCCGGCCGTGGAACCTTTGTCAGCTTCAGCAGCCGCTTTGTCATATCCATGACTTGCCGCTTCTCCGCCTTTCCGTAGCCGGTAACGGCCATCTTCACCTGTCCGGGCGTATATTCATACAATGGCACTCCGCACCGCTCTGCGGCGCAAAGAAGTACGCCCCGTCCATGGGCCACTGCGATACCCGTCGTAATATTCGTATTGAAAAACAGCTCCTCAATAGAGATTGCGTCTGGCTTCAGCTGTCCGATCAATCCTTCCATATCCCGGTCGATTTGATAGAGGCGCTTTGAAAGCGGCAGCCCGGCGGAGGTAGTAATGGCCCCATAGGTCACCATTTTATATTGTCCCCGCTCCCCTTCAATCAGCCCAAAACCGATGGTAGCATAACCGGGGTCGATTCCTAAAATCCGCACAGTCTCCCTCGCTTTTCATACTAATGAAAGTAGTATATCAAATTTTAGTCCAAATCGCAACAGGAAAAACAAATGTTCTATCTGTCTACCTTGTATTTCTCGGTCCACTGTGATATGATTTATTTTAATCAATACGTGGAACAATGATTGAGATAAAGGAGCCTTCTATGCGAATTATGGCCATTGACTACGGCGATGCACACACCGGAATTGCAATTTCCGACCCCACCGGACTGCTCGCCGGCTATACAACTGTGATCAACGCGCACCGCCCCGAGGCAGTCATACAGCAGATTGCACAACTTGCGAAAGAGTATGGCGTTGAAGAACTGGTATTAGGACACCCTGTCAATATGGATGGCACCTTAGGCCCCCGTTCTGAAAAGGCGCACGCCATGAAGACACTTTTAGAAAGTGCAATTCCCCTGCCTGTCATACTGTGGGATGAACGCCGCACAACAATTGACGCTCACAATATTCTGTTCAACAGCGGTAAAAACGCAAAGCAGCGAAAAAAGGTTGTCGATGCTGTTGCCGCCTCTCTCATTTTAGAGGGCTACCTCACCTATCGTAAAAATCACTGACTTACCGTGCAGTGCCCTCCTTAATAGGACCTTGCGTGAACTGGTGCTATCATGGCAGCGGGCGTTTAAAAAATTGACTTAGGCTTCCTGACGAAACTTCTTAAACAGATAAAGCACTCTGGCTTTCTCTGTATCAGAATAGCGTGAGACCCCGGCTGTGAAAAATTCACCGTAGATGCCGAGAAATTGACAGGTCGCCTCTATGAGCCTTTAAAAGCGCGCAACAAAGCAATCTAAAAAGCAACGTATCAATGTCCGCCAAAATTTTATAATCTGCCGGACTGTAGCGAGTCATCGTGCCGCAATGCCGAGTGGGGATCAAAATGGCCGGAAATAAAAAAACTCCCCGCAGAGCGAAAACTCTGCGGGGAAATGTGTTGGCGCTATCTATCTTTCCGGGCCGTTGCCAGCCAAGTATTGTCGACAGAAATGAGCTTAACTACCGTGTTCGGAATGGGAACGGGTGGACCCTCATCCTAATCAGCACCAACTCTATGTCATCGGGCACTGCCCGAAAACAAACTATATTATATTGTCTTCCGCGCCTCTTGTCAAGAGCCTTTTAACTCTCGTAACTCCGCCGAGAAACCAGCGTCAGCGCTTCGAGACGGAAAAGGAAGCGTTCTCCCGTCCTGCTCGCGCTGTAAACCAGCGCAGCGTTTGCAGTGCGATAGGCGAAAAATAGGCTCGTCCGGCATCTCATCACGCTCGCAGAGCGGGATGTGTGCCTAAGAGGCTATTTTGAGCTGGTGACCCGTACCGGATTCGAACCGATGTTAACGGCGTGAGAGGCCGCTGTCT
>OGII01001372.1_pt1 | contig 17442 bp, 23 predicted proteins | sample 1571701 | NCBI WGS metagenome assembly OGII01 (sample SAMEA2581950, study PRJEB24529) | metagenome | biome: Human gut stool | place: China | collected 2011
AGCAAGTATTGTCTATTTTTAATAGTTATCTATTATTTAACGGGAGGAAATAATTAAACTATGTTTTGAACCATGAATTAAATAAAAATGACTCTCAATTATTGGAAGTCAATTTATTAAACCAATTAAAGCTTGCAAAACGTGTAAATCTTTTTGATTATTCTTTAGAAGAATTACAAGCCGTTCATGAGTATTGGCGGTCAATGAATCGTTACTCAAAACAAGTTTTGAATAAAGAGAAAGTGGCTTAATATGGCAAATATAGTCAATTTTACTGACAAACAGTTTGAGAATCGCTTAAATGATAATTTAGAAGAATTGGTTCAAGTAAAAAAGCGGTTGAATCGCCAACCGCTTTTTTACTTGGTGGGCAATCAGGGTCAGGGAAAACCAGTTTGCGAAGAAGATGATTGAGCAGGCAGGAACAAAGTGATAAATTCAAATTGTGAGGGAAAATACAGATGAATCAAGGAAGAATTATTGTGATTACAGGCTCACCGGGGACAGGAAAAACAACAACTGCGTCAATTGTCGCAAAGGAATCAGATATGGATAAATCAGTGCATATGCACACCGATGACTTTTTTCATTACTTAAGCAAAGGCGCAATACCACCACATTTGCCAGAATCCAACAAGCAAAATCTGGTTGTCATTGAAGCCTTTTTAGAAGCTGCAAAGCGATATGCTCGTGGCGGATATGATGTAATTGTAGATGGGATTGTCGGGCCATGGTTTTTGGAGCCATGGAAAGCTCTTGCCCAAGAAGATTACGAGGTACACTATATTGTATTAAGAGCGAGTAAAAAAGAAACTATGAAGCGAGCTGTGGAACGCTCAAAATTAGATAGAAAAACAAATATTGAATTAGTGGAAACAATGTGGGAGCAATTTTCCGGTTTGGGGATATATGAATCAAATGTCATAGACACAACTACATTCACAATTAAAGATACGGTTTCCGCAATAAAAGAAAGAGTTGCATGTGGGACGTCTTTACTATCTTAGACATTCCCATTTGTCAGGAAGATAGCAAAGCCAGCCGAGCCAGTCAACGGTCAAGATGAACGGCGCATTTCATGCGCCGCCGTTGACAGTCCCGCCCGTCTTTGCTAAAGGGTAATCAAGGCGGGAAAGCCCTAAAATGGCTTCACACCTATTTCAATAATTGGAGGAGATAAAAATGAGATCAGAAAAGGAAGTTTATGATATTGTTTTGAATTTTGCAAAAACAGACAAACGCATTCGCATGGTTACTTTGGAAGGATCTAGAACAAATACAAATATTCCGCCTGATGATTTTCAGGATTTTGATATTACTTTTTTTGTTACGGATATGGACAGCTTCACAAGTGATGATAAATGGCTAGATATATTTGGTGAAAGGTTGATTCTGCAAAAGCCGGAAGATATGGAATTATTTCCAGCTGTAGAAAAGGGATTTTCATATTTAATGCTGTTTACTGATGATGTTAAGATAGATTTAACTTTGCTGCCGCTGGAACTGATAGACGAGTATTTTACATGGGATAAACTGGTAAAGTTACTGTTGGATAAAGACAACCGTATCGTAAAGCCGCCAATACCAACGGATATAGACTACCACTTGCAGAAGCCTACTCAAAGAATGTTTGACGATTGCTGTAATGAATTTTGGAATACTACAACATATGTAGTAAAGGGCTTATGCCGCAAAGAAATTCTTTTTGCTATTGACCATATGAATGATATAGTACGAAAAGAATTGCTTCGCATGATTTCCTGGCTGATTGGTATCAAACAGGGATTTCATTTCAGTTTGGGAAAAAACTATAAATTTATGAAGCAATATGTCCCAGAGGAATTGTGGGAACGACTTATGTCCACTTATAATATGGATTCCTATCCCCATATGTGGGAATCCTTTGAACAATGTATGGCATTGTTCCGGGAGGTTTCGTCAGAAGTGGCATGCCAGTTGGATTACCAGTATCCACTATATGATGAAAAAATCAGTAATTATGTGATTCGGCAAAAGAAAAAATATGGCATTGAAGATGATAACAAATAAAATTTTTTCAATCGAAAAAATTTATTTTGATTATTCAATTTTGAAAAACTGAATACCTCAAAATCAGAAAGAGAGCGGCCAAGCACTTTGAGGGATTGGCCGCCTTGTCCACCCATCCAGCGGGACAGCGGGCGGAGGTCAAGGCCGGGTGTAAACCCGTTCATTTCAGCCTTGACGGTTGCCCGTTGTCCTGCTACTTTTCCGGGAGTGTGGCCACAACTTCGGGACACTTTGTCCACAAGTCGGAGCGTAGGACGAGGGACGGGGGCTTTCATATACGCCCAGTCTGCTGTTGAAACCAGACCTGTGCTTACGGCTCTACGCCACGCAAGCACAGCCCTGTTTTCCTGCCGCTTCAAATGCCCTTGCCCTCCCCGGCGGCAACGGCATTTTCACGGCAACGCCGGCAGAGCGTATAACACACTACACTTTGCTTCGCAAAGTCGTGTGCCAAATGGGGGCGTTGCCCCCTTTGGAAACCCCCACAAGAAAAGGCGGTACGCTACCCCTCCACGGGGCGCATACCGCCTTTTCTTGTTATCCAGCCCTCCGGCTGTATCGGTTGAGCAAAAGTCCGCGTGGGATTGATGTGGTATCTTTAACTTTGGGAAACTCCTGTCATCAATCGTGATATCCGCATTCGGTTTTCCAAAGAAAATCTCGTCATATTGGATTCCGTTTTCTTCCAGCCAATCAAGAGTGATTTTTCCCACATTTTTCATAACTTTGCCCACATTATGACCCTGTGTCTGCATATTGCGAGCAGTGTTTATAATAATCGTATGCCCGTCTGCTTTCAGGCTGTCAATAAACTCCTTCGCCCCGGGCATAACTTTTACATCCGCATAAGTTTCATCGGGTTTCTTTATCGTACAAATTGTACCGTCTAAATCTATACATATTCTGAGTTTCTTTTCTTCCATATCAACCCCTACTTCTAACCAGGGATAAAACTTTTTCATTATTTAATTTACCCCTGATTTTTACCGTATCATTCAAAAGCTCTATTGCCTTAAGATAAAACACTTTCTGCCTGCTGAAATTATCCTTATGCAGCGGTATCATCGATAAAAACAACAAACCTTCTATAAACTTTATTTCCTGCGGATTATAACCGTTTAATTCTGCATATTTATTGAATATCATCTCTAATATCGAATAATCCACAGAGGTCTTTATTTCGTATTCAAATCCTGTTTTATTCTCTTTCAGTCTGAAAAGTCCATGAACAATAAAATCATAAAAACCTGCAATACTATGGCGAAGTTTTGCAATATCATACCTTGGGTCGCCATATATAGTAGGTTCATTATTTAATCGACCTCTTGGATCTACCAGTTTGAAGTTATAATTACTTGAATCGAAAAGTATATTTGAAAAACAGTAATCGCCATGGATAACGGTTTCTTTTCCTGTTTTGCAGAGTTTTTGAACATAGATATCAATACCTGACTTCAATGAGGCTATTCCTCTGTATTTTTTGCCGTTTATATATTCAAACTCTCTATCTAAAACCTCATTCCAATAAGGGTTCTGTGCCCTTAAATCCGAAAGACGTTCTTTTGTTTTGTCATAATACAGCCATTTAATTGCATCCGGATTAGTTTCACCTTTAAATTTTTCAAATTTTTTGTGCAGGCTGAACAGTGATTTTATAATATAATTCCAGTCCTCAAGGTTAACCTCGCCTGATAAATACAGTTCCTGCAAAGACGGATAACCGTACAACTCCTGCGTCAAACTGGCTGAAGATTTATCTTTATCAAAACTTACAAGCCTCGGTGTAAAGATTTTCAACTCCTCCGGCAGATGAACATACCAGAAAGCCTCATCTTCAAGTTTCTGAACTTTTGTACTGGTTTTTGTGAGCAAACCGCATTCCGTATCAACAGATATCGAATTAAAACATCTGGCATTAAAGAGCATATTTTTTGCTTTAATCAACCCCGAAGTATGTCCTAAATCGTACCAGTCATCTATAATTCTTGTTTTAAGTCTGTACTTTTCCTGATACATGATTAACGCTGTTGAAATTTCTTTTTTCAGCATTAATCTAGCTTTAATGCAGCAATTTAAAAGATATTTTGTATCCGAAAAAGAATAATACCCGACAAGTGCCTCTTTATCAGATAAATCAACATTTTTCTCTTTGTCATAAAAATGCCCTGATTTATCTACAAGACACCAGTTATCCGACATTGTGATATCTTTTGAGGTAAAGATTACATCTTCTTCCTCATCAATACTTTTTGGAATCATTGTGTCACCGAGCAAAACCCTTGTCGGCAAATTCAAATCCGCTTTTTTAAGAGCGTATTTTAATGAACTTAAAATATTCTTTTTGCTATTCACCTGCACAAGTTTTATTTCAAACTTCTCGCTTAAAATATTCTTTATGTAATCCTGCAATTTATAATTATCATTGCAGACAACAATAATAAATTTATCTAGCCCGTACGAATCTTTGAGATTTTCAAGCTGCCTTAAAATAACGGATTTCCCTCTCAACGGCAGAAGTGCAAGGGAAGAATAAAATCCTACCGGCATGTTTTCGTTTTTAGTTTCGCCTCCAAACAGGAGGATATTGTTAAATTCTTGCACAATTTCCCCCTTTTAAATATTCCTGAAGCTGCTCTGGCGTTCCGACACAATCAAAATGTGCTATATCATAAATTCCGATTTTATCTGTTAATTTTTTCAGGTGATTATAGACATTAGACATGTAAAACTCACCTTTTTGTATATCGCTTTCCACAACCAGATCAATCACAGCATCTTTAAAATCTTCAAGATTTTTAAAATAGTACATGCCGCAAATTGCATGGTCTGAAATAACTTCTTTTTCTTTTGTTTCAATTAAAAGACCTTCGTTATTGACTTTTGCATAAGAAAAACAAGGATTAGCAGATTTAAAAGTCAATAATGCACCTTTTAAATTCCGGCTCCGTATTGATGCTACAAACTTCAAAACATCCTCATCATCAAAAATATTATCCGAATCTGCAAAAATAATGTCATATTCGGGATTTATTGCCTTATGGGCAGCAAGAGCGGTAATCGCAGCCCCCATAGTGAGTTTTGGAACAGTTACAATAGTTATTTTGTATTTTTCCTGTAATTTCTCAACCTGATTTTTTTGTTCTGAAAGAAACTTTTCCTGCATTATCAATGTAAAAACGGCATTTATACGTTTGAATGAGGCTAAAACGTGCTCAATCATCATTTTGCCTTCAAATTCAATAAAAGGTTTAGGAACATCATATCCGGCAACTGCAAATCTGCTGCCTGCTCCTGCCATGGGAATTACGATATTTATTGGTTTATATAATAGCTCATCATACGCTCTATATAGATTAACTCCCACTCTATTCCTTTCTTCTGTCAGAAAATTTTCTTTTTAACATCACTTCTGCAAATATTCTCTTAACTTTTTGGCTATTTCGTGAAGAGCGTGTTCGGCAGATTTGCTATCAAACATTATGTTTTAGCAAATTCCAAAAATATAAATTTTTGTTTACGAAAAGAAAAATTTATATTTTTTTATGGTAAAATTCAAGCAGGGAATGCTCTCATAACAAAATGGCTATACTGTTAAGATAATAAAATGTTAAGTTCCCTATTGTAAATAGAGCATTTGAGCCTATAAAATAAAGTTGTTATAGCTTTCGTCTATTTGATCCTGCTCAATACCGATATACCTTAAGGTTATATTCGGATTTGAATGATTAAAAATCTTTTGCAGCATGGCAACATCTTTAAATTTTTTGTAGTGATGATACCCGAAAGTTTTTCGCATTGTATGAGTACCAATCTTTTCCTGCAAGCCAACTGCTTGACAGGCAGTTTTTAAAATATAGTATGCACCGAATCTATCAAGCCGGTTTTTAAAAATGGAAACAAACAAAGCCTCGTCAGAGCGTTTGCCCTTTGTAAATTCTTCTATCATAGGTTTTAGCTTTGAATTAATCGGAAATTTTTTAAATTTACCTGTTTTCTTTTCTATGATTTGTATATGGCTTTTATTGCGAACATCACTTACGTTCAATGCGACAATATCTGAAATCCGTAATCCGCAATTCGTTCCGATGGTGAATAATAACAAATCTCTCGGGCTGTTTTTTGCAAAATACTTTTCTAATTTTTTGATGCTTTCAATATTTCTAATTGGTTCTACTGTAGTCATACAATCTCCTTTCCTAATTCCATAAGAACAACATTTTTGAACGGCAAAACCGACTCAAAAACTTCAATCAATCAAATAATTATTATGGAAAAACGACAACATAAAATTAGGGGTAAAATATATGTGGCAAGGCTAAGGGCAGTAAAAAATATTGAGCCCTCGCAAATAATTAAATCGGGGTAAATTTAAAGACCAGAAAAAGCAGTTTCTATATTCATCAGGATTAAAGCTCTTACAAAGCAATAATCCTGAGTTATTAATTTAGGTGTAAAAAAAAATGTTATAAAGAATTTTCGATATATTCCCAATGATAGCCAAAAGCGGTTTTTTGGCATCCACGACAGCAAAGCCTTATTGTATCTATACTGCAATAATAATTTTCTCTTACAAAAGCAACCCAATTACTTGCGGCTCTTGCATTCTCAAATATTTGTCCAGTCTCAAGACATCTGACTTTTTTTGATTGTTCTTGCAATGATCTGAATGGTTTTATTTTTTCCATAAGTAGATTAAATTTTTCAGAAGAGATTTTATAACTCCCCATTTTAATATCTTCCTGTTTGAGGATTGCTGTGTAGATCTTTTTAGATTTTATTGCTTTTTTATACAATGTTCTGTAAGGCTCTAAGTCTTTTTGTATTTCATAAAAAATATCTTGCGGCGGTCTAAAGGTTCCGATATGTGTTTCATTCTGCTTAAGTGTAACTGTACATCTGTTTTTCGCTTTCGTAGTCATAGATTTCCTCTCTTATTGCTTCGCATAAATCATTTTTGTGTAATAGCCCCATTTGTAATCCCATATAAATCGCATCAATAGCGGTGTGAATTTCGCCAAGAAAGCAATACAAACGCCATTTTTGCATTCTCGTATTTGAAAGAGACAAGCCCATTTTTCTTGCAATTTGTTTATTCTTATAACCTTTTGCCATCAGGATCAAAATTTGGTGTCTTCTATCAGTCATAGTTGCTCGATGCTTGTACATATTTTTCCTTTCAATGCGTTTAATGGATTACATTTTAACCATTTTGTAAGACATTAAATCAAAAAGTCTCTGAAACTATTATACAATCAATGTTTCCAAAATTTTCAATGTATTTTCTTTTTGTAATGTACCAGTCAAAAAGTTGTAAAACAATTCCCCGCATGTCTAGTTTTTTCGGCATAAAAAAATTGCCTTACAAAATGGTTAAATTGTAAGGCAAATAAAATGTAATGCAATGACTCTGATAGAGAGGGTTTTGCACTATAAAATAAAGTTGGAGTAACTGTAGTCAATCTGGTCTTGTTCAACACCAATATATCTCAGTGTTATCTGCGGACTTGAGTGGTTGAATATTTTTTGCAGAATAACCACGTCTTTAAATTGTTGGTAATGGTGGTAATCCATAAACTGAAGCATTGAATATTCAACTGATTCATGAAGAATATCAGCAGTTCTTCTTACGCAAATAAAGTTTGTAGGATTTGTAGATGTCGGGTAAGCAGCTGAACGGTTTCCCCAAGTTCTAAAACCTGAACCGTAAGAATTAAATACCGTTATAACACCACATTCATTTAATGCGTTTACTTCGGAAGTTGGGTCATTAATCATAGATGTTAGTTGTCTTTCGACTCCAACAATTCCTTGTATTTCTGTATTAGAAGGCGACCAGTGATAACCTTTCTCAACATCTTTCGCAGCAATAACTCCTGCTAATCTTTGAGAATAAGGTTGCAGTTTTATTGAATCAGATTCTGAATCATACACTTTTAAATGCGGATACCTGTTGTTACTTCAATGGTTTCAACACCATGTAAAAAACTTGCAGGCATATAAACTCCTTGGGGTAAATTAAATATCTAAGTCTTGTATGTTAGGGGTGGTGAGCACAAAATTAATACCGTACTGCCAAATTCCACCATTTTCAGAAATGAAAAAATCTTTTGAGGCTGATAATTTAGAACATCCGTCAGGTTCAAAACCAGTTAAAACGGTTTTCACTTTATCAATATATTCATAAGCACCTGCGTTGAAACGTAGGTTTCTTGTTACAACAGTGATTGAGAATTCTTTTTTGTTATCTTGAGAGATAAATCCAAGAGCATTGGTTGATGTGTAATTGCTTCCCTGATAATGAACCAACAAAGCTCCAATTGGATGGAGTAAGATAAATTCGGCAGGTTTATCCGGGAAACCTTGAACTAAAACTTCAGGGAATGATGTTTTTAATTTTTCAATAATAGCATTTTCAATCTCTCTAATATTCAAGCATTCTTTCCTTGCTAAAAAGCCTGTCAATTATACCTTCTCCATCGGATGCAATCGCATCTCCGACAGCAATAGTGCCACCGGCTTCAACGAGAAGAGTACCAAGAACAGCAACAGGAGCGTATTGTCCTTTTTCAGTTGTTACATCAACAACACCAAGTGCTTTAGCACCTGCTGTACAACAATTACCGTCAAAGCCTACAAATCTTTTTTGTTGCAGGTCTGCTGCTGCTAATACTGAATCAATTAAAATATGTAAGATTACCAAATGGAGATTTGTATTATATTGCAATTATGATAAAAGATTCCCCTCTCAGTGATGACGAAAATTCTAAAATAATTAGTGATATTTCAAAAATTGTTTATCAGTATTTTTGTATTAATAAAAACTAATAATGTTCCGCTTTTTTATTAAACTTAATGATAAATTCCTCAAAATAATAATTGGCTTTTGTAAAAAAAAGTTTACAAATTTCTAAAAAAAGAGGAACCAAAAATTTAATTATTTGCGGAACTGGACTTTACCAAAATAATCATTTTATCCGTACAATTCAAAATCGGTGCGTAATTCAGCTATATTACGAAAATCTCAAACTATCCGTACAGTCCGAAAAAAGTCCATTTCGGCAGTTTGATTTTTTTGGTAAACCTAATTTTCCGACCTGAAAACGCCCTCGCAGAGCGGGCTGTCCAAAATAATCAAAGTATCCGTACAAATAAAACCGGTCGTTAAATTACAGCAGAACACTGCAACGCAGTTTGAATCAGGCAGGAAACGTCAAGGAGGGATATGAACCGTTAAAAGAGGATAATGTCATTGGAGAAAAAACAACCAGTGCCTTTAACAGTTTAAAAGAAGAAGACGAAGACGGCCTGTTGGCTTCTCTGGATAAGACGATTATCTAAAAGGCATAAAAAAAGGGAGCGGAACGCTCCCTTTTTGCCTTAACGGGAAAATTAGATTTCACCGGCAGCATAGCGTTTAGCCATAACCGACATCGGAACAACTTTAATTTTGTCGGCATGTCCGGCAGCACCGAAAGCAATATAACGGGCTTCACAGACCTTCTGCATTTCTTCAATGGCCGGTTTGAGGTATTTGCGCGGGTCAAACTCTTTCGGATTTTCGGCAAAGAGCTTGCGAATCGCACCGGTGATAGCCATACGGCAGTCGGTATCGACGTTGACTTTGCGAACGCCGGATTTAATGCCGCGAACGATTTCTTCAACCGGAACGCCGTAGGTCTGGGGAATAGCGCCGCCGTAAGCGTTAATCAAATCCTGCAATTCCTGCGGAACAGAGGATGAACCGTGCATAACCATATGGGTATTCGGCAGTTTTTTGTGAATTTTTTCAATGACGTCAATAGCCAGAATTTCACCATCCGGTTTACGGGTGAATTTATAAGCGCCGTGAGAAGTACCGACAGCAACGGCCAGAGCATCCAGCTTGGTTTCGGCAACAAAGCGGGCTGCCTCGTCCGGATCGGTAACCAGACGTTTTTTATCGATAACGCCTTCAGCGCCGTGACCGTCTTCTTTATCGCCTTTACCGGTTTCCAGAGAGCCGATGACGCCCAGTTCGCCTTCAACGGAAGCGCCGACGGCATGCGCACGGGCAACAACTTCCTTAGTGACGTTAACGTTATATTCAAAAGACGACGGTGTTTTGCCGTCAGCTTCCAGCGAACCGTCCATCATGACGGAAGAATAACCGTTGACAATGGCAGACTGGCAGATATCAACCGAAGAGCCATGATCCTGATGCAGACAAATCGGCAGTTCGGGGAACATTTCGATACCGGCGGCAACCATATGGCGAATCATCGGATCACCGGCAAATTTACGGGCACCGGTCGAGGTTTGCAGAATAACCGGAGCGTTAACTTTTTTGGCTGCCTGCAAAACAGCGATAATCTGCTCCATATCATTGATATTAAAAGCCGGAACGCCGTAGTTGTTTTCGGCGGCATGGTCAAGAATCTGACGCATTGTAACTAAAGGCATTGTTTTCTCCTTAAATATGTTTATTTACCTGCTGCTGAATATAACCTGTTCAGGCTTTTTTGCAAGATTTTTCTAATTTTGCCCCACAACACGGACACAAAAAAAGGTTCCGCGGCAAAGCGGAACCTTTTGAAAGAGACAGGCCGTCCGGCTTAAGGCGCAACATCCGGCGTCAATTTCAGCGAGATGATTTTTTCTCCGTTATACTGATAACGGCCGCCCAATGACGAAAAATTGTCTCCGGGCAGAATCTCCTCCAGGGAACAGTCTTCCTTTTTTATGCTGCGGACGCGGTATTTGGCCGTTTTGCCGCTGCATTTAACATAGATATAAAACATTTCCGGCTGAGCACCGATGATGTTTTTATATTCAAAGACAAAACAAACGCCGCCGACCTTGTTACGATAGTCCGGGGTTCGATACACATTGGCCAAACGGTGAATAACATTGTGACCGTCGGCAACCAGTTCCGCATTCAAATGCATTCCTGCCAGGTACTCTTTAGCCACTTTTGAGGCTTCCTGAGCGTCAAAAATCTGTACTTTTTCCATCTCTGAAAATTTTTAAGGGTTAATAATTCAATTGATACAAAAATAAAAACGTGGGGCTTAATAAACTCCTCTCCGGCGCCGTTGTCAATGCTTTTCTGCATTTCAGAGCCGGAAAAGCGCCCGGAAAACCTCTTTTTTGACAAAAGCGACGGCTGCGGCCGCATATTTTGATTAACAATTCCAAAGTCATGTGCTATGCTGAAAACAGAATTTCCAGGAGATTTCAATGGACAGAAAGATTCCCAAACCTTCTTTTTCAACCCGGCGACGTTTCAAACATTTCTGTACGGCGTTTTTGCTCGGTTCCGTTTCCCTGTATGCCGTCAAAAGCCTTTATGAGCTGGAACCGGAAACCTTTTCAAAATCGTCCGTTGTCCTCAACAAAGACACCGTTGACATTCGCGATTTTTATGACAATCTCAGTTATGATCTGAAACAAAAGGGCTGGTTTTACACAAATCCGCAAGGAAAAAGAATCAGTCTCGACAGCATCAGCGATTATCGGATTAAAGACCATCAGGTTTACAAAAACGTTGCCGGACAGAAATATCGGGTCACCGTCGATACTGTCAGGGTGCGCTATCCGGAGCCGGCAGAAGGGAAGCGTTTTCCCACCTATCACATAAGCGGGGCGGACAGTCAGAACATGCCGTCGATGGGCAGTCAGAGCTGGGGGAAAGTCAGAGTCAGGGAATTTGTGGTCGATTCGACTTTGGCGCCGGACAGGCAAAAGCGCCTGCAAAAGATATGGGACAATTACAACGACTCTCTCAACTGCACCGAAGAACACGAGAAGCAGCACCGCCTGAACGAGATTGCCGGCATTATGCAGGCGGGGCAAAGTTTTGACAATAAATTTATCGAATGCTGCCTGGACGAAGTTTCCGCCAACATCCGGCAGTTGCTGGCTCAGAGGAAAAACTACCTGAAACGCGGGCGCAGCCTTGAACAGATTACGCCGCGGTTTTCCTTTTATGCCGAACTTATCCGCAACGGAACGGTTAAACCGCGGGCAAACATTTTGACCAAAAAGGAAATCAGTTTAATCGGCAACGGCGTTTTTGACAGCTGGATGAAAGAAAAATTCGGAATGTATGCCGCCAGAAACGCCAACCGGACACAGAATATTTTGTTCAAAACCAATGCCAACGGCATCAAAGCCGACCCGCAAAGACACGAAGAACTGCTGAGGAAAATGTTTACGATTGACGGGCACAACTTTTATGAAGCTCTGGAAGCGCGGTTTGCCGAGGTTAAGGTTCCCGAACAAATCCAAAAAAGATTCCGCGCGATTGAAAGAGCCCGCACCAAACGGATGAGCTATCTGGACAAACTGGAAGAACTGCGCCAAAAAGAAGGGAAAGGCGCCGTCAACGAACATCTGCTGCGCAATAAAATTGCCTACAGCCTGAAAAAAGGCCGCCAATAAGGCGGCGGCCCGTGCTTTGATTGAGGTGTATGAGCATAATAATATGTTTTAGTCAAAAGTTAACCGCGCATATGTTTTTTGGTCTCTTCAATATCATCAATATAATCGCCGATTTCCTGTTCGTGCTCTAATTCTTCTTTCAGAATTTTGGCCGAAACGCGGAAAGTGTCATAATCTTTGCCGTAACACATGTCACAAATCTGCTGATAGCGGGCAACGGCGCAGCGTTCGGCAGTCAGGTTCTGCCGCAGCAGCGTTTCGACATATTCATCCGTCGGCGCTTCATATTTGCACAGAGCGCGTTTTTTCCATTCGTCGGGGTCAATAACGGGGGTGCCGCCCAGCTGAATGATGCGGTCGCTCAGCCACTGAGCATGTTTCAGCTCTTCATTGGCATGTTCGATAAATTCTTCGGCAATGATTTTGCGCATCGGACCTTTGGCAACCTGCGCGCCGATCCAATACTGATAATAAGCCAGCCATTCTTCCGAAAAGGCAACATTTAAAATGTTTAACAGTTCTCCACGGTTGACTTTGCTGATGTGTTGTGCGGTTTCACCCATTGTTTTTCTCCGATTAAATATTAGTTAAACCATTTGTTCTAGAACCTAGATAATCACGCCCAAGCAGAAATCAACACCCGGGAAATAATATTTTGTAGATTTTAAGGCCGGCCTGGGTTATGATAATCAGACCAACATAAGGAGAAAAAACATGGTCGCAATTGCCCCCAGCATTCTGGCTGCCGATTTCGGCAACCTCCGCAGCGAAATTCTGGCGCTTGACAAAGCCGGCGCCGACATGATTCATATTGACGTGATGGACGGGCATTACGTGCCTAATCTGACCTTCGGGCCGGGCATTGTCAGGCAAATCCGCCCATATACCAATCTGCCGTTTGACGTGCATCTGATGGTTGACAATCCCGAAACCATGGTCAACTGGTTTATTCCGGTGGGGGCCGACATTGTTACCGTTCACGCGGAAACCTGCAAACACCTGGACGCCCTGCTTAACACCATTCGGGAAAGGGGCTGCAAAGCCGGCGTTTCGTTAAACCCTTCCACGCCGGAAAGCGTTTTGCAATATGTGCTCGACAAGGTGGACCAGATTTTGGTGATGACGGTCAATCCCGGTTTCGGCGGACAATCCTTCATCAGCGCGCAGCTGCCCAAAATTGCCCGCATCAAATCAATGATCGGCAGCCGAAACATCAAAATAGAAGTTGACGGCGGCATCAATCCGCTGACAGCGGCTGAATGCATTGCGGCCGGGGCGGATATTCTGGTGGCAGGAACCTCCGTTTTCGACAGCCGCGACTATCGCAAAAACATTGATGCTTTAAGGTAATTTTAAGACAAATGCCTTACAATTTCGCCATAAAATGTATTCAGGAGAAAAATTATGGCACCGCTGGTAATGGTTATCGAAGATGAAGAAGCTCTCGGCCTGCTGCTGAAATATAACCTTGAGAAAGAAGGCTACGAAGTCATTTTGGAGACCCGGGGCAACAAAGCGCTGGCCGAAATTGAAAAATACGGCCCGTCGGTTATTCTGCTGGACTGGATGCTGCCCGAAATTTCCGGCGTGGAAATCTGCAAGCTGGTCCGCAGCAAGCCTGACATTAAAAACATTCCGATCATCATGCTCACCGCCAAAGGAGAGGAAGAAGACAAAATCAAAGGCCTGACCGCCGGCGCCGACGACTACGTTACCAAGCCGTTTTCGGTTCCGGAGCTGATGGCACGGGTTAAGACCAATCTGCGACGGGCCCCGGAAATTACGCCGACCAAAGAGCTGGTGTTTGAAGATATCCGGATGGATTTGGTGGAAAAAAAGGTCTTCCGCGGCGAAAATTATATTCACCTCGGACCGACCGAATTCCGGCTGCTGAAAATGTTGCTGGAAACGCCGGGCAAGGTTTTTTCCCGCGAGACTCTGCTCAAAACCGTGTGGGGCGACAATATTTATGTCGAATCACGGACGGTTGACGTGCATATCCGCCGGCTGCGCAAGTCTCTGAACGATTTCGGCCCTGATTATATCCGCACGGTGCGGGCTACCGGATATGCCATAGACATTAATCCGGTCGGCGATCAGGAAGAGCCTGCCGACAATTAAAAAAACAAAAATATTCAAACTCCCCTCTTTTGGGGGAGTTTTTAGTTGCAATTTAGTTTCAAACGTATTATATAAGCTGTCCTAAATGATATTTTTTTGTGTTTTTTTAATTATTTTGAGATGAAAAAAGTTTTATTCGGATGCGCCTTATTGGCCATCGTGGGCGGAAGCGCAGCTTGCTTCTCCTCACAAAGACACTCTGACAAACCCTGTCATGTTACGGTTAACAGAATTGGTTTGGGGCAGGACAGTTTGGAAATCTATTTCGCAAAGCGTTTCAAAAACGGATCGGAAGCAGTCGAAGTTCGAAAAGTTCCCGTCAGCAATCTTCAGACTTTCTGCGGTTACGGCATTGTAGCTGAAGAAACTGATGCCAAACAACGGCTGATTGACGCTGCCGCCGATTCATTGAAAATCGTTTTCCGGGTAGAAGTCATGTATCAGGATCAAGACCAGAGTTTGGCAGAAGTTACTCCGCTTAAATTTGACATTGCCGAGTAACCATTATCGAAACGCCGCGGGCAGATTTTTCTGCCGGCGGTTTTTTGTTTGCGGGGTTCCCGGCGGAGCACAGCCGAGGGAACAGCGGCTCCGGCCGGGAAAGAACGGCGGCATCGGCAGCCGCCGTTAAGGCTGAAAATACTTTTTCAAACAGTCTTGCGGCAAATCAGGAAAAAAATCGCGTCCCAAATTCAGCCTGATTTGATAGAAGTCCAGCAATTTGACAATAATGCGGAAGTCTATTTCTTTCGGGCAGCATTCCAACAGATCTATTTGCTCCAGCGGAACTCCGGTGGCATAGCTGACTTCCCGCAGGCTGAGCCGTTTTTCGGTCCGGGCTTCGTAAAGATCTTCCGAGATGAAAAAAATACAATCATTTTCGAATTCATCACGATGGTAGATATATCTGTCAGTCATCAGTCCTCCTCAAAACTCAGATGAAATTTTTCGTCATAAAGGGCGAGATAAAGGATTAACAACTCTAAATCAATTTGCGGCTCATCAAACCGTCCGCATTCAATTTTATCAACCGTGTCAATTGAAACACCCAGCCTTCGGGCACAAATGTCAATGGGCTCCTCGTGCTCGGCACGCAGCCAATGGAGTTTCCAACCCAGCTCCGATTCATTTTCAATGATAAAATGAGGGGAATTAATTTGCATACAACCATATCCTTTCCTGTCGAAAAGGCGGGAGGAGCCGAAAACCTGTTTCCTACACAGAACAGATGTGCTTATTTAGTCCAGATCACACCGGTTTCGCGGCGAAACCGGTGTTTTCCGGGTATTAGGCACACTCCTCCCATATCTCTCACATAATATGGTTGGCTTTGTGTAGGAATATAACATCAAAACTAAGGGTTTTCGATCCTTCGATTTCGACTTTTATCCGTTTATATCATACGAAGACAAAATTGCCAAGAACAATTCAGCCGTCGCGTTGTGTCCCTGCTTTTTTACTTGTTTTATCGTACCAAATAAAACAAAACCCTCAAACCTGAAAGGTGTGAGGGGGTAGCAACTGTCCATACGGCCAGTCCTCCTTATTCGTGCGAGGCCTTATATCAGAGGCACCCTCACGGAGAGGATCTTGTGTATGGCTTAAAGATTGCTACATCCCGCCTGCTCTCGCAGCTAATCAGGCTCGGGTTCCGGCCGTGACCGAACTTGCCTCACCTGAAAACTGTTTTTACTGTAAATGAGAGCCAACCAAATTGCAAGGAAAAATTTTTGATAAAGCAGCCAGACGATTGGGGCGGAATGTTCAGATGAAAGCGGCTGTTTTGCTTGCTTTCGGCGTCTAAAAAAATAAATATTTGCTAAATTTCTAAATTTATGTTATCAGTATTGCCAAAATTTTATATTTATGTCTAATTTTAATTATTACAGAGATGAAAAAGTCACATTTAAGCGCACTGCCGTTGGCATTAATGCTGTTGTTCGGCTGGTCATGCAGCCACAGTAAAACACCTAAACAGCCTGCAGAAAAAAACTGCATTTCCGATTGTTATGTTACGGATAGTAATCGGACTGCAATTAATGTGGATTCATTGCAGAACGTCGGATGTTACAACATTACCATGACCTGGCAAGAACGCCTGCTGTCGGTTTACACCGCAAATTATGCCGGCAAACAGGTCAGTGAATTTGTTATCGGGCTTTTCCCGCCCCAAGGCCGGAAGCCTGATTTGAAAGCAACCCGCAAAGTGGTTTTTTGGGGTTCTGAAGGCAAATGGGATTCGAAAACAGGACGTGTTTTCACTTTTCCCGACGGTTCGGACCTGGAAATCGGGCTTCGTTATCTTGGCGGCCCCGACCATCTTCCTCAAGCGCCGGAACCGGATACAAAACTGCCCAACACACCGCAAACGGTTATGTGCCATTAAAATGACATTACAAGAAAACCGCCCCGAATCTGATTCCGGGCGGTTTCTTATTTGTGCTTTATCCATACGAAAAGGGCCTGATGTGAGCAAAACCAGACCCTTTTCAATTTCCGGCTTCCGCAGAGGCCGGCCGATCGAAACGCCGAGGGCTGCCGTTTGTTTATTAATTGGAGTTAATTACGGCTTATTCCGACATTGTTTCGAAATTGTTTTAATTACAATTCGCGACGCAGGCAGATTATTCCTACAGCTAATTTTGTCTTATCCTGCAACTTTTCTTTAAATTTGTCAATAAATATTCGTCTTTAATCCGAATTATCAGTCTTTCAGGGAAAGATAAAGCATAATATCTAATTCTTCTAGCCGCAAGGAATTGCGGCTGTAATTATTTATTGACATTGCTTCTCTCTTATGGCATTCTGTAAGTGGTATGGTTTCAGTTATAGAGAGGTGTATGATGAAAGTTC
>OGII01001384.1_pt1 | contig 17331 bp, 10 predicted proteins | sample 1571701 | NCBI WGS metagenome assembly OGII01 (sample SAMEA2581950, study PRJEB24529) | metagenome | biome: Human gut stool | place: China | collected 2011
AAAACGGTGGAAAGTGTTGTTAATAGAATAAAGGCAGGTGAAACTGTGGCATTGATTTCGGATGCCGGAACACCCGGGATTTCTGATCCGGGATTTTTGGTAGTCCGCGAATGTGTGCGCAACGGTATCGAAGTGCAATGTTTGCCGGGAGCGACAGCTTTTGTTCCGGCATTGGTAGCATCGGGACTGCCGAATGAAAAGTTCTGTTTCGAAGGGTTCCTCCCTCAGAAGAAAGGACGACAGACACGACTGAAGGCATTGGCAGAAGAGCATCGTACTATGGTGTTTTATGAATCGCCTCACCGCTTGTTGAAAACGTTGACACAGTTTGCCGAATATTTCGGCACTGAACGTCAGGCAACCGTGTCTCGCGAAATATCCAAACTCCACGAAGAAACTGTTCGGGGAAGTTTGGCGGAATTGATAGAACACTTTACCGCTACCGAGCCCCGGGGCGAGATTGTGATAGTATTAGCAGGAATAGACGATTAAAATAACTTCATTTAAAAACGTAAAACGTAAACGTATGAAAAAGTTAGCAGTTTTATTTATGTGCGCAGCCATGTTGGCTTCGTGTGATGGCTTTAAAGGTGGAAGTAAAGACCTGAAAGCTGAAAATGATTCTCTTTTGATGGAACTGAACCAGCGCAACGCTGAACTGGATGATATGATGGGGACTTTCAATGAAGTTCAGGAAGGTTTCCGTAAGATCAATGCTGCCGAAAGCCGCGTTGACTTGCAGCGTGGAACCATCACTGAAAACTCTGCCAGTGCCAAGCAACAGATTGCTTCTGACATCGAATTCATCTCCAAGCAAATGGAAGAAAACAAAGCTCAGATTGCAAAACTGGAAGCTCAGCTGAAAAACAGCAAGTACAACTCTACTCAGATGAAGAAAGCTGTAGAAGCTCTGACTGCTGAATTGAAAGCTAAACAACAACGTATCGAAGAACTTCAGACTGAACTGGCATCTAAGAACATTCGTATCCAGGAACTGGATGCAGCTGTCAGCGACCTGTCTGCTGCCAAGGAATCTTTGACTGCCGAAAACGAGGCGAAAGCTAAAACCGTTGCCGAACAGGATAAGAGTCTGAATGCCGCATGGTTCGTATTCGGAACAAAATCAGAGTTGAAAGCCCAGAAGATTCTTCAGAGCGGTGACGTGCTGAAGAGCGCTGATTTCAACAAGGATTATTTTACTCAGATCGATATCCGTACAACAAAAGAAATCAAGTTGTACTCCAAACGTGCTGAGTTGTTGACTACTCATCCGACAGGTTCTTATGAATTGGTGAAAGATGATAAAGGTCAGCTGACTTTGAAAATTACTAATCCTGCCGAATTCTGGAGCGTATCCAGATACTTGGTTATTCAGGTAAAATAAGGTAGACACCTCTTTTGAATTGCCAATGTGCTGATTCCTGAATGCAAGAAATTAGCACATTGGCTTTTTGTTTCTTATATATACCCCCGTAACTGTTGATGAAATATAGAAATCTTTTTTTTGATCTTGACGACACTATCTGGGCTTTTTCCCGTAATGCTCGCGATACTTTTGAAGAAGTCTATCGGAAATATTCATTCGAACGTTATTTTGATTCGTTCGATCATTATTATACGATTTATCAGCAACGGAATACCGAACTCTGGATTGAATATGGTGAGGGGAAGATAACGAAGGATGAACTGAACTGGCAACGTTTTTCTTATCCTTTGCAGGCGGTAGGAGTGGAGGATGAGACCTTGGCTGAAAAGTTCTCGGAAGATTTCTTCGCAATTATTCCTACCAAAAGCGGTTTGATGCCTTATGCGAAAGAGGTGTTGGAGTATCTGGCTCCGAAATATAATCTTTATATACTGTCCAACGGTTTTCGGGAATTACAATCACGTAAAATGCGTTCAGCAGGCGTAGACATCTACTTTAAAAAGGTTATCCTTTCCGAAGATCTCGGGGTACTGAAGCCGTGGCCTGAAATATTCAACTTTGCTCTTTCCGCCACTCAGTCCGAACTGCGCGAATCATTGATGATTGGTGACAGTTGGGAAGCGGATATAACCGGGGCACATGGAATAGGGATGCACCAGGCTTTTTACAATGTAACCGGTCGTACCTCATTTCCTTTTCAGCCTACTTATCACATTTATTCTTTGAAAGATTTGATAGATTTATTATAGATTTTATGGATTAAGTCGTATTTTTGTCGTGTTTAATAAATGCATAAAAATGCGATACTGCCATGGATAGTACACTTCTCCCGTTTGCCTTGCTTTGTTTCACTTCGTTCTTTACGTTGACCAATCCTTTGGGGACAATGCCCGTCTTTCTTACAATGACTCATGGAATGACGGATAAGGAACGTCAGTCTATCGTGCAACGTGCCACCATTGTGTCGTTTGTCACATTAATGGTTTTTGTTTTTGCCGGTCAGTTTCTTTTTAAGTTTTTCGGGATCTCTACTGATGGATTTCGTATTGCCGGTGGGGTGATTATCTTCAAAATCGGTTTTGATATGCTTCAAGCCCGCTACACGCCGATGAAGTTGAAGGATGAAGAAATAAAAACTTATGCTGATGATATTTCAATTACTCCTCTCGGGATACCAATGTTGTGTGGTCCCGGAGCGATAGCGAATGCTATTGTTTTGATGCAGGATGCTCACAACTTCGAAATGAAAGGGATTTTGATAGGAACTATCGGACTGATTTATCTGCTGACTTTCTTTATTCTCCGTGCTTCCACGAAATTGGTGAGTGTCTTGGGAGAGACGGGGAATAATGTAATGATGCGTCTTATGGGATTGATCTTAATGGTGATCGCAGTAGAATGTTTCGTCAGTGGGTTGAAACCGATATTGGTGGATATAGTGAGAGAAGGGATGGTTGGTGTCTTAAAATAAGAATAGTGAAAAACCGGGTAGTGGAAAAGTTACTCACTACCCGATTTTTTGTTGTTTGCAGATGAATGAATTATCTGTTACCGCCTGCCCACCAGACTTTTTCGTTATAAACATACTGTCCATTTCCATAAGCAGCTTTCACTTCTGCGTTTGTCGTTGTGTCACTATTGCCATATGGACAACGTAAGGGGAAAGGCTTGGTATTCTGTAATTGAATGAAACTTTCAGTAGGTGCTGTCATTCTACGGAGGTCATTATAAGATTCTGTAGCTTCTCCGGAAGCTCCCCATAGTGCAAAATATTTTTGTATCATGGTAGTTTTCAGAGGCTCATTCGTATATGTAGCTTCTACAGTGTTGTCAAAATAGCTATTCGCTTCTTCTTCCGTGATAGCGCTAGCTGGGTTTAGTAATGTGTTTCCCAATTCTTTTCTGGAAATACTAAAACTGTTCTCTGCATTTAGCAATCCGGCTACCACAGCCTCTTTCAAGGCGCTTTTTGCATCACGTCCCAATCGGCATAAAGCTTCTGCTTCTAAGAACTTTAACTCATGGAAGCTCATTAAAAGAGTAGGGGCTGTTGCTGAATACATAAACAGAGATGTACCATATTTGCTGGTTCCTTGTTCCGGTGTTCCGCTAGGTGCATATACATCAGTATCAGGAGTCCCCGGAGCTTGTGCTTTTCCTTCTTTCTCTTTGTCTAGTTTTGTAATGAATGCCCTGGACAGACGTGGGTCATTATATTCAGCTAGTTTGCTTCTCATGCTTTCGCTTGCTCCCAATGCTGCACGTGCTTTGAAGAAACCATAAAGTGGATTTATGTTATTGACATCATATACACTGAATGCTGCCTGTTCTTCTGTGTTTTTAAAAGACTTGCTTACATACTCCAACACTTTCTCCATATCAGCGTCTTTATTAGTTGACCTTTGAAGTAGGTGCATCGTATAGCGTGCTTTCAGGGCATATGCAAATTTGAGCCATTTTTCTGCATCTCCTTGGTAAAGTAAATCTTGACTGGATGGATCTATTAAATCCTCTTGTTGTAAGTCTGCAATAGCGTCATCCAGATATTGCATTGCTTGTTTATAAATATCCTCTTGTTTATCCATTTTGGGATTTAGATAAACGGGGGAACCATTTTCGTCAACTAAGGCAGCTTGGCTGCACGGAGCATCGCCAAACATATCTGCTATTAATGCACAGTTGTAGGCTGCTAATACTTCGGCCATGCCTTTGGTTGTATAATTGCCGTAATCTATCCCTCCATCACTACATTGGTTAATTATGATACGGGCGGATTTTAATGTTGAGTACAGGTTGTTCCATGTATTATTGAAAGTGGAAGATGATGTCGGTTCACTTTCTCTGGTTTCTGCATAATACAATTGATTGTCAACACCTACTTCATATTCAATATATGAAGATAGATAAGTATTTAAGTCTCCTCCTGCATTTGAAAACGCGGTAGAGGTTATTACATCAGTTAGGATAAATCTTCCAGCCACGCTTTGTGTGTGTCCATGATCTTTATTTATTCTATCCATTGCATCTTCCGAACATCCGGAAAGGACAACTGATAAAACGCCAACGGCAAAAAATCCTTTAATTATAGTATATGTTTTCATCTTTCTTTTTAGCTAATTAGAATTTTACATTAAATCCGAAGCCATAACTGGCCGTTCCGGGTAAAGAGAAACGTTCGAATGCGCCTCCCATATTGTCATTGCCTTGTGAAGCCTCTGGGTCGAATCCTTTAAATTCTGACCAAACTAATATGTTACGTGCAAAGACATTTACGTTTACGTTTAGCCATTTTTTGGAGAGGACCGGATAGCTTATGGATAATTCACGTAACTTAATATAAGAGTTGTCATAAATATAAGACTCGTCAATAGACCTTCTTCTTGTGAAATAGGATTGAGCATCAGATACCTTTATGTCATTAGGAGCATAAATCGGATTTCCATTGGTATCTTTACCCGTTTCTTTAACTGAGTTTTCTACAATAAAATCAGTTTTACGCATATCTCCAGATAATTTACTCACACCGTAATAGTTCATCTCGCCAGCGGTACCGGAATACATTTGACCGCCTTGTTTCCAATCAAATACAGCTGAAATGCGGAACTTGTATAATTCAATATTAGTATTGAACCCCAGGCGGAAATCGGGAGATACAGTTCCGATGACCGCATCTTCTCCTTGCATGGGGAGCCCGTTTTGATCTACAACTATCTTACCTTCATTATTGCGCATATAGCTTTTTCCATAGATTACAGGGAATTTGTCACCAATTCCGGCACGTACTTGTGGAGTAACAAAACCTCCTAACATAATGCTTTCTACTCCTGGAGCCAGTTCATCAACATAATTGTCGATTTTGGAGAAGTTGAAGGCAAAATCAAGTTTAAAGTTCTTTGTATCTACCGGAGAAATGCCCAAGGTCACTTCATGAGTATTAGTATGTATCTTACCTCCGTTCATAATCATACTTGAGGCTCCGGTTGAACCGGCTAAAGGAACTTCAAATATCTGATCCTTTACATTCTGACGGGAGTAAGTATAATTCAATGTGACCAATCCGTTGAAGAAAGTAAGATCAGCTCCTATCTCGTATGATTTTGTATTCTGTGGCTTTAAGTTGGGATCATATACTTTATAGTATGGTACATAAGCCATTGCTCCGGCTATTGGGTATACAATAGGATTCCCCATATAGAAACCGCCACCATAAGCGGGAGTGTAGTAATAGCTTTGAGTATAATCTCCTGCCATACCTACTTCTGCGTAGGAGGCACGTATTTTACCGAAAGTTAATATATTGTTCTTTAACGGTGCCAATTCTGTAAAAATGAATCCTAATGAGACTGATGGATAAGTGAAAGAACGATTGTTACGAGGCATACTTGAAACGATGTCATTACGTATACTTCCACTTAAGTAGAGCATATTTTTCCATGCAACTGATACATTTGCAAAATTACCTACGGTTCGTTTTTTATTGTATTGACTTTCATTGGAAAATACAGAAGCATTATTTAAGTGATTCCAGCCCGGAAAGTTGAAATTCATGCTATACGCATATTCGTATTTTGTCTTTTTATCAACAAATTCATTACCGATTAAAGCGTCTAATGCCCATTCATCATTAATATTCCATGTGTAAGAGGCAGTCAGTAATGAGTTTAGCTCATTAACAGTATAGTGATATTCCGAATCTTCACCTGTAGCGGCCCAAGTGCTTCCATATCCATAAATTTCAGAATAGTTAGTTGTATAAGCATCGTCACCTATTTGATACTTAATATCCAGTTTATGGTTGTCGGTCCCGAATTTAGTGGAGTATTTCACAAAGGCATTTCCAAAGAAGCGTTGTGAACGTTCTGAAAATTGATTATTATCGACAGCCCAGTAAGCATCGTCAATCCAATCACTACGATAGGTATTTTGAGTATATAGGTCACCTTCTATATGGGAAGGAATGCCTGCCATATTATAACTAACAGGAGCATTGTAAACAGTAGCAACTACACTTGTGTTGGCAGTAGATTGTTTTGTGATCTTTGAAGTCACAAAATTCCCATTAAATCCGGTAGTCCAGTTGGGGTGCAGTTGTGCTTCTGCTGATAATTTTACATTGTATCTATCCATACCTGTTGAGGGAACAATACCATTGGTAGTGGTATTTCCCATAGAGAAAGAGTAGTTCCCTTTATCAAATTTTTGGGCTACATTCACATTGTTGCTCCACGATACACCAGTTTCGAAGAAGTCTTTCATGTTGTTATATGCTTTTGGAGTAGCCCAAGGGTCCATACCGGCTGCTGCAAGCTGAGGAACGTAATACCTGTCTGGTTGTTTACCATACTTATTGGTGTAACTATTATTAGTATTTCCACCATAGTTAGGATCATTAGGTAATTCTGAGATTCTAGGACCCCATGCAAAAGGTGATAAGGGGTCAAATACTCCTTTAGAGCCTTGTGCGTATTCTTGTTGTAACTCTGGCAGGGTTGAGATCTTATCGAATGAAAGGTTGGTGCTAAAAGTGATGTTTGGTTTCCCTTTATTTGCTCCTTTACCACTTTTAGTAGTGATAACAATAACACCGTTCGAGGCCCTCATTCCATATAATGCAGAAGCAGCCTGTCCTTTCAGTATATTAATACTTTCGATGTCGTTAGGATCAATATCGACTGCACGATTAGCATAGTCTGTGCCATATGCTCCGTCAGTAAGAGATGTACTAACATCGGCAGTAGAAGCAATTGGCATACCGTCAATTACATATAAAGGGGTATTATCTCCTGTGAAAGAACGGGAACCGCGAATGGTTATTTTAGAAGAGGCTCCCGGCATACCCGATGAAGGAGTGATGTCAATACCTGATACTTTTCCTTGTAATGCACCTGCTAAATCCGTATTGGCCGCCCGTGTCAGTACATCTGATTTTACATCTTGTACAGCATATCCTAATGCTTTTTTCTCACGTGAGATACCCATTGCTGTCACAACTATCTCATCTAATTTTTGTGCATCAGCTTTCAGTATGACTTTTAAGGTCGGTTTAATAATGACTTCCTGAGTCTGCATTCCAATATACGAAATCTGCAAAGTCTTTGCAGAACTTGGTACATTTGCCAAATTAAAATTACCATCCACATCTGTGATTGTACCTTGAGTAGTACCTTTTACTAACACAGAGGCGCCAACAACTGGCTGCCCGTCTTCTTCAGAAATCACAACACCTGTGATCTTCTGAGTTTGGGCAGTTACCAGACTTATGCCCACAAAAAGGCATGCCAATAACAGCATCAATTTTCTTTTCATAAATTCTCTCTTAAAGTTTAACTTTACATTAATTGTTTCTTTACTCTAACAAAATGCAAATATATTAATAAAACTGAAACGAACAACTATTTTATTGAAAAAACCTTGTAAATCTATCAATTTGTTAATTAAACATGCCACTTTATGCTTAATAACAGATTTTTCACACTTAAAAAACCTAAACTGGCTTATGTTTACTATCACTATGATTCCCTCTTTTAGGATGATTTTTCCAAGAAATACACATATTTTAAAACAAAATGGTTAATAAATAAGCCGCTAAAACAGAGAACGGACCTGATTTTGAAACAAATTGAGAGTTCCCGGAGGCTAAATACCGATTAATAGCTAAACACAAAAAGACACTTTTTAGAGATATTAATTCTTATTCTAATCCCATCGAGCACAGAATATCGTCTTATTTGTTATTGGTATTAATTAAAATCAAGTAAAATGAGTAAGATTATTTACAATCTAGTGTACAACAGAAAAAGAAGCCTGAATAAAAAAGGAATGGCATTGGTACAAGTAGAAGCCTATTTGGACAGAAAGAAAAAGTATTTTTCAACCAAAGTTTATTTAAAGCCAGAACAGTGGGACAATAAAAAGCTTATTGTGAAGAATCATCCTAATGCAGATGCGCTGAATAGATTGATATATGAGTTCATGGCTATGATAGAAAAAAAAGAGTTGGAATTGTGGCAGCAAGGAAGGCGTATTTCATTAGAGTTACTAAAGGATGTTTTGAGCACAAGCGAAAACAAAACCTCTTTTATTCCTTTTTTTAGGCAAGAGATAGCAAACTCTACTCTAAAAGAAAGTACAAAACGAAATCATCTCTCCACTCTTTCATTATTACAACAGTTCAAAAAGGATGTAACCTTTTCTGATTTAACATTCGAATTCATATCCTCCTTTGAATATTTCTTGCAATCAAGAGGTTATCACACAAATACGATAGCCAAACATATGAAGCATCTGAAGCGACATATAAATGTCGCCATCAACAAGGATTATATGGAGATACAAAAATACGCTTTTCGAAAGTACAAGATTAAAACTATAGAAAACAAGCATACGCACTTATCTCCTGAAGAGTTGGAGAAGTTGGAGAAATTAAGCTTGGCTGGCAGATATACTAAATTGCAAAAGACTTTAGATGCATTCTTGTTTTGTTGCTATGCAGGAATGAGATATTCTGATTTTATCAGTTTATCACCCGATAACATCGTGGAGATTCGTCAAGAAACCTGGCTAATTTATAAATCCATAAAGACGAGTACAGAAGTCAGATTACCTCTTTATCTCTTATTCGAAGGAAAAGGGCTTGTTATTCTGGACAAATATCGGGATGACTTACAAAGCTTCTTTCATTTAAGGGATAACTCTAATGTGAACAAGGATTTAATTGTGATTTCCCGCCTAGCTGGTTTATCAAAAAAAATTTCATTTCACACTGCTCGCCATACTAATGCAACTCTATTGATTTATAATGGAGTAAACATTACAACGGTGCAAAAATTATTGGGGCATAAAAGTGTTAAAACCACACAAGTGTATACAAATGTAATGGATATGACTATAGTGCATGATTTAGAAAAGAACCATGCACTCATGCCTTTGCCTAAAAAAACACGAACTTAGCATAGCCAATACTACACTTTCATATCGTTAGTCATATACTTCTCCTTTAAAGTCTGTTCATTCACTATTCAGTTTCAGTTTGCTCGCTGCAAACTTACTGCATACGTTTTGCAGTACCACTGCATATTGTTTGCAGTATCACTGCATATTGCTTGCAGCCGCGCTGCATATTAGTTTGCAGTACCACTGCAACAGCTTTGCAGTATCGCTGCAATAGGTTTGCAAAATTTTGCAGTAAGAAACTACTGAGAATCAATTAAGTATAGTATAGTGTAAATAGAAGATTGACATTGGTGTGTTATCAATATTTAAGACTGATTGGAGGTGTGGAAGCAAATTTTGCTTCCACACTTTTGCATTGCTTCCACAGCGTCTGTAATGCCGATGAATAGAGGGATACAAGGAGCGGGTGGAAGTGTGGAAGCAAAAATGATGAAAACTGTTATGAAGAAACAACAGTTGTCTTGATTGTTTAGCTAATCACAAAGTTTTGAGTTTACTGTTTTTTGAAGCTATTGAAATATTCTTTTACATAGACTTTAGTACTTTTGCTAATAAAATGACAATGTAGAGTAAATGCTTCATTGAAAGCAGCTAGGATGATAGATGTTGACAAAAGATATTCTTCATATAAGAGGAAGAATCATTTAAAATCTTTAAGCAACGTATTAACTTTATGATATACATATGATAACCAAGTCATTAATCCAACAAATAGTATCACAGCAGTAAGGTTTTATACATTGTACCCCTATACATACACCTTGTGAGAAAGGAAATTTCGCTATAGTGATTTCTATTACATGGTATAATCGCTTGATTATTAATAAAATAAGAGTGTTGTAGTTCCGCGAAAACTTTGGTGATTTCGTATATTGGTATGCAGACGCAGGAAGTGGCGATTAAGCCGAGTGTAAAGGTGACAATGAGAAGCAATGCAGAAGCTTTGGATGAGGTTGTGGTAGTGGCATACGGTACTGCTAAAAAAGAATCGTTGACCGGTTCTATCTCGGTGGTTGACAATAAGAAAATAGAGAAGCGCATCACAACCAGCGTAACCGGTGCACTTGAAGGTGCCGCACCGGGTGTACAAGTGAACAATACATATGGTGAACCCGGTTCTGCCCCCAGCATCCGTATCCGTGGTTTTGGTACATTGGTTTCAGGTGCTTCAGATCCTCTGTATGTAGTGGACGGAGTCCCTTTCGATGGAAACATGGCCGAACTAAACTCTAATGATATTGAAAGCATGTCCATCTTGAAAGATGCTGCTTCGGCTGCATTATACGGTAACCGTGCTGCCAACGGTGTTGTCATCATTACAACCAAGAGCGGACGAAACACTCACAAACCGAGTATTACGCTGCAAATGAATCAAGGTATGTATAACAGAGGAATTCCCGAGTACGACCGTCTGGATGCAGACCGCTGGATGGAAGCTACCTGGATGGCCAAGAAGAATGCCATGATGAGCAATGCCGGCATGTCGGCAAGCGATGCTGCCGCATATGCCACGGGACACGTGGTTAGTGAATCTATCGGTCGTAATATCTACAATGCCGCTGGTGATAAGTTGTTTGACAATAACGGTAAACTGATTGCCACTCGCCTGGCTGGCTATGACGACTTGGACTGGCAGAATGCCATCGAACGCACGGGACACCGTCAGGAATACAATCTTTCTGCCGCCACTTCGGGAGAGAAATACAACGTGTATTCTTCCATAGGCTACTTGAATGAGAAAGGATATGTAAAAGCCACAGGTTACGAACGTTTCTCCGGGCGTATCAACACTACTTATACACCTAACAAGTGGTTCAAGGGTGGCGTGAACCTGACTGGCTCGTGGACCAAGCGTGACTATAACAGTAATGCCAGTGGCAACTATTACGCCAATCCGTTCTATATTACTCGTTATATGGCTCCGGTCTATCCGTTGTTTATGCACAATGCCGACGGTACATACCAACTGGATGCCGATGGTAACAAAATTTATGACACCACCTCATCTTATCTGAGTAACCGCAACATCGCTTACGAAATGTTGTATAATAAGCAGGAAAGTGTGCGCAACGTATTGGGCGGACAAGCTTTTGCCACCATCTCGTTGCCGTATGGACTTTCATTAACTGTAAAAGGTGACCTGAACAACAGCACTTCGAACAATAAGAAATATGACAATCCCGAAATTGGAGACGGTGCTACGAATGGCGGTCGTTTGACAAGTTATGCCTACCAATACAAGACTGTAACCTTGCAGGAAATTCTGAGCTGGAACTATCAATTTAATCAGGTACACAACGTGGAAGCTATGGTGGCTCACGAGAACTATAGTTGGGAGCGCAAGTACACTTCCGGAATGAACACCGGTATGGCTGTAGACGGAAACCTTACTATGGGCAATTTCCTTAACAACTCTTATTTTTCCGGAAGTGATGATGAGGACAAGACGGAGTCTTATCTGGCACGCGTAAAGTATAATTATGACAACCGTTATTTCGTAGAAGGTTCGTTCCGTCGTGACGGTTCCTCACGCTTCCACAAGGACAATCGCTGGGGTAACTTCTATTCTGTTGGTGCCAGCTGGAACATGAAACAAGAAGCTTTCTTGCAAGATGTAGATTGGGTGGATGCCTTGAAGTTGCGCGCGTCCTATGGTGAAGTCGGTAACAATATGGGCGTAAGCCTTTATGGTCACATGGCTCTTTATACCATTGACAAGAACGGTGGTGAAGCCGCTTTGGTAAAACAATCACTTTCAGCACCGGACATCAAGTGGGAAACTACACAGACGGTGGATGTTGCCGTAGAGGGGCGTCTGTTCAACCGTCTGAACTTCCAAATAGGCTATTTCGACAAACGTTCCAAAGACCTACTGTTTGAGGTACGCCTACCGCTTTCTGCCGGTTCTTATCCTTGGGTTGCCGATACTGCCCCGATGAACCTGACGCAATACAAGAATATCGGTACCGTGTCCAACCGTGGCTGGGAAATCTCTTTGAATGCCGATGTCATCAACAACAATGACTGGAAATGGAACATCGGCGTAGACGCTACTTTCCTGAAGAATAAAATCGTGAAACTGCCCGATGGAAAGGACATCTTGCATGGTATGCAAAACTACTCCGAAGGACACTCCATCTACGAATGGTACACTTACCACTTCGAAGGTGTGGACCAGATGACCGGTACTTCTCTCTATACACTGGATCCGGACAAGAAAGCCGCCGCCCAAGAAGCCGGTGCATTGACTACCATCAACGGTACGGACTATGCTACCGCGACTTCATACGCCAAACGTGACTGGGCCGGCAGCGCACTTCCTACGGTTTACGGTTCTATCAGCTCAGCTCTTTCTTGGAAAAACTGGGATTTGAACATGCTGTTTACTTATTCTTTAGGCGGTAAAACATACGATGGTAGCTATGCCAGCTTGATGGGGGTGTCTGAATCCGGTGCTGCCGGTAGCGCTTACCACAAGGACATCCTGAATTCTTGGAAAGAAGTTCCTGCGGGAATGACAGAAACTTCTGCCAATCGCATTGATCCGAATGGAACTCCGCGCACCGACTTTTACAAATCGTCCGACCTGAATGCCACCAGTGACCGCTGGCTGACAAGCTCTTCTTACTTCGTATTCAAGAACCTGAATCTCTCCTACAGCTTGCCCAAGCGTTGGCTAAAAAGTGTAGGTATAGAAGGCCTTTCGCTGACTGCCGGTGTAGAGAACCTTTTTACATTGACTTCACGCAAAGGATTGAATCCGCAGTATTCCTTCAACGGAGGTTCGGACGATACGTATGTGACAGCCCGTGTTTATAACTTCGGACTGACTGTGAAATTCTAAAGGTATAACCATATAATTTGTATTAGAAATGAAAAAGATTATCAATAAATTGTTCGCAGGAAGCCTATTGGCAGGTATGATGCTGGTGTCTTCTTGCGCCGGTGACTATCTGGATACAGCACCTACTGACTCAACCGGAGCAACCGATGCCGTAGGTACCACGGCCAATGCCATGAAGGCATTGAACGGTATCGCCAAAATCATGACGACACAACACTCCTATTTTGGAGGTGGATTTGCTGGTGAGAACAACATAATGATTCAGTACGAAAGCTACCCAAGTGAAAATTACAATTACAATTATTATGCATCCGGATGGTCTCCTATCTTCAATCAAGAGTTCCATACGCGTACCAACTCCATTTACGATGCTTACGCATGGTATTACTATTATACCATAGCAGGTAATGCCAACACCATTCTTGCCAATATAGACAATGCCGAAGGTACGGAAGCGGAAAGGAATTTTGTCAAGGCATCTGCACTGACTTTCCGTGCATACGCTTTCGAGAAACTGATACACTACTATTGCTGGCGCTGGCAAGATTCCAACAATGGCGCTTCGCAGGGGATAGTACTTCGTTTGGACGAATCTACCGATGGACAAGGTTATGCCACATTAGCTGAAACGTATGCACAGATTTATAAAGATTTGGACGAAGCCATCATGCTGTTTGAGCAAAGCGGTATGGACCGTAATGCCTCACAAGTATGGATGCCGAACATCAATGTGGCACATGCCATCTACGCCCGTGCCGCTCTTACCAAGCAAGATTATACCAAAGCATTGACTGAAGCTAAGCTGGCTCGCCAGAACTACCCACTCATGAGCAATGCAGAATATCATGCAGGGTTCTGTAATCCAACCAGTGAATGGATTTTCGGAAGCTTTGGTAGTGCACAAGAGAATAACTGGTATTGGAGTTATGGTACTCAGTATGCATGCAACGGATATTATGCCAATGCGGCAGGGGCGGCAAACGGTGCAGGCTCTATCGGTCGTGAACTGATTAATCGCATTCCCAACAACGATGCTCGTAAGGCACTGTTCCTAACCGAAGACAAATTCCCCGGCTATAACTTCAATGACGGTTCAGCCATGGATTTAGGCTACGGCATTCTTGGAATGGGAGATGATGAGAAAAAAGCAGATGCTCTTTGGGAAGAAGCAGCTGCCTATTGCCAGAAAATGGCGGTCAGTGGCCTGGAAGCTCCTTATCAGGCTGGTTATATGTATCTGGGGGGACAACTGAAGTTTTATGTATTCGACACTCCGGGCGTCAGCTACCTGCCTTTCATCCGTTCATCGGAAATGGTATTGGTAGAGGCAGAGGCTAATTATTTCTTGAATGACGAGACTGCTGCTCGTGCCGCACTGGTAGAACTGAATGCCACTTCCGGACGTAATCCTGAATACACTTGCGACAAGAGTGGCGAAGCTCTTTGGAATGAAATTATGGACTATCGCGAATTGGAACTCTGGGGTGAAGGTTTTGCATGGAGCGACTACAAGAGATGGAACCGCGACATAGTCCGTCACAGTTTTGCCGAAGGTGGTAATGCTCACATTTCCGTTGCAAAAACCATTCCTGCCTCCGGTGTCAACAAATGGACATGGGATGTACCTTTGAATGAAACTGATTACAACGATGAGTTGAATCTTGGAGGAAAATAATTCTACCGGAATTATTCTATAAATAAAGTGTTTTTTGAGAGAGGGGATGCTATAAAGCATTCCCTCTGTTATTAGAGGAGAACAATAAAAGCGTTTCCACACTATTCTCAGGATATTTGCCTGCCATTTGGTATTCATCAATGATCACTAGAGGGGAGGGCTATCTATATAGCGCAAGTGGGAAAGGCAAGTACTTTGCTCCACCTCAATTCGTAAAACGTACTTTGGTAAACAGATATTTCATCAAGAAGAAAATAAGGATAGATGATATGTGAGAAATGTGGAGTTCTCAAAAGAGTCCTGTACTTCTCATACCTGCGGAACAATCAACTTTTAAAAAACAATAACTATCAATTATCCATAATCTTATAAAAATGTCGTATGTTTGCAATTAGATAAATGCATGAATATGGATTCTAAAAAACAGCTCTACATCATTAGTGGTTGTAATGGTGCTGGTAAGACTACGGCATCTTACACTGTGCTACCGGATGTTCTGGAATGCAAGGAGTTTGTTAATGCAGATGAAATAGCTCGTGGATTATCTCCTTTCAATCCCGAAAGTATGGCTATTGAAGCCGGACGGTTGATGTTACAAAGGATTAATGAATTGCTGAGAAATCAACAAAACTTTTCTATAGAAACCACACTTGCCACAAGAACTTACACCCGCCTTGTCCATCGTGCGCAAGAGCAAGGATATAAAGTCAATTTAATATATTTCTGGTTGAGTTCGCCCGACTTGGCTATTCAGCGTGTACTTGGTGGGCACGACATTCCCAAAGAGGTTGTGATTCGGCGTTATCAAGCAGGTATCAATAACTTTTTCAATATTTATATGCCCTGTGTGGACTATTGGCTATTGGCAGATAATAGCGAGACACCCCGTATTATTGTTGCTGAAGGCGGACGGGGGATGGAGATGCATATACATCATATTGAACGATTTAATAAAATACAAAGTTATGTCAGAGAATGAAAGAAAAGAACTGAGCGAAAAGTTACATTTCGGTTTGGCATTAGCCGAACGCCGTATGCTTGAAGAAAAAGCATTGCGCAATGAATGCATTATACAAGGCTTGCCCAATGGAGAAATTAAAAGTGTACCTGCACGTATCATGCTGCGTAAACTTTATGGAGAAGAACTGAAACAATAGGAGTATCCTTTCTTCAATAAGCAGCAAACCTGGATTGCCCGCACGATATGAGAGCTAGAGTGGGTCACAAAAGCATATTCTGCATTTCCTGATTATGATAAAAATATCTCCACCCAAGCGACGTAATTTCATGTAGACTATATTTTCTCATAATAGGTATTCCTCATCAGAAAAATATAATCCCAAACAAGAAACCAAAAACATTGTTTACTACATAAATCTTTGGGGAATTAAAGAACTAAACCTTGACTGAACAATCGTTTTTCCATCCGAAAAGGGCAGGTTTACATTTTTGACATACTTCCAATAGTAGTTTTTCGCAGTTACAGAGTTCTTTACTTCAATTACTTTTGTATTTGGAATAAACAAACGGATATCTCCATTTAAAATAAGGACAATTGCATAGTGTTCTATGCATAAAATGGATAAATGGGTAAGATGGTATCTATGTAACCTTTATAATTTCAATAATATTTTATATAATGCTTTACGTTTTCATGGATGTAACAAACAATACAAGTAAATAATTGACAAAAAACAACTAAACGATAGATGTTGACATAAGCATTCATTCTTAAAAAAAAGAAATCCTAACGTTATGATTATAACATATTAGTACAGAATCAGACTATTATAAATCAGCACATTACTATTACAAATAGTATCATATAAGTAGATTGTCATGTATAGTGAACATGTATAGAGTATCTCCCAAAGGGGAACACTTCCTTTTGAAACTTTCTTGAATTATTGTACCTCCTTTATTACCAACAAGATACACATATTGTAGTTCCGCGAAAACTCTGGTGATTTCGTTTGTTGGTATGCAAACCCAAGAAGTAACGATTAAACCTCATGTAAAGGTAATTTTGAAATCCGATTCTGAGCTGCTTGAAGAGGTTGTGGTTACCGGTTACGGTACATTTAAAAAAGCATCATTTACTGGAGCTGCTTCTACTGTAAACACTTCCACCTTGGAAGATGTACCTGTTCTTTCTGTTGCCGACAAACTTTCTGGTAATGTCGCTGGTGTTACTTTTGGCTCAAGTTCAAGTAATCCGGGTTCTGTAAGCAGTATCCGTGTACGTGGTATGGGTTCCATCAATGCCGGAAACAATCCGCTTTATGTTATTGACGGAACACCGGTCACAAGTGGAGACTTATCCGAGTTCACTTATAGTGATGCAGGAACTGATATTTTGTCTTCACTCAATACCAATGACATCGAGTCTATCACAGTTATCAAAGATGCGGCTGCTGCCTCTCTTTACGGCTC
>OGII01001388.1_pt1 | contig 17304 bp, 15 predicted proteins | sample 1571701 | NCBI WGS metagenome assembly OGII01 (sample SAMEA2581950, study PRJEB24529) | metagenome | biome: Human gut stool | place: China | collected 2011
ATGGGCAACGTCATCCTTGTCATCGACGAGGTGCACAACATCGTCGGCGCGGGCGACGCCGAGGGCAGCATGAACGCCGCCAACATCTTGAAGCCTGCGCTCTCCCGAGGCGAAATTCAGGTCATCGGCGCGACGACGTTCACCGAGTATCGCAAGCACATTGAAAAGGACACCGCGCTCGAGCGCCGCTTCCAGCCGGTCACGGTCAACGAGCCGAACATGGAGGACACGCTCAAAATTTTGAAGGGCATCGCCCACTACTACGAGCAGTTCCACGGCGTCAAAATTCCCGAGGGTATCCTGCGTCAGGCAGTGCTGCTGTCCGAGCGCTACATCACCGACCGTTTCCTGCCAGACAAGGCCATCGACCTCATCGACGAGGCATGCTCGGATCTGAACCTGCACGACAAGAACATCAACCGCCGCATGGAGCTGCGCCGCGAGATCGAGGATTACGACAAGGAGCGCGAGCTTTTGCAGGGCGCAGAAGAACCCGACTTCGAGCGGCTGGCTGAGCTCAAGAGCCTTACCATCAAGGCGCAGACCGAGCTCGACGAGCTCTGCGCGCAGGGTGACCCGCAGCTCACGATGGACAACCTCGCCCGCGTGATCGAGCTCTGGACGAAGATTCCCGCCTCGCGTATCCGTGAAGACGAGTTCCGCCGTCTGAGCGAGCTTGACAAGCGCTTAAAAGAGCACATTGTCGGTCAGGACGAGGCTGTCGAGGCTGTCGCTGCGGCGATACGCCGCAACCGCGTGGGCATCTCGCCCAAGCACAAGCCGGTGAGCTTCATCTTTGTCGGCCCCACGGGCGTCGGCAAGACCGAGCTTGTCAAGCAGCTGGCGCAGGACCTCTTCAACTCGCCCGATGCGCTGATCCGTTTCGACATGTCCGAGTTTATGGAAAAGCACTCGGTCTCCCGCATCGTCGGCTCGCCCCCGGGCTATGTCGGCTATGATGAAGCCGGCCAGCTGACCGAAAAGATTCGCCGCAAGCCCTACGCCGTCATCCTTTTCGACGAGATCGAAAAGGCGCATCCCGACGTGATGAACGTCCTGCTGCAAATTCTCGACGACGGCGAGATCACCGACTCCCACGGCCGCAAGGTCAACTTTGAAAACACCGTCATCGTGATGACGTCCAACGCGGGCAGCGAGCGCAAGGAGGGCACTGTCGGCTTCGGCCACACGGTGAACGAGCAGAACCGCGACCGCGCTATGAAGGCGCTCGGCGAGTTCCTGCGCCCCGAATTCCTGAACCGTGTGGACGAGGTCATCTGCTTCAACCGCCTTGACGAGAAGAACTTCGCCGGCATCGCCCGCATCATGCTCGATGAGCTGCAAAAGAGCCTTGAGGACAAGGGCCTGCACTTTACGTGGGACGAGGATGTTGAGGACTACCTCGTCAAGAAGTCCTACTCCGCGACCTACGGCGCGCGCAATCTGCGCCGCACCATTCAGAAAGAGCTCGAAGACGTCATGGCCGCGCAGATCATCGACTCCTACGAGCACCCCGTCACGCAGATCCATGCATCGATGGAGGACGGCAAGCTCGTCGTCCGCAGCCTGTAAAAGAAAGGGGAGGGAGACCATGTTCCATCTGTTCCGCAAGGACATTGAAAAGCACTGCGCCTACTGCAAGAGCGGATCTGTCATCAACGAAGGGCAGGTCATCTGCTCCCGCCGCGGCGTGGTCCGACCACTGCCGCCATTTCTGCTACGATCCGCTCAAGCGTGTGCCGCCCCGTCCCGCCACGCTGAACGACAAGTACACGTCCGAGGATTTTTCCCTGTAAGGCCGGGCAGCGCCCCGAACAATAAAGAAAGAAGGCCGATTCCCATGAACATTTCTCAGGTTTACGCAGTCTATTTCAGCGCCACCGGCAACACCAGAAAGGTGACCACCACGCTTGCCAACGCGCTTGCCGTCAGCTTCGACGTGCCGCTCGAGGTGCGCGATTTCACGCTGCCCGCCGCGCGCGAGGAAGCGTATGAGTTTGCCGCGGGCGACCTTGTCGTATTCGGTATGCCAACCTACGCGGGAAAGCTTCCAAATAAGCTGCTCGACTTTGTGAAGTCCGGCTTCCGCGGAAACGGCGCGCTCGTCGTGCCGGTCGTGACGTTCGGCAACCGCAGCTTCGACAATTCGCTTGCCGAGCTCTGCGCCTGCCTCGAAGGGGACGGCTTCCATACCATCGGCGCGGGCGCGTTTGCCTGCCGTCACGCTTTTACCGACGCGCTGGCCAACGGCAGACCCGATTCCGACGATATGGCCGAGCTTGCGAAGCTCGGCTCCGCGGTTGTGGGCCGCATCGTGCGGATGACCGAGTATCCCGCGCCCGTCACGGTCGACGGTGACGCCGACGCGCCGTATTACCGCCCGCTGGGCCTCGATGGCGAACCGAAGGTGTTTCTGAAGGCGAAGCCCAAGACCGACCTCGACAAGTGTATCCACTGCGGTGTGTGCGCCTCACTCTGCCCGATGGGCTCGATCAATCCCGATGATGTCACCGAGGTCGTGGGCGTGTGCATCAAATGCCACTCCTGCGTGCGCAACTGCCCGATGGGTGCGAAGTACTTCGACGATCCCGCGTTCCTCTCACACCGCGCGATGCTCGAACGCGACTACACGCGCAGAGCGGAGGACAAGATCTTCACGGCGTAAGAAAGTACATAAAAAGGCTCTGTTTGGGAATCCCAAACGGAGCTTTTTTCATTCCTGAATGACGGAACGTTGCTGCCTTACAAACAAAATTTGGGAAGGGCGGGAAGCGGGGACAGCCACGCACGCATACGCTATGGAGAAAGCACCAATTTTGGGAGGGATCTTATGAAACCGGTGTACTTTTTCCTCGGCGCAAACAGCGAAGAGGGCTTTTTCTCGCTCTATGACCAGCTTTTGGGCGGTCGGCTCGACGATCTGATGATTCTGAAAGGCGGCCCGGGCTGCGGCAAGTCGACCTTCATGCGCCGCGTGGGCGCGGCGATGGAGCGCGCGGGCGAGCGCATCGTGTACATCAACTGCTCGGGTGACCCTGATTCGCTCGACGGCGCGATCTTTCTGGACCGAAACGCTGCTATCGTGGACGGTACCAGCCCGCATGTGCTCGAGCCGACCTATGCGGTCGCGAGCGAGCGCTATGTCGATCTGACGCGCTTCTACGATGTGGACGCGGCTAAGGCACGCCGCGCGGAGATCGTCGCGCTGAGCGACGAATATCGCGCACACTACCGCAGCGCCTATCGTATCCTGCGCGCGATGGGCGAGGTGGAGAGCGAGCGCCGCGTGGCAATGCACGCGCAGATGGATTTTTCGAAGCTCCGCCGCCGCACCGACGGCATCCTCGCACGCGAGCTGCGCGGTGAGGGAGGCGGCAGCGGGCGCGTCGACCGCGCGTTTTTGGGCGGTGTGACGCATCGGGGCGAGATTTGCCGGTTCGACACCGTCGAAGCCCTCTGCCCGCGCATCTATGCCATCATCGACAGTGCGGGGCTGGGAAACGAAATGCTTGAGACCGTCGTGCAGGCGGCACAGGCGAAGCATTTCGACATCATCGCCTGCCCGAATCCAGACCGGCCGCGGGAGCTCCATCACGTATTGATCCCGGAAAAAGGGCTGGCGTTTATCACAACGAACGCGCGCAACCCGTACGACGGGAAGCCCTACCGCCGCCTGCGTCTCGACGCGATGGCGGAGGAGAAGCTCACGCGCGCGCAGAAGGCGAAGCTGCGCTTTACCCGCCGCGTGGAGGCGTCGCTCTTAGACGAGGCAGTGAGCGCGCTGTCGAATGCCAAGAAGGCGCACGACGCGCTGGAATCCGCATATCATCCCTGCGTGGATTTCGAGGGGGGCACTGCGCTCGCAGAGAAAGAAATTAAAAGACTATTAAAGCAATAACGCTTTACAGATTCTTGCTGCCTGAAGGCAGCAATGGGATTCCCTGCGCGGCGCAGGGTGCGGCAAAGGGGACCATTCTCTCACGTGAGAGAATGGCCCCCTTTAGATCCCCCAAGAGAACGCAAGGGGCCTTGCCCCTTGACCCCGCACATTGGCAGTCAGGCACTTGAAGAACTGTTCGGCCTGCGGATTGCACTGCGGTGTACATGGCTTCGCCATGAACCCCTGCGTTTCGTTGCATGTTGCAACCGCGCCTTACTATCGTGAGGCGCGTGTGACGTTTGCTTGGCGGCGGACTGCCTGCCGAATGCGGCATTGCTGCGCTCGCCGCATTGATGAGACTGGCGGTAAACGGAAATTAGGCTGTACTTCTATAAGATGGGCAGAGCGGCAGCGGATAATAGAAGCAGAGGCAAATCGTATAGTAAAACCAATGACGGCGAGCGTTAGCAATGCCGCCACGCAGGCACTTTCACTCCGGAGGCATGAAAGTTGTTCGAGCTCCAGATTGCCAATCAAAGCCTTTCTCTTGGGGGTCAAAGGGGGATATTCTCTTTCCGTGGAAAGAGAATATCCCCCTTAATCGTCCCCCTGCACGGTGCAGGGAAAACCCCGCCCTTTCGGGCGGCCTTGATTCATTGTGCTATATCGGCACGAAAATAAACCGTCCGCTCTGGCAGCGATAAGATCAGCGTATACTCGCTGCTTTGCCCGCCCGCAGCATCGGTGTATTCCGTGACGCCGACAAGCGCCGTACCGATCTCGCTATCCAGCGTAAGATCATAGAGGACGTCGTTCGCAGCGTGCTGGGTGAGGGTGTAGGTGCCGCTTTGCGTGCTGCCGTCTGAATCCGTGAGCGTCAGCGTGCCGTCCTGTGCGGCGCAGGTGAGGACGGAGAGGTCGAGCGGCTGTCCCGCGCTGTCGATGGCGTTTGCGTATGTCCAGTCGTGGCCCTCGATGGTCAGGCTGTCATCCGTTTTGCCGCAGCCGACAAGTAGAAAAATGAGCAGCAGCGGCAGCAGAATCCTCCATTTACCTGTCATGTGGTTTTCCTTTCCAACGCTTAAATAGTAAGCCGGACAGCACGCCGGCCCCCACGGCGAAGAGCGATACCGCGCTCAAAAACAGCCAGGTTGGGAATTTGTTTGCGACATAGATCGCCGTCAGGGTGTCGGCATAGCCGATGATCGCCTCGCAGTTAGCAACCGGACCTGTGCCGTAATTCATTCCCTCGGGAATAGGCGGCCCGGCGGTAAAATACTGCACCGCGCACCAGAGGAGCACCGGCACGCTGACAGCGAGCAGCACACACGCGCCGATGGTCAAAGCCTTTGTGCGCATGCGGCGTTCTTTTTCTGATACACCAGCTGTGGGCGGCGCGGGAGAAGTGCTCTCCGGCGTGCCGGTCAACTCTGCGAGCGGAACACCAAAAAAGCCCGAGAGCGCGAAGAGGTTCGCCGTGCTCGGCAGCGACGAGCCGTCCTCCCACTTCGTCACGGCCTGCCGCGAGACCTCGAGTGCCTGCGCCAGTGCCTCCTGCGACAGCCCACATTCCTTGCGCAGTGCGCGGATGCGCGCGCCAAGTTCGTTGTCCATAGAAAGTCTCCTTTGTGTTGATGGCGCTATCGTAGCAGTTTTTGGCGCAAAAGTCCACCAAGTATTCTGCTACTATCGGTAGCGAAACGGAAAAAGCCGCCCGAATGGGCGGCTTTTCACGCGTATTTACTTCTTGCGGCAGCTCAGCTCGCCGTTTTCGGCGTCGAGCACGAGCGTGCTGCCCGCGGCGAGGTCGCCGCGCAAAATCTCCTTGGCGATCAGCGTCTCCGCTGCGCTCTGGAGGTAGCGCTTGAGCGGACGCGCACCGTAGATCGGGTCGAAGCCGCGCTCGATGATGAGGCTCTTGGCCGCATCCGTGACTTCGAGCCTCAGCGTCTTGTCGGCAAGGCGCTTCTTGAGACCCTCCATCAGGATGTCGATGATGCCGCTGAGGTTCTCCTTCGTGAGCGGCTTGAACATGATGATCTCGTCAAGACGGTTCAGGAATTCCGGACGGAACGCGCGGCGCAGCTCGCCCATGACGGCGGCGCGGGCACTCTCGGAGATGCTGCCGTCCGGCTGGATGCCGTCGAGCAGCTCGGAAGAGCCGAGGTTCGAGGTCAGGATGATGATCGTGTTCTTAAAGTCCACCGTGCGGCCCTGCGAATCGGTGATGCGGCCGTCGTCGAGAATTTGCAGCAGGATGTTGAACACATCCGGGTGCGCCTTTTCGACCTCGTCGAACAGCACGACGCTGTATGGCTTGCGGCGCACGGCCTCAGTGAGCTGGCCGCCCTCGTCATAGCCGACGTATCCCGGAGGGGCACCAATGAGACGCGAGACGGAGAATTTTTCCATATACTCGGTCATATCAATGCGCACGAGGTTGTGCTCATCATCAAAGAGGCAGTCGGCGAGGGACTTGGCAAGCTCCGTCTTGCCGACGCCCGTGGGACCGAGGAAGAGGAAGCTGCCGATCGGGCGGTTCGGGTCCGCGATGCCCGCGCGCGAGCGCTGGATGGCCTCGGTCACGAGACGCACGGCCTCGTCCTGACCGACGACACGCTTGTGAATGATCTCGTCGAGGCGCAGCAGCTTTTCGCGCTCACCCTCCATCAGACGGTTGACGGGGATGCCCGTCCACTTGCCGACGATGTCGGCGATCTCGTTTTCAGTCACGGTGTCGTGCACCATGGAGTTGTCGCCCGTGTGCTTTTCGGCTGCGGCCTCGGCGTCCTTGAGCTGCTTTTCGAGGGCGGGGAGATCGGAGTACTTGAGCTTTGCGGCCTTTTCGTACTCAAGGTTCGCCTGCGCGCGTTCGATCTCGCCGTGCATCTGCTCGATCTGGCTCTTGAGCTGCTTCACGCTGTCCACGCCGCTCTTTTCCGCCTCCCAGCGGGACTTCATGGCGTTGAACTGTTCCTTTTCATCGGCAAGCTCTTTCTTGAGCTCCTCGAGACGGTCGCGGGAGAGCTGGTCGTCCTCTTTCTTGAGGGCCATCTCTTCGATCTCCTGCTGCATGATCTTGCGGCGCAGATCGTCGAGCTCTGCGGGCATCGAGTCGATCTCCGTGCGGATCATCGCGCAGGCCTCATCGACGAGGTCGATGGCCTTGTCGGGCAGGAAACGGTCGGTGACATAGCGGTCGGAGAGCGTCGCGGCGGCGACAAGCGCGTTGTCGTGGATGCGAACGCCGTGATAGATCTCATAGCGCTCCTTCAGGCCGCGCAGGATGGAAATGGTGTCCTCCACGGTGGGCTCATCCACCTGCACCGGCTGGAACCGGCGTTCCAGAGCGGGGTCTTTCTCGATATACTGGCGGTACTCGTCCAGCGTGGTCGCGCCGATGCAGTGCAGCTCGCCGCGGGCCAGCATGGGTTTCAGCAGATTGCCGGCGTCCATTGCGCCGTCGGTCTTGCCGGCACCCACGATGGTGTGCAGCTCATCAATGAAGAGGATGATCTTGCCCTCGCTCTTCTTCACCTCATTCAGGACGCTCTTCAAACGCTCCTCGAATTCGCCGCGGTACTTTGCGCCAGCCACCAGAGCGCCCATGTCCAAGCTGAACACAGTGCGGTCTTTCAGGTTCTCCGGCACATCGCCCCGGACGATACGCTGGGCCAGACCCTCGGCGATGGCGGTCTTACCGACGCCCGGCTCACCGATGAGGCAGGGGTTGTTCTTCGTCTTACGGGACAGGATGCGGATGACATTTCGAATTTCCTGGTCACGGCCAATGACGGGGTCCAGCTTCTGCTTGCGGGCCAGGTCAACGAGGTCCTGACCATACTTCTGCAGGGCATTGTAGGTGTCCTCGGGGTTGTCGTTGGTCACGCGCTGGTTGCCGCGCACGGCGGTGAGCTGCTGTAAGAACTTATCCTTCGTGATGCTAAAGGCGCGGAACAGCTCGGAGGTGTTCTGGGTCTGCTCGTCCAGCAGGGCGAGGAAGACGTGCTCGACACTGACGTAGTCGTCCTTCATGGCCTTGGCTTCGCGGGCGGCGGCGCTCAGCACCTTGTCGGTGGCCTGCGAGATATAGACTTTGTCGGGGTCACGGCCAGAGCCGGACACCCGGGGCATTGCGGAAATCTTTTCGGCCACAGCGGCGGAGAAGCTGCCTGCGTCCACATTCAGTTTCTGGAGCAGCTGGGGGATAAGGCCCTGCTCCTGTGTCGCCAGAGCGTGGAGCAGATGCTCCGGCTCCAGTGCGTTATGCTGATACTCCACGGCCAGCTGCTGGGCTGCCTGCAGAGCCTCAAGGGTCTTCTGGGTATATTGATTGGTATTCATAAAGTCAAGCCTCCATTCGTACCGGAAGTTGAGATCTGGTGTCGGATGAGAGATTACATTCTGCTGATTTAGCACTCTTGCTCATCGACTGCTAAAAATATACTCCAAACACGCTGCAATGTCAATAGGCAAAACCCGGAAGAACCTCAGATTCACAAAAAGTTTGCAAAAATGAAAAAAATCACACCATATCGTCTCACGAAGGCAAACAAAAGGCCCCTGCCGGGCGGAAAGCCACAGCAGGGGCGGAAGGAATGAGAGGATCATTCAGCAAACAGCGGGGTGGACAGATAACGGTCGCCGGTGTCGGGCAGCAGGACGACGATGTTCTTTCCAGCGTTCTCGGGGCGCTTTGCCAGCTGGATGGCAGCCCAGACAGCAGCACCGGAGGAGATGCCCACCAGAACGCCTTCCTTGTGGCCGATCAGGCGGCCGGTGGCAAAGGCGTCGTCATTTTCGACGGTGATGATCTCGTCGTAGACCTTGGTGTCCAGCACGTCGGGGACGAAGCCTGCGCCGATGCCCTGGATCTTGTGCGCACCGGCGGTGCCCTTGCTCAGAACAGGGGAGGCAGCGGGCTCAACGGCCACGACCTTGACGCCGGGATCCTTGCTCTTGAGGTACTGGCCCACACCGGTGATGGTGCCGCCGGTGCCGACGCCGGCCACAAAGATGTCGACCTTGCCGTCGGTGTCGTCCCAGATCTCAGGACCGGTGGTGGCGATATGAGCCTTGGGGTTGGCCGGGTTGACGAACTGGCCGGGGATGAAGGAGTTGGGGATCTCTTTTGCCAGCTCGTCGGCCTTGGCGATAGCGCCCTTCATGCCCTTGGCACCCTCGCTCAGCACCAGCTCTGCGCCGTAAGCCTTCATCAGCTGGCGGCGCTCGACGCTCATGGTCTCGGGCATCACGATGATGATGCGGTAGCCCTTGGCAGCTGCTACGGCAGCCAGACCGATGCCGGTGTTGCCGGAGGTGGGCTCGATGATGACGGAGCCGGGCTTGAGCTTGCCGGAAGCCTCGGCGTCATCGATCATGGCCTTGGCGATACGGTCCTTGACGGAGCCGGCGGGGTTGAAGTATTCCAGCTTTGCCAGAAGCTTGGCAGAAAGGTCTGCATCCTTCTCGATATGGGTCAGCTCCAGCAGCGGGGTGTGGCCGATCAGCTGGTCTGCGGAAGTATAGATCTTGCTCATAATAGTAAACCTCCCTATTGCGGGCGATGCGCCCGGCGGCACCGGATAAAGCCGGTGTCGTCTCGATGTCCCTCATATTCCCGTTAAACCAATGTGATTTGTGGGTTTGGCTGTATTATAGCCTCCTTTGGGGCAGTTGTCAATGAGAAATCGAAAATTTCTGATTGAAAAGTTATAAACCCTGTTGTATAATAGGTTAAAATGAACGGAGACGTGTTCCGCAGCTGACCCAGCTGCATCACAATCATAACAGGAAAGAAGAGAAAGGAATGTCTATGATCGTTTCCACCAAGGGGCGCTATGCGCTGCGCGTGATGATAGATTTGGCTGAGCACCGCTCTGAAAAATATGTCCCGCTGAAAGAGGTCGCCGCCCGGCAGGAGATCTCCGAAAAATACCTCGAAAACATCCTCAAGGTTCTGGTGCAGAACGGCTTCCTCGAGGGCCTGCGCGGCAAGGGCGGCGGCTATCGTCTGACCCGCGAGCCCGACCAGTACACCGTGGGTGAGATCCTGACCCTCACCGAGGGAAGCCTTGCACCGGTGAGCTGTCTTGCACAGGGCGCGGCTCCCTGCCCCCGGATGAGCAGCTGCCGCACTTATAAGATGTGGAAGGGCCTCGATGACCTCATTGAGGACTACTTTGGAAAGATCACCCTTGCCGACCTTGCCGCACCCGATGAGGCAGGCAACGACTATGTTATCTGAATGATGAGCAAAAGAAGATCCCTGCCATCGGCAGGGATTTTCTCATGTGCAGATCGAATCAGGAAACGACAGCGCCGCTGGTCAGCGTGCTGGTGACAGCGTCCATCAGGGCCACCATGGTGCAGTAGTTCTGGCCGTAGGTGTCCGCATAGGCGGAGTAGGTGTCGATCTGCTCCTGAGTGGGGGCGATGTCCAGAGACTCGGCCACGGCCTGATAGAGCAGGGCTTCCTTGGAGTAGTCTTCCAGATTGCTTTCGAGGTGGGCCAGCATGGCGTCGGTGTTCTCGTAGCCCAGCAGATTCTGGACGAGGCCGTCGAGGTCATAGCCGTAGTAGCCCGCCAGCGTGCTGTAGTAGTTCAGGCACTGGTTGACCTGATAATCCATCACCTGCTGAGGGATGGACTTGAAGGTGGAGTTTTCCAGCAGGTCGTCCATGACGGCGGTGTTGAGGTTGGAGGTGTAGAGCTGGTCCTGATAGTAGGCGCGCAGGGCCTCCACGGTGTAGATGTTGTTGGAGGTGCCGAAGGTGCTGGCCACCCAGCTGTCGGTGAGCTCGGGCAGGACGCTCTCACTGATGTAGTTGAGGGTCACGGTAAAGACGGCTTTCTGGCCGCTGAGCTTCACAGTATTGCCGCTGGCGTCGGTGGAATCGCTGTAGCCGTCGGGGAAGGTGACGTTGACGTCGAAGGTCTCGCCGGGCTTGTGGCCGATGATCTGGTCTTCAAAGCCGTCGATGAAAGTGCCGCTGCCCAGCGTCAGATCGTAGTTCTCGGCGCTGCCGCCGGTGAACTCCACGTTGTTCACAGAGCCGACATAGTTGATGTCCACGGTGTCGCCGTCGGCGGCAGCGCGGTCGGTGATGTGCTCGGTGGAGGAATACTGGCTCAGCAGATCGCTGATCTGCTCCTCCACTTCCTCGCTGGTGGGTTCGACGTCCGAGCGCTTGATGGCGACGGATGCAAAGTCTTCGGGCAGGGTCACATAGTCCAGAGCGCGGATGCCCTCCCAGTAGCCCTTCTCGTCCAGACCATCGCTGTAGTTGAAGTTCTGGTAGTCGTAGTCGGACGCGCTGCCGAGTGCGGAAGAAGATGCCGTGCTGGATGCAGCACTGTCGGCCTTGCCGCCGCAGGCAGCGAGGCTCAGCGCCAGAGCGCCGGCGCAGACAAGGCAGAGTGCCTTGGTGAAAATACGCTTCAAAAGAATTCCCTCCTGTTGGTAGACCGGTATTTTGCCGGTGGTTCGAAAAACAACCTCTATTATATCGGGTAAAAATGAAAAAGAAAAGTTTTTTGCAAAATTTCCACACTCTCCCCGCCCTTTGTCGGACTTTTGGGGCCGGAGAGTGCGAAAAGGCGGAAAAGATGTGGAAAAGCGGGGGAGCTTTTGCTATTATTATAATAATGTTTTAAGTATGCCCGGCGAAAAAGTTAGGAGGATAAACCCATGGATTTCAACAAAGCAGCTCTGGAAATGCACGAGACGCACCACGGCAAGGTGGGCATCGTGAGCAAGGTGGAGGTCAAGACCCGCGATGACCTGTCCACCGCCTACACCCCCGGTGTCGCCGAACCCTGCCGCAAGATCAGGGAAAACCCTGACGACGTCTATAAGTACACCTTCAAGAGCAATATGGTGGCTGTCGTCTCCAACGGCACCGCCGTGCTGGGTCTGGGTGACATCGGCCCCGAGGCAGGCCTGCCGGTCATGGAGGGCAAGGCTGTGCTGTTCAAGGAGTTCGGCGGCGTGGATGCTTTCCCCATCTGCATCGACGCCCACGACGCGGCCAGCGTCATCGCGGCCTGCAAGGCCATCGCCCCCACCTTCGGCGGCATCAATCTCGAAGACATCAAGAGCCCTGAGTGCTTTGAGATCGAAGAGACCTTGGAGCGTGAGCTGGACATCCCCGTCTTCCACGATGACCAGCACGGCACGGCCATCGTCGTGACTGCCGCCCTCATCAACGCCCTGCGCGTGGTGGGCAAGAAGATGGAGGACGTCCACATCGTCCTGAACGGCCCCGGTGCTGCCGGTACGGCCATCATCAAGATGCTGATGACCGCCGGCGCGAAGGACATCATCGCCGTGGACCAGTTCGGCACCCTGTACAAGGGCTGCAACAGCGCCGAGGCCCACAAGAACTGGCTGGGCGAAGTGACCAACCCCCGCCAGATCAAGGGCGGCCTGAAAGAAGCTCTTGAGGGCGCAGACGTCTTCATCGGCGTGTCCAAGCCCGGCATCCTGACCACTGAGCTGTGCAGGACCATGAACAAGGACGCCATCGTCTTTGCCATGGCAAACCCCACCCCTGAGATCATGCCCGACGAGGCCAAGGCCGGCGGCGTCCGCGTCATGGCCACCGGCCGCAGCGACTTCCCGAATCAGGTCAACAACGTCCTCTGCTTCCCAGGCCTCTTCAAGGGCGCTCTGAGCGTCCGCGCCCGCGACATCAACGACAAGATGAAGCTGGCCGCCGCCTACGCCATCGCTGACCTCATCACCGACGATGACCGCAGCGAAGAGAACATCATCCCCGGTGCCTTCGACCCCCGGGTGGCCGAGGCTGTGGCGAACGCTGTGGCAAAAGCTGCCCGCGAGAGCGGCGTGGCCCGCCTGTAAACGGAGGGAGCTCCTATGAGAACCATTTCCACGCAGCAGATCACGGACACCGTGGCCCGCCTCTGCATCGAGGCCAACACCCGCCTGCCCCGGGACGTGCAGGAAGCACTGGACAAGGCCCGGGCCGAAGAGCCCTGGCCGCTGGCAAAGAACACCCTCGACCTGCTCTGGTCGAACCTCGCGGCGGCGGAAGAAGAGGATCTGCCCATCTGTCAGGATACCGGCATGGCCTGCGTCTTCGTGGAGCTGGGTACAGACGTCCACATCGACGGCAGCTTTGAGGCTGCTATCCATGAGGGCGTACGGCGGGGCTACACCGACGGCTATCTGCGCAAGAGCATCGTGGCCGACCCGCTGCGCCGGGGCAACACCGGCGACAACACCCCCGCCGCCATCACGGTGCATCTGGTGGACGGCGACGGCTGCACCATCACCGTCGCCCCCAAGGGCTTCGGCAGCGAGAACATGAGCCGCATCCAGATGCTCAAGCCCGCCGACGGCGTGGAGGGCTTCAAGAAGTTCGTCATCGAGACGGTCAGGCTGGCCGGCTCCAACCCCTGCCCGCCCATCGTGCTGGGCGTCGGCGTGGGCGGCAGCTTTGATAAAGTGGCCTATCTCGCCAAGAAAGCTCTGCTCCGCCCGCTGGACGTCCCGAACCCCGACCCCTATTACGCGGACCTCGAGAAAGAGCTTCTGACGGCCATCAACGAGCTGGGCATCGGCCCTCAGGGCTTCGGCGGCAGGACCACCTGCCTCGGCCTCGCCATTGAGCAGATGCCCACCCATGTGGCCGGTCTGCCGGTGGCCGTGAATGTTTCCTGCCATGTCACCCGGCGGGCAAGTGCCACATTGTGAGAGGGCCAGGACGCTAAAGGAGAATGCAAATGCAATACGAACTGACAACTCCCTGCACGGCGGCAGACCTCGCGCCCCTGAAAGCGGGCGATACCGTGCTGCTGTCCGGTGTGGTGTACACCGCCCGCGACCAGGCCCACAAGCGGATGCTGGAAGCGCTGGACAAGGGCGAAAAGCTGCCCTTTGACCTCGAGGGCAGCGCCATCTACTACGTCGGCCCCACGCCGGAGCGCCCGGGCGAAGTCATCGGCTCTGCCGGCCCCACCACCAGCGGACGGATGGACGCCATGAGCCCCCGCCTGCTGGACCTGGGCAATAAAATTATGATAGGCAAGGGCAAGCGGGACGCCGCCGTCAAAGAGGCCGTCGTCCGCAACGGCGCGGTCTATCTGGCTGCGCTGGGCGGTGCCGGTGCGCTGATGGCCCAGAGCGTCAAGACGCTGGAAGTCATCGCGTGGCCCGACCTCGGCTGTGAGGCCGTCCGCCGTCTGACCGTGGAAAAAATGCCCCTGACGGTCATCCTCGACGCCCACGGCGGCGACCTCTACACTTCCGGCCCGGCGGCCTATCTCGAGACGGTAAAGTGACGAAATTACGCGGGGTAGATTTGGTTTGAATAGACAAACTTTCTGCGAATGGCTTGCAACACGGTACGGAATGTGGTATCCTATAACAAACCGGACCGGAACGCCTGTGTGCCCCGGACAGGGAATTTACGAGGCAGGAGGCCGATAACATGCAGATCCACCAATCCGCAGAAGATTATCTCGAGACTATCCTTATGCTGACCCAGCGGATGGGCCGTGTGCGCTCCATCGACGTGGTCAACGAGCTGGGCTATACCAAGGCCAGCGTCAGCATTGCCATGAAGAAGCTGCGGGAGAACGGTTATATCGCGGTGGATGGCGAGGGCAACCTGACCCTTCTTGAGCCGGGCCGCGAGATCGCAGAGCGCATCTACAGCCGCCACCGCCTGCTGACCCATTTCTTTGTGCAGCTGGGCGTGGATGAGGACGTCGCCGCCGAGGATGCCTGCAAGGCAGAGCATATCCTGAGCGAGCAGACGCTGAAAAAGATCCGTGAGTATGCCCTGCTCCACGATGCAGAGGACAGCGTCCAGAGATCTGAGTAATCATCCAACTTCCAATAAAAAAGCAGATGACCGCCTCCACGCTTTGTGGGGGCGGTCATCTGTTTAATAGGAGCTCAGGCCGAGACTCACATCCAGCGCCTGGTCCACCCGGCGCTGGTCCTCGGCAGTGATCTGGCCGGCCCGCTCCCGCAGGCGGTGTTTATCCAGTGTGCGTATCTGCTCCAGCAGCACGACGCTGTCCTTGGCGAGGCCCGTATCTTCGGCCCGGATGTTGATGTGGGTGGGAAGCCGGGCTTTGTCCAGCCGGGATGTAATAGCGGCTGCAATGACCGTGGGGCTGTGCCGGTTGCCTATCTCATTCTGCACGATGAGCACCGGGCGGACACCACCCTGTTCGGAGCCGACGACGGGCGAAAGGTCGGCGTAGAAAACTTCTCCTCTGTGTACCTCCATGAAAACTCCCTCCTTGCATACTGGGAGGCCCGCTATGTGGTGCGCGGTGCCGTCCTCTGGCCTTATTATGGACAGGCCGGGGGCAGGCTATGCACACGCGGGCAGCTTGCTCTCATTGTATGCAGGAGAGAAAATCAGGTTTCCGTTTCCAGAATGCAGAAGGCCAGCGCCATGCCGCCGTCGTGGCTGAGGGAAAGCTTCGCCCTCAGATGGTGCTCGTCCATCCACCGGGCGCTGCCGCCCGAAAAGCGGTATTCCGGCGCGCCGCTTTCCAGCCGGACGGCCTCTATCTCACAGAGCGCAAAGGGGCCTGCAAGGCCGGTGCCGGCCGCTTTGAGGAAGGCTTCCTTCGCGGCGAAATCTGCCGCCGCACTGGCGGCTTTATGGGCGCTGAGGGGGGAAGGAACTCCTTCCGAAAGCCCCAGCGCCTTCCGCTCCGCCGGGCCGAAGACCCTGGCCGCAAAGGTGGAGCCATGGGGGCCGCCGAGGCTTTTTGCCATCCGGGCAGTGTCGCAGAGGTCGCAGCCGATGCCGTATATCATGATATGCCTCTTTTCTGCAAAAACAGCTTCGCTGATTTGCATGATAAAATCGGAAAAATTTAAGCAAAATGTGCAAATCTCACTGGGAAAACTTGAAGTTTTGCCGCAAGTCGTGTACAATAAATCATAGTTATTTAAGGGGGTGTATTTCGTGGGCGACGCAACTGCCATTTTCTCCATCCACGATCAGAAGGACATCGAGATCCATGAAGTCGTGCAGCAGGTGTACGACGCACTCAAGGAAAAAGGCTATAACCCCGTCAACCAGCTGGTGGGCTATATCCTGTCCGAAGATCCTACCTATATCACGACTTATAAGGGGGCTCGTTCCCTCATCCGCAAAGTGGACCGTGACGACCTGCTGCAGGCTATGCTGCGCAGCTATCTGAACGTCTGAGAATCTCCGCCTTTTGCCTGCTGTCCTACGGGACGGCAGGCTTTTTGTTTTATAAACCTCTCAGCCTCGCGCTGCTCACAGGCTCATAAAAGCGGCAGAGTGAACAGCTGGTTCACCACCACCTCATACTCCCAGCCCTCCCGGGCCTTGCGCAGCTGCTTCTCGAAAGCTTCGGAGCCCTCGAACCGCTGGATGAGGTAGTGCCAGTGGGCCTTCATCCGGCTGACGGCACAGCTGGCCATGCCGAAGGCCTCGGTGTAGCCGTGGTAGAGCTCGTCGAGGTAGCCCCGCAGTTCTTCCTTCGAGGCGGGCGCACCGCCCACAGCCTGCCGCAGCAGGGCCGGGTCGGCGATGATGCCCCGCCCCACCATGATGCCGGAGAGGTTCGGGAACTCCGCTTCCAGTGCTTTCAGCTGGGCCGGTGTGGTGATGTCGCCGTTGTAGCAGACGGGCATCTGGCAGTGGGGCAGATATTTTGCAAAGGCGGCGCGGTCGGCCTCGCCCCGGTAGAGCTGGCGCATGACGCGGGGGTGGATGGTCAGCTCACAGATGGGGTAGCGGTCGTATAGGTCGAGGATGGCTTCGAACTCCTCCGGGCTGGTGACGCCCAGCCGGGTCTTGACCGAGATGGGGCCTTCGGCCTGCGAGAAGACTTCGTCGAGAAAGACTTCGAGTTTCGAGAGGTCGCGCAGCATCCCGGCACCCTTGCCTTTGGCGGTGACAGTGCCGGAGGGACAGCCGAAGTTGAGGTTGACTTCGGTGTAGCCCATCTTCCGCAGCTCGCCTATCATCCAGGCGGCCAGTGCGCCGTCTTTGGCCAGCAGCTGGGGGATGACCGGTGCGCCGGGGTTTGCTGCCGGGTCCAGCTCTGCCATCTTCTTTTTGATAAGCACCCGGTTCTCGGGCGGGGAGATGAAGGGGGCATAATAGCGGGCAGGCGCGCCGGGTACCCCGAACCAGCGCTGGTGCGCCTGACGCCAGATTCGGTCGGTGAGGCCCTCCATGGGGGCGGTGTAGTAGTTCATGTTTCTTCTCCTTTGTCTGTCTGAGTATATCATACACCCCGGTAAAGCGCCAGATAAAACAACAAGAGCCATCAGCCGAAGCGGATGGCTCTTACCAGATGGCGGACCCAAACCCTGCTGGGAACGAGTACGGCAAACTGGAATTTTCAAATTAGTCTTTGCAAATAACCTTTGAACCTTCACCATCAATTACAA
>OGII01001389.1_pt1 | contig 17304 bp, 18 predicted proteins | sample 1571701 | NCBI WGS metagenome assembly OGII01 (sample SAMEA2581950, study PRJEB24529) | metagenome | biome: Human gut stool | place: China | collected 2011
CCTCTGCCTGTGCCTTGCAAGCGTTCATCTGCCGCACCCATTCCATTTGGTTTTCAGCTTTCAGTTGCTCGGTCACGCCGTTTTGCTCTGCCAGTGACCGCACGATCAGCTCCATGCGGTTTCGTGCCGCTTCGTCAATCCCGGCGCAATACTGTCTTACGTACACCCAGCTATCGCGCGGAATGCCTTTTCTTTTGTTTTACAGCGCGGTCCCCTTTTTCGGCACGAAAAAGGACTTCATATCCGCCCTTTCAAGCTCGAGCAGCTTGATCTTTTTGTCGACGCCGTCTGCGTAGCCGGTCAGGCTGTCTCTCGCGCCGACCACGCGGTGGCAGGGGATGATGAGCGAAATATCGTTGTGCCCCACCGCGCCGCCGACGGCCTGCGCAGACATGTGCGTTAGGTCCTGCTTCTCCGCCAGCTTTCGCGCAAGCGTGCCGTAGGTCGTTGTTTCGCCGTAGGGAATTTCCAGCAGCAGCGCCCATACTACCTGCTGGAATGCCGAACCCACGGGGTGGAGCGGCGGCGTGAAGTCCGGCTCGCGGCCCGAAAAGTAGATATCGAGCCAGCGCTTGGCCTCGCACAAAACAGGCGTCTCGCTCTCGGCATACTCTTTTGGCAGCGTGCGGGCAAAATATTTCTGCCCGTCGAACCACAGGCCCGTCAAGCCTTCTTCGTCCGCCGCAAGCAGGATGCCGCCGAGCGGCGAATCATAATGCCGGGTGTAAGTCATCGTCCTCGCCTCATTTCTTCTCTTTCGGCGCGTAATCGTGCAGCTCGGGGATTGCACCGCCGGACACCGCCCAGAGGTACAGGCTCGCCACGCTGCCATAGGGCGAAAAGCGGCGGCGGTACTTTTCAAAGAGCCCTCGGTCGATCTTTCGGTGGTGGTACACCATGCGCAGCCCCCGCTGGATGGCAAGGTCGTCGCAGCTCAACACGTCCTGCCGCTGCATGCAGAAGAGCAGGATCATCTCCGCCGTCCACACGCCGATGCCCTTGAGGGACGAAAGCTCCCGGATAGCCTCCTCGTCGCTTTTTTGCCAGATACCTTCTAAATCGAATGCGCCGGTGTGGACCTTTTCGGCAAAATCCGTGATGTACTCCGCCTTTCTGAACGTCATGCCGAGTGATTGGAGCTTGGAAACACCCGCGGTGAGGACCGTCTCGGCGTTGACCTCGCCGAGTGCCGACAGCATCCGCTGCCAGATCGTCTCCTGTGCCTTGGTCGAGATCTGCTGGCCGATGATGTGGTGCACGACGGCGGAAAAGAGGTCAGTATCCACTTTTCTCTCGACATGGCCGATGCGGTCGATGACCTCGGCCATGCGCTTATCCTTCTTTTTAAGATAGTCGGTCTCCTCTTCCCCGTAGGCAAAATACATTGAGCTTCCTCCCCGCCGCGTCATCTAAAACGTATGTTCTATATATTATATGGTGCCATTTTCTTTCTGTCAAGCGTGCAAGCTTTTGTAACGGACTATCGAAAAAATTTTCGAAACCCTCTTGACTGAAAGTGTACTTTAAGTTGTAGAGTACCAGTGAACTTTAAGAGCAGCAGTTTTTAGAGGAGGAATATCCCATGATCAAGCCTTATATCGTATGCCACATGATGACCTCGGTCGACGGACGTATCGACTGCGCCATGACCGAGCACCTACCCGGCGTGCAGGAATATTACGACACGCTCAACGCGCTGGACGCGCCCACACGTATCAGCGGCCGCGTGACCGCGGAGCTCGAAATGGCGCTGCCCGGAAAGTTTGAGGCCAAGACCGCCGAAGCACTTGGCAAGGAGGCCTTTTCCAAGGCCGCCGACGCCGAGGGCTACGAGATCGTCGTTGACACCCACGGCACGCTCCTCTGGGGTTAGAGCGCCGAAGACGAGCGTCCGCTGCTCATCCTGACGAGCGAGCAGGTCAGCAAGGAGTACCTTGCGTATCTCAACGGCAAGCACATCTCGTGGATCGCCTGCGGCAAGGAACACGTCGACTTGAAGCGCGCGTGCGAAATTCTCGCCGCGGAGTTTGACGTCAAGAGAGCCGCCGCGGTCGGCGGCGGACACATCAACGCAGGCTTCCTCGCCGCGGGGCTACTCGACGAGGTCAGCATTCTGATCGGCGCCGGCATCGACGGCCGCGGCGGCATGCAGAGCGTGTTCGACGGCCTGCCGATGGAGCGCGGCGTCACGCCGCTCAAGCTCACGAGCGTGCGGCAGTACGGCAGCGGCGCGGTCTGGCTGCGCTACAATGTGGAAAAGTAAAGCAGAGGAGGCTTTTTAACATGAAGTACGAAAATAAAGAAGCATTTGAACAGGTCAACATGTTCGGCACCGGCACGCCGAACACCGCTTACTCCAAGTTTTTCATCGGCGATTCGTTCTTAAATCCTCTGACTGACCCGAAAGGCAGCCTCTTCGCCGCGAACGTGACCTTCGAGCCCGCCTGCCGCAACAACTGGCACATCCATCACGCGACTTCCGGTGGCGGACAGCTCCTTCTCTGCACCGCGGACGAGGGCTGGTATCAGGAAGAGGGCAAGGACGCCGTCAGCCTGCACGAGGGCAGCGTCATCATGATCCCTGCGAACGTAAAGCACTGGCACGGCGCGAAAAAGGACAGCTGGTTCAGCCACATCGCCGTTGAAATCCCCGGCAAAAACTGCCGGAACGAGTGGTGCGAGCCGGTCTCGGACGAAGAGTACAATAAGCTGTAATCGGAGGCAATTTCCATGATCTTAAACGAAACTTATACGCTCGAAAACGGCCTGAGCATCCCCAAGCTCGGCCTTGGCACCTGGTTCATCGACGACGATCAGGCCGCCGAGGCCGTCCGCACCGCCGTGAAGCTCGGCTACCGCCTCATCGATACCGCGCAGGCCTACGGCAACGAGCGCGGCGTGGGCGAGGGCGTGCGCACCTGCGGCGTTCCGCGCGAGGAGCTTTTTGTCGCCAGCAAGGTGGCCGCGGAGCTCAAGACCTATGACGAGGCCAAAAAGTCCATCGACGAAACGCTCGAGAAGATGGGCCTTGACTACCTTGACCAGATGATCATCCACTCTCCCCGGCCGTGGAACCAGTTTCGCGTGGAAAAGCGCTATTCTGAAGAAAATAAAGCCGTCTGGCGCGCGCTCGAGGATGCGCAAAGCGAGGGCAAGGTCAGAGTCATCGGCGTGTCGAACTTTCTGCGCGACGACCTTGAAAATCTGCTCTCCGACTGCCGCGTAAAGCCGATGGTCAACCAGATCCTGCTGCACATCAGCAACACCGACCTCGCGCTGCTCGACTACTGCCGCGAGCAGGGCATCCAGGTGGAGGCCTACTCCCCCATCGCCCATGGCGAGGCGCTCAAGAACCCCGCCATCGCGGAGATGGCGAAAAAGTACGGCGTCACCGCCGCGCAGCTGTGCATCCGCTATGTCATCGAGCTCGGCGCGGTCGCGCTGCCGAAGACGGCCAACCCCGACCACATGGCGAGCAACGCCGCCGTGGACTTCACCATCTTGAGTGAGGACATGGAGACGCTCAAGCACACGGACCGCATCGCCGACTACGGCGAGTTCAACATCTTCCCCGTCTTCAGCGGCAAGCCGCTCGCGTAACGAACGCAAAAGGAAAAGGAGAGAACGCAGCAGCGTCCTCTCCTTTTTTACAAAAGCATGCAGAAACCGATCTGCATACAGAGCCATCTTTCAAAAAGCCTCTTATTTCTTCTCTTCCTCGCGCACAAACATCATCAAAAAGCTGACTGCGAGCAGCAGGCAGGACACCCAGATGCCCTTTTCGGCAAAGCGCGCCGTCAGGACGCTGCCAAGCCCCGCGCCGACGGCAAAAATACCGATGACGCCAAAATACGTCAGTGCCTTTTTCAGCACCTCGCGGTCGTGCGTGTGGAAGTAGGCGCACAGCGCCTCGGTGCCGCTGCGCATGTTGCCGATGCACATGGTGCTCGCGTAGGCGTGGCCGCGCACCTTGCGGAAGGTTTGCACCTGCATCGCGCAGACGAACGAGACGAGCGCGTTTGCAAAGGTGTTGACCTCCTGCGGCAGGAAGCCGACAAAAAACAGCAGCACGATCTCGGCCAGAATGATGAGCTGGCGCCAGTGCACCTTTTCCATGCACTTATAGCGGCGGTGGACGCATTCCGCCGCAAAAATGCCCGCCATAAACGAGATCACCGGCACAAAATAGCGGAAAACATCTGCCCAGTCGCCTGCAAAAAGGTGTGTGCTCATCAGCACGATGTTGCCCGTCTGCGCGTTGGCAAACACCTTGTCGCGGCAGCAATAGGTATAGGCGTCCTGCAATCCGCCGGATAAAATGATAAACGCGGACATTAGGAACGAATCGGACATCTGCCCGCGCGGTCGATCAAGCTGCATGGTTACATTTTGGCTCCTGTTCGTTAAAATTCCGACATGATTATACGGCGGTGGCCGCGCTTCGTCAAGCGGCTTTTGCGTCGAGCCGCGCGGTGTATCTGCGGATGCACGCCGCAGCGTAAACGGCGGTGACAAGCTCCGTGATGGGCATGGCGAACCAGAGCGAATCCGCGCCCGCAAGAAGCGGCAGCATCAGGATCAGTGCACCGCTGATGACGAGTCCGCGCGCGACCGACACGATAAACGCCGCCTTCGGCTGTAAGATGGCCTGGAAATAATACGTCGAGAAGATGTTGAACGGCAGCAGCAGGAATGAGATCGCATACGCGCGGATGATGGCCGGGGCCATCGCCAAGATCGTCTCCGTCGGGCTCATAAAAATGCGGATGCAGAGATTCGGGCACGCCACGCTCGGCGCCGTCCAGAAAACGCCGAAAAATACGACCGTCCACAGCGCATATCGCAGCGTCTCGCGGATGCGAGCCTCTTTCCCCGCGCCGAAATTCGTCGAAATGATGGGCTGGGATGCCTGTCCGACGCTGTACGCGCAGCACTGGACGAATGTGCTGACGTTGATGATGGGGCCGTAGATCGCGAGCGCGTCCGAGCCGAGGTATTGCATGATCTGGCGGTTGAAGAGCACAGTCAGAATACCCATCGCCATGTCGATAAAGAAGCTCGAAAAGCCCGTGACGGCGATCTTCCACAGCTTGCGCGCAAGCCTCTTTGGTTTCACGAGGCACAGCATGTTCTTCCTGCTCGCAAAGTGCGTCAGCATCACGAGGAACGACACCGCCGAGCCCAGCGCCGTGGCAAGGCCCGCGCCGTAAACGCCCATATCGCATGGGAAGACGAAGAACCAGTCGCCGAACACATTGAAGATGCCGCCCGACAGCACACCAAGCGTCGCAAGTGCGGGCACGCCGTCGTTGCGCAGAAATGCCGCGAGCATCTGATTGAAGAGGAACAGTGGGAATACAACTTTAATGGGGATCATGTACCGCTGCGCGAGGGCGAGCAGCGTCTCATCCGTGCCGAAAAACATCAGAAGCGGACGCTCGAAGAGGATGAGCCCGACCCACGCGAGCGCCGCCAGAATGACCGAGCCGATGACCGCTGCGGTGAAATACTGGTCGTCCTCACCGTCAGCGCTCATGCCGCTGCCGCGCTTCGTGCTGAAGATCACACTGCCGCCGATGCCCATGAGAAGGCCAATGCTGTAGATGACGTTCCACACCGGCGCGACCACAGCCAGCGCCGCCGTGCCATCAGGCCCCTGATACTGCCCGACCATCGCCATGTCGACGATGCCGTAGATGCTGGAGATCAGCGCACTGCCGAACGCCGCCGACAAGTATTTGAAGTAAAGCGTTTTGATATTTCCACGCAAAAGGTCCATTGTCGTTTCCTCCTGTCAACAAAAAAAGCCGGATAAGGAACAGGCATTTCAGCCTGCGCCTTATCCGGCTGCCGTTTCTTTCGAACAGCGCGCCCTCCGAGCGAGCAAGAGGGACTAAAGCACAAGAAAACGGCAATGTCAAGCCGCGGCGATTTCCCTCTTTTTTCCTTTCTGAATTTTCCGTGGACAATTTCTTCCCGATGGGGTAACATCATAGAAAAACAGGAAACGGAACACTTTTTCATGGACAAGTACAGCATCTTAAAGCAATATTACGGCCACAGCGCGTTTCGCGCGGGGCAGGAGGCGCTGATCGACGCGATCCTCTCCGGGCGCGATGCACTGTGCGTCATGCCGACGGGCGGGGGCAAGTCGCTCTGCTATCAGATCCCCGCACTGCTCCTGCCGGGCATCACGCTCGTCGTCTCGCCGCTCATCTCGCTGATGAAGGATCAGGTCGCAGCGCTCAAGAGCGCGGGCGTTCCCGCGGCGTACATCAACAGCTCACTGACAGGTGAGCAGATCCGCACGGTCTACGCCCGCACGCGCAAGGGTGCCTACAAGCTCATCTACGTCGCGCCCGAGCGGTTGGAAACGAACAGCTTTTTATCGCTGATGCAGGAGATGGACGTGTCGTTTCTCGCTGTGGACGAGGCACACTGCATTTCGCAGTGGGGACAGGACTTCCGCCCGAGTTACCTCGGCATTGTCGATTTCATCAATGCCCTGCCGCGCAGACCCATTGTCGCGGCCTACACCGCAACGGCGACAAAGCAGGTGCAGTCCGACATTCTGCGGCTCTTGCAGCTGCAAAGCCCGTACCGCATCGTGACGGGCTTCGACCGTCCGAACCTCTATTTCGACGTGCGCCGCCCGAAAAACAAGTTTTCCGCCCTCGCCGCACTCATTGACGAGCGGCGGGGCAGGAGCGGCATCGTCTACTGTGCAACGCGCGCGGCGGTCGAGCGCGTGTGCGACAGCCTGTGTGACCGCGGCATCGCCGCCACGCGCTACCACGCGGGCCTCACAGATGAGGAGCGGCAGCAGAATCAGGACGATTTTCAGTTTGACCGCAAGACCGTCATGGTCGCGACGAACGCCTTCGGCATGGGCATCGACAAGTCAAACGTCAGCTTTGTCATCCATTACAACATGCCGAAAAGCCTCGAGGCCTACTATCAGGAGGCGGGCCGCGCCGGACGCGACGGCGAGAATGCCGACTGCGTCCTGCTCTTCGCGCCCGCTGATGTGGATACCGCACGCTTTCTCATCGAAAACGGCGGGGCCGACCAGCTCTCGGAGGAGGACGCTGCGCTCGTGCGCAAGCGCGACTATGAGCGCCTGCAGGCGATGACGGGGTACTGCAAATCCGTCGACTGTCTGCGCGGGCGGCTGCTTGACTACTTTGGCCAGATACACCCCGCAAGCTGCGGAAACTGCTCCAACTGTAAAGCGACCTACCAGACCGAGGACATCACGCTCTCGGCGCAGATGATCTTATCGTGCGTCATGCGCATCCGCGAGCGGCTGGGCTACTACGTCGGCAAAACGCTCGTCATTCAGGTCCTGCGCGGGAGCCGCGACCAGCGGCTTTTGTCGCTCGGCCTTGCGAGCCTGTCGACCTATGGTCTCATGGACAAAACGTCGCCAAGCGTCATCGAGCGGTACATCGAATACCTCGAATCCGCGGGATATCTCGAGGTCGACCAGCGCTATTCGACGCTCCGGCCCACAAAAAAAGCATCCGCCGTGCTCTTTGACGGCGAATGCGTGCTGATGCAGAAACGGGTGGAGACGAAGGCGGAGAAAAAGCGCCCGCGCGGCGCGTTTTCGGACGAATTCGAGGAAAACAGCCTTTACGAGGCGCTGCGCGCCCAGCGCGCGGAGCTTGCCAAGCTCGAGAGTGTTCCTGCCTACGTCATCTTTTCGAACGCGACGCTCGCCGACATGGCGGAGAAAGCGCCGCGCTCGCTCTCAGAGCTTCTTGAGGTCTCGGGTGTCGGCGAGCGGAAGGCCTCCCGCTACGGAGAGGTCTTCCTGCGCACCATTGAGGAGTATATACAGCAGCAGGGGTAAAGCGGGCTCACTTCAGCACCGTGCCGTCTGCCAGCGTGATGGTATAGCCTTTGAAGTTGATGGTGCCGTTGTTGGTGAGGCTCGTAAGCGTGCAGTTGCCGGTCAGGTTCCACGTGCAGCCGTTCTCGATCGCGACAATCGCGTTGTCGCTGACGGCGGTGCCGCCCCCGGCATTGTCGATGATGTTGATGGTGCCGGTGAAGGTGCTGCCGTTTTTCATCGTCATCGTGAGCGTCGAGATGGTATCGACGATGATGTCGCCTGCAAGCGTCTGACCGTCTGCGGCGAATTCGACCTGTGCGCCGTTGCTGCCGGCGGTTCCCCAGCCGCGGCTGGCGGAGTAGCCGACCACGCGCAGCAGCGCGCCGTCCGCATCATTGTTGACGATATTCACGCCGGAAAGCGTCAGCAGGCAGTGGGTGTTCGTGATGTAGAACATGTCACCGCTGCTGCCAACGAGGCTGCCGCCAGTCATCGAGAAGACGGATGTGCCGACGTCCGCGTCGCCGCTCATGGACTGATAGATCATCACGTTGTGGACGTTTTCCGAAGAGCTCGTACCCTTGGTGTCGCTCATGTTGCCGGTGACATAGCAGTCTTCGAGCGTGATGGAGTTCTTACCCTTGATGACAAGGGCTTCGGAGTTGTTCGCCGTCAGGTTCGCGTTCTTCACGGTGATGTCCGCCGTGGAGTAGACCGCGGGGGAGTTGTAGCCGTTCGAGGTGTACGCGCCGCCGCTCACGTTGACCGTACCGCCGCCGGTGGTCTGGATGCCGCCGGAGTTATCCGCCGTGGTGGTGATGGTGGAATCGGAGATATTCACGGTCGTGCCGCCGCCGTAACTGAACACGCCGTTGCCATTTTGCGCAGAGGACGGGACGGTTGCATTCTTGATGGTCACCGTCGCGCCGTTCATCGCGAGAAGCGCTGCGTTCATGCCGTAAAAGTCGCCGTCCTCGGTGTTCGAGGCCGCGCCTGCGCTCTTGTCGACGGTGACGCCGTCGAGCGTGACGGCCGCGCCGTCCACGCGCAGGGCGTTTTCGTCGTCGCCGGTCGAGGTGTAGCTTTCGCCGCTGTAGGTGCCGTCCTCGCTGATGGTCGTGGCGGCGGTGCCCTGCGTCACCTCGCCGCTGCCGCCAAAGCTCTGGCCGCCGCCCACGGACTCGACCGTGGCGCTCGCCGCGGTGTTGTTGCTGCCGACCTCAACGGTCAGGATATCGCCCTCGGCAAGGTCGCTGAGCTCGATGCTCTCGTCATTTTTTGTAATTTCCGCATTCGCGAAGTCGAGCGTCACACTCTCCTCGCCCGCGGTAAAGCTGCTGCCGCCCATGCCGCCGGAGCGCTGCCGCTCGGGGCCTCGCCATCAGGTTTCTCTGGAGGCTGGCTGCCGGAATCACCGCTCTGGCTGTTGGAAGAACTGTCCTGGCCGCTCGGCATCTCGGGCGGCTGGCTGTCGGGGCTGCCGCTCTGGCTGTCGGTGCTGCCGCTCTGGCTGTCGGGCTTTGCGGGCGGCTGACTGCTGTCGGACGATGCATGATCCTCACTGCTGCTGTTGCCGCTCTGCGTTTCGCCGTCCAGCTTGTCGGGCGGCGTCTGGCCGGAATCGGAACTGTCAGACACGTCATGGGACGGCATACCGCCCGCACTCAGCTCGCCGAGCTGCATCGTCACGGCAGTGCCGTCAATATCGGTGATCTCGCCGGTGATCGTCTGGCCGGAGCAGTCCGATGTTTTGCTGCCGCACGCGGCGAGCGACAGTGTCAGCGCCGCCGCACAGAAAAGAGAACGAATCTTTTTGCTTTTCATCAAAAACGGCCTCCTTCGTCATTGTATATCCCAAATGCTTCCGCGGGGCTGTCGTTTTTCGGTTTCCCCTTGGAACGAGGTCATGATTGCCCGCCAACCTAAAAAAGCTAAAGGAAAGTTTGAACATTTTGTTTTTCACGAAAACGCAAAAAGCAGTGCCGCCTGAAATCAGGCGGCACTGTTCCTATTGATATGATGTTCCCACCGGCGCGGCGCAGGCGGTTAGTTTTCTCTAACTCGCAGTCTTTTGAAAAGCCGCCGCAGGGCAGCTTTCCAATATATCCTGCTTTCCCGCTTGCCTTCGGGAAGGTGATCGACCTTGCGTATTGTAGCACAGCGATTTTCGCATTGCAAGAGCGGTTTTCAAATTTTTGCGATATTTTCTTTGCTACATACGCTTTCTCGCCCCGTCCGCTGCGACAGACTGTTCCCATTCTGTGTCCCGCGGCACTTGCATCCCGCGGCTTTCGCTGGTATACTATGTTCAGAAGTTAGATGCATTTAACAGAATTGATATTTCACACAGAAAAGACGGTGAACGATATGGAAGCATTTTACGGCATTTTGATCCCATTTCTCGGCACGTCGCTCGGCGCGGCGTGCGTGTTCTTCATGAAAAAGTCGCTCAGCGACGCTGTGCAGCGCTCGCTGACGGGCTTTGCCGCGGGCGTGATGGTCGCGGCCTCGGTCTGGAGCCTGCTGATCCCCGCCATCGAGCAGTCGTCGGCGATGGGGAAACTCTCGTTTCTGCCGGCGTTTCTCGGCTTTTGGGTCGGCATTCTCTTTTTGCTGCTGCTCGACCACGTCGTCCCGCACCTGCACGCCAAGAGCGGGCAGGTCGAGGGGCCGAAGAGCCAACTCCAGCACACGACGATGATGGTGCTGGCCGTCACACTGCACAACATCCCCGAGGGCATGGCCGTCGGCGTGGTGTATGCGGGCTATCTCTCCGGCAGCGCACAGATCACGGCGGCGGGCGCGCTGGCGCTCTCACTCGGCATCGCGATCCAGAATTTTCCCGAGGGGGCGATCATTTCGCTCCCCCTGCGCGCCGAGGGCATGGGCAAAGCAAGAGCTTTCTGGGGCGGCGTGCTCTCGGGCATCGTCGAGCCCATCGGCGCGGTGCTGACGATACTCGCCGCGTCGCTCATCGTTCCGGCGCTGCCGTATCTTCTGAGCTTTGCCGCGGGCGCGATGCTCTATGTCGTCGTGGAAGAGCTGATCCCCGAAATGTCGCAGGGCGCGCACTCCAACATCGGCACGGTGTTCTTCGCCGTGGGCTTCAGCCTGATGATGGTGCTCGACGTGGCGCTGGGATGAAATACGGCAGGAATGCAGGCAGGAGGCGATACCGAGCGGTACGCCTCCTGCTTTTTATGCTGACGCCAGCCTTGCGCCTATTTTTCCACCCGAATAAGATTGCTCTCATACGGCCGCTTGCCGGAGAGCACTTCGTCGTAAAAATTCTGCTTCCAGTCGATGTAGGCGACGCTGTCCTGCAATTCCCGAATGCCTGCGCGCAGCGCCTCCTGCTTCTGCGCCGGCAGAATTTTGCGCTGCGGGATGGTGCGCTCGCCTTGCAGGCAGAGGGCGAGGTAGTCCTTCATCTCCTGAATGCTCATGCCGCATTTTTTCAGGCGCGTCAGGCTGCTGATCCACGCGACGTCCCGCTCGTCAAACACGCGGCGGTTGTTTTTGTCGCGCTTGACATTGGGGACAAGCCCCTCGTTGCAGTAAAATTTTAAGGCCTGATAGGTCATGCCCGTTTCCTTGCAGACCTGCAACATGGTGTAGCGCATGGTAATCCCTCTCTGCTGCGTAAAAAATTGTGTTTTTTCCTCAAAAACCTCTTGACCGGTTGTTACAACCGGTATTTATAATCGGCAGTATCAACCGGAAGTTGCCATCGGCAATGATAGCACAACAGCGGCGAATACCGCAAGAAAAGCGGTCAGAGGGGATGCGTTATGATGAATAACTTTATTTTTGAAAACAAGACCAAGGTATATTTCGGCAAAGGCGGCGTGAAGGAGTACCTCGGCGGCCTGCTCGCAAACTTTGGCGAAACCGTCATGCTGGCCTATGGCGGCGGTTCCATCAAGTGCAACGGCGTGTACGATGAGATCATGGGTATCCTGAACGCGCAGGGTAAGTGCGTTGTGGAGTTCTCCGGCATCATGTCCAACCCCACCTATGCCAAGGTGCAGGATGGCGCAAAGCTGGCACGTGGAAACCATGTTGACCTGATCCTCGCCGTGGGCGGCGGCAGCGTGTCCGACTGCTGCAAGGTCATTTCCGGCGCGTTCGACACGCTGAGCCACGCGATGGAAACCTACTTCGGCAAGCCGGATGAAAACAACCTCTCCGATGATATCAATGAGGCCGTCATGCGCAGCGTCATCCGCAACATCCGCATTTTGCTGACCGACTCGGAGAATTACGATGCCCGCAGTGAGCTGGCGTGGGCGTCCGCGATGGCAGAGAACGGCGTGCTGAAGATCGGCAAGGTCACGGATTTTCAGGCGCATCAGATCGAACACCAGCTCGGCGCTTACACCAATTGCAACCATGGAGCGGGCCTGGCGGTGATCCATCCCGTTCTGTACCGCCACATCTACAAGTCTGGTGCGGCGCGGTTCACCCGCTGGGCGCAGAACGTCTGGGGCATTGCGCCCAAGGGCAGCGACGAGGAGACCGCGGCCGCCGGTATCGACGCGCTGGCCGCGTTCATTAAGGAAATCGGTCTGCCGACCAGCTTTGCAGAGCTTGGCATTCCCGCCGACACCGACTTCCGCGCCGTGGCGGATTCTACCAACATCACCGCTGGCTGCTGCAAAAAGTTGACGCACGACGAAATTTACGAAATTTTGCAGGAATGCCTGTGAGTATCCGCGCTTTTCGCAGCAAAACGAAGCATTCTTTGCGCTGTGCTCCATTTTTGGCTTTTCTGCCTCTTGCATTTGGGCCAAAGCGTGATATCATGGGCCAGACAAATTGCGGAAAGGGGCGGTAGAGTTGAAAGCTGCATCGCAGAAAAAATCATTGGATATGCTCCACGGGACGCTCTGGGATAAGATCCCGCGCTTTGCCGTTCCGGTGGCGGCCACGGCGATTTTGAGCCAGCTGTTCAACGCCGCGGACATCGCCGTCATCGGCAACTTTACCGGCGAGCTCCGCACTGTGGCGGTCGCGGCCGTCGGCACAAACAGCTCGATCATCAGCCTGATCGTCAACCTGTTCATCGGCATCGCGCTGGGCGCGAACGTGACGATCGCGCACGCCATCGGCGAAAAGAACGACACAATGGTGCACCACGCGGTGCACACCTCCATCGTTGTGGCGGTGCTGGGCGGTTTGATCGCGGCGGTCATCGGTGAGCTGTTCGCCGTTCCGCTGCTGAATCAGCTGAATGTGCCGGACAATGTGTTCCCGCTGGCGCTGCTATACCTGCGCATCTATCTTGCGGGCCTGCCGGTGATCCTGCTCTACAACTTTGAGGCGGCGGTCTTCCGCAGCGTGGGCGAGACGAAAATTCCGCTGATCGCGCTGACGGCCTCCGGCGTTCTGAACGTGATCCTGAACCTCTTTTTCGTGGCCGCGCTCCACATGAGCGTGGACGGCGTCGCGATCGCAACGGTGCTGTCGAACGCGGTCAGCGCGGCAATCTTGTGGGTCTTCCTGCTCAAAACGGACAAGGTCATCTGCCTTGAGCCGAAAAAGCTGCGCATCGACGGGCTGTGCCTCAGGCAAATTCTGCGCATCGGCGTTCCTGCGGGTGTGCAGAGCGCGATGTTCTCCATCGCGAATATCGTCATTCAGGGCGCGATCAACAGCCTCGGCACGGTCGTCATGGCGGCGTCGAGCGCGGCCTACAACATTGAGGTCATCACCTACGATATCCTCAACTCCTTCTCGCAGGCCTGCACGACATTCGTCGGACAGAACTTCGGCGCGGGCGAGATCAAGCGCTGCAAGAAAACGCTGCTGCTGTGTCTTCTCGAGGGCATCATCAGCCTCGGCGTCGCCATCGCTCTGATCCTCTTTTTCGGAAAGTCGCTGCTCACCATCTTCAACGGCGACCCGCAGGTGGTAGAGACGGGCTATATTCGCCTCATGCTGATCATGCCGTCGCACCTGTTCAGCCTTTGCTACGAGGTGCTTTCCGGCTACCTGCGCGGCTTTGAAATTTCACTGCCGCCCGCCGTTTTGACGATGCTGGGCGTCTGCGGCGTCCGCCTGAGCTGGCTGCGCTGGGTCTTCCCGCAGTACAAGACGTTTATGAACATCATGCTGGTCTTCCCCATCAGCCTTGCGGCCACGGCGCTTCTAATGCTGGCAGCGGTGCTGTACTTCCGCCCCTCGCGCCGCTATGCGCATCTGCAAAAGAGTGATGGCGCGGCTTCGGCAAAAATCGAAGGATAAGACCATTCCCAAAATCGACAAAGCAGGGCGCTTGCCTAAAAGGCAAGCGCCCTGCTTTACTTTTTTGATGGGGCAGCCGTTTCTAAATCGCGGATGGGAAATTTTCACATCAGCTCGCGCGTGAAATCAAGCACGCACTCGCGCAGGCGCAGAATTTCCTCTGGCGTGTTCTTGCTCAGGTGCATACCGATGCCAAGCTCCCGTCCCGTTTTCGGGCTGACCGGCAGCGTCTTTACGCCGTGCGTCCGCCCGCGCATCATGATCTCCGTCATCATTGTGATGCCAAGGCCCTTGCTGACCATGCGGATAACCGTTTCATCGTCCACATGGCAGGGGCGGATATTCGGCTTCACCTTTTTGGGACTCAGCGCAGCGTTCACGTCGATGTCGAAGCGCCCGTAGGGCATCAGGAATTCTTTTCCGTCGAATTCCTCGATGGGGAAGGTCTCTTCGCTGCCGGTGGGATAGTCCTCCGGCAGGATGGCGTACATCGCGTCGTAGTAGAGCGGTGTCCAGTCGCAGTTGATGTGGCTCTGCCGCGCGGCAAAGATGACGTCCGTGCGCCCCTCCTCGAGCAGCTCAAAGGGTTCGAGCTCGTGGTCCACCATGCGGAGATCCACGTCGGTCTCCGGACACACGCGGCGGAAGCGGTACAGAATTTCCGGCATCCAGTGCATGGCAAGGCTCGCATAAGCGGCGATTCGGATCGTCGCCGTCCGCTTTTGCGTGATGGTCTCGATCTGGTTTTCGAGCTTCGCCGTCGCGCTGAGGTATTCGCGGATCGCGGGCAGCAGCGCCTCCCCGTCCTCTGTCAGCGAAATACCGCTGTGGTCGCGCCGGATGAGCTTCATGCCGATCTCGCGCTCCAGACCGTTGATGAGGTGCGTCAGCCCCGACTGTGTGTAGCCCACGACCTCAGACGCTTTGGAAAAGCTGCCGAGGTTGACGGCGGTCATCAGAATTTCAAATTTTTTGCTGTCCATATTCCCACTCCTATAAAGGGTATTTTGATTTGTAATATACCTATTATAACCGAGCGTTTCTCTTTTTCAAGTGCAGGGTGTAATATTTTCAACACAAAGGAGTTGATTATCCCATGACTACTAAAAAATTGACCTTCCGGCAGAAGATTCTCGTCGCCGGAACGCTGTTTGGAATGTTCTTCGGCGCGGGCAACCTGATCTTCCCCGTACATCTCGGCCAGATGGCCGGCCGCAACGCGGTCGTCGCCATGATCGGCTTTATCATCACGGCGGTTGGCATCCCCATCTTCGGCGTCGCCGCCATCGGCATCACGCATTCCGACGGCCTGCAGACGCTCTCGGGCAAGGTCGGCAAGGGCTACGGCATTTTCTTTACCTGCCTTCTGTACCTGACCATCGGCCCGCTCTTCGCCATCCCGAGATGCGCGACCGTTTCGTTCACAACCGGCATCACGCCCCTGCTGGGCGCGGATTCGCCGGAGTGGCTGTATCTGCTTGTCTTTTCGGCGGCGTTCTTCGCCTTCGTGCTGTTCTTCTCGCTGCGCCCCGGTAAGATCACCCTCTGGATCGGCAAGATCATCAATCCGCTCTTCCTGTTCTTCTTCGCAGTGCTGATCATCGCGGCGCTGCTCTCCCCCGGCGCAGCGATCTCCTCGGTCGAGCCGACGGAGGCCTATCAGAACGGTTCCTTCTTTCCCTCGCTCATTGAGGGCTACGGCACGATGGATGCCATCGCCGGTCTCGCCTTCGGCATCGTGGTCATCGACGTCATTCGCCGCATGGGTGTCAACAACGACGACATCATCGCCGAGGACGTGCTCTCCTCCGGTCTTCTTGCCGGTGCGCTGATGGCGCTGATCTACGTGCTGTCCATTCTGGTCGGCGCGCAGTCGAGAGGCATTTTCGAGCTGTCCGAAAATGGCGGCATCGCCCTCACGCAGATCGCGGGTCATTACCTTGGCGGCGTGGGCCAGTTTATCCTCGCCTTCACCATCACCTTTGCCTGCCTCAAGACCTCCATCGGCCTTGTCACGGCCTGCTCGGAAACGTTTGTCAAGATGACGAACGGCAAAATTTCCTACCGCACCTGGGCGATCCTCTTCACGGTGTTTTCGTTTGCCGTTTCCAACATTGGACTGAGTGCCATCATCGAGTATTCCGTCCCGATGCTCATGCTCATCTATCCCCCGGCCATTGCGCTTATCCTGCTGGCCTTTATCGGCAAGTTCTTCGCTCATGACCGTGCCGTGTATGTCGCAACGATGATCGGTACATGGGCAGCCGCTATTTTCGACTGCATGAAGACGCTGCCCGCGTCGGTGCAGACTTCGCTCCGCCTCGATGTGCCTATCGCCTTTGCGGAAAAATATCTGCCGTTGTTCGACAAGAACCTCGGCTGGCTGCTGCCTGCACTCGTCGGCTTTGCGATTGGCATGCTCATCCGCTCGAGCCGGAAGGGCGCGCTCGTCCCCCATGCCTGACGAACCAAATTAAAGTAAAAACGCACCGCACGGCAGAGTTATTTCTGCCGTGCGGTGTCATTTTTTCAGCGGCTCCGAAAACGGAGAATCAGCAAGCTGCCGAGGTTCACCAGCAAAATCGTCGCGGCCCATGAAAGAGGGAACGCATGGTACAGCATCGGGAGCGTTGGATGCGCACAGCATGGGAGATAGATTATGTGCAGTCCTCCATCAAAGATGCTCGCCGATCTGGAGCAAAAATGGGGCATGACGCTGCTGGAGCGCAGTAAAAGCGGCGTCTGCCTGACCTCCGCTGGGGATCCGGTCAGGCCGTTTTTGCTGCTGGAGCACAGCGGAGAAGCCGAGGTCTCCGACTTGCTGGAGCGCGCTCATGTGCAGTCGGACATCCACTTCACCGCCTGGGAGGATTTTGCCATCACGGCGATGGTGGAAAGGAGTCTCGGCGTCAGCATCCTGCCAGGCCTGATCTTGCAGCGCATCCCGTACAAAATCGAAATCTGCTCCTGCAGCAGCCCTATTACCACCCAATCGGCCTTGCTATGAAGAAGCAGGCCCACCCGACACCCGCCGTGCAGAAGTTCATCGAATACCTTCCATCGCAGGAAGTAGCGAAGTAGGCTACAACAGCGGCGCCGGCGGTCGAAAGCTGGCAAAATCACCGTTTCCGTATTTTGACAACAAAAAAGCACCGAAAGCCGAAGCTTTCGATGCTTTTTGGAGCTGGTGGTGTGACTCGAACACATGACCTGCTGATTAC
>OGII01001396.1_pt1 | contig 17234 bp, 13 predicted proteins | sample 1571701 | NCBI WGS metagenome assembly OGII01 (sample SAMEA2581950, study PRJEB24529) | metagenome | biome: Human gut stool | place: China | collected 2011
TAGAACCTGAATCTAACGCGTCTGCCAATTCCGCCATATCCGCATATTCTGTTTTCGTTCGTGAGCCGTGTCGCTCGGAACGATAGTAATTATACCATGGAAACGGGAAATGTCAAGCGCTTTTTTCGAATTTTTCTGACAAAAATTCCGGATGAAATTTTGGCACCGGAATGAGGACGATGGGGCGAAATTTTCGGTGAAATATGATACAATAAGACCTGAGCTGTCCGGGGCCTGGGGCCCTGCGGCAAAATACGATGGAATGAGGGAACCACACATGTTCAACTTTCTGATCTTTATCATCGGGGCGGCGCTCATGTTCGGCATGGGGGTGCGCAGTGTGCTTGCGCGGCGGCGCTTGCAGACAAAAGGCGAAAAGGTCACCGCCCGTGTTGCGGGCATTGCGCAGGGCCGGGACGGTCAGGCCTATGTGCTGGAATTTGAGACGGCAGGCGGCAGCCACCGCCTCCATTACCCGAAAGCGGCCAAGGGCAAGGGCTTTGCGGCCGGGGAGACCGTGACCTTATATTATGACCCGGAAGATCCGGAGAAGATGTATGTGGAAGGCGACCGCGCCGTGCTGGGGGCCGAAGTGCTGTACTTTGCGCTGGCGGTGGTTCTGGTGCTGCTGATGGCCGGATTTGTGCGGTGAGGAGGAAACACTATGAAACTGGAACATTTTGGGATGCCGGAACCGGGCGACTGCCGGGTGGTCTTTTCGGCCAGTGCCGAGGAGCTGGAAGCAGCGGTGCAGGCCGAGCAGGCGGCACCGGATGCGCCCAAAGAGGAAGAAGACCTGCTGACGGCAGCGGTGAACCGCGCCATTCTGGAAGGCTTTTCGCCGCTGTTTGCGCAGCTGATGGAGGAGCACCGGCTCGTCCCGGTGACGGACCCGGACTTTGAGCTGCTGGCCGTCAATCGGGCTGAAGGGTTCCGGGCGGGGGCGGAGTTTTTCTGCCTGCCGCCGCTGGAACTGGGGCGGTACACCGGCTTTGTGCAGCCCATCCGGCCCCGGCCTATCCGGAAACTGACCCTTGAACTGGAGATCAACCGCCACCACGGCGACGAGGACCGCGCCGCCGACGAGGCGGGCAAAAAAGCCCTGCGGGACCGTGTGGCACGGGAGATCTACAAGACCCGCTGCGCCCAGGCCGAGACGCTGGCTGAGCGGGAGCTGGTCTACCAGCTCGGCGGCGAGGTGAAGGGCGCGCTGCCGAAGCAATTGGTGGCGGGCAACTACTTTGCCGAGCAGCGGGAGTTCAACCTGCGGATGCAGGCGAACAACATCAACTTTGACCAATACCTGAAGGTGCAGGGCCAGACGGTGGAACAGTTCCGGGCGGAGCTTCACGCTCAGGCGGAACAGAAACTGCGGGGGCGTCTGGGGCTTCTGCTGGTCGCCGAAACGGAACATCTCTGGCCCACAGAGGCCGAGGTGCAGGCTGCGCTGGAGGGCTGGAACGGGGAGCGGACCTTCCCGTCCAACGACAAGCGAAAGCTGCGGCAGGGCATTGCCAGCCAGCGCGCAGCTGCCTTTGTGCGGGCGCACTCCACGCTGACCCCGCCGCCGGAGGAGCCAGTGGTGGTCGAGACGGTCTGAAACGACGGGCGGCAGGATTCTGGCAAACAAAAATGGGATGCTTGTTTCAAGCATCCCATTTTTTGTTTGTGCCGGTCAGGTCTCCACGCCCTCGAACTGGCTGTTGTAGAGCTTGGCGTAGAAGCCGCCCTGGGCCAGCAGTTCGTCGTGATTGCCCTGCTCCACGATGTGGCCGTCCTTCATCACAAGGATGACGTCGGCTTCGCGGATGGTGGACAGGCGGTGGGCCACGATGAAACTCGTGCGGCCCTGCATCATCCGGGCGAACGCGGCCTGGATGCGCACCTCGGTGCGGGTGTCGATGGAGGAGGTGGCCTCGTCCAGAATCAGCATGGGCGGCAGGCAGAGCATGACGCGGGCGATGCAGAGCAGCTGCTTCTGGCCCTGGCTGATGTTGCCGCCGTCCTCCGCGATGACGGTATCGTAACCGTCCGGCAGGCGGCGGATGAAGCTGTCGGCGTGGGCTGCCTTGGCCGCGGCAACGATCTCTTCGTCGGTGGCGTCGGGCTTGCCGTAGGCGATGTTCTCGCGGACGGTGCCGGCGCGCAGCCAGGTGTCCTGCAGCACCATGCCGTAGCTGCCGCGCAGGGAAGCGCGGGTCACGTTCCGGATGTCGTCGCCGGAGACGGTGATGGAGCCGCTGTTGACATCATAGAACCGCATGAGCAGGTTGATGAGGGTGGTCTTGCCGCAGCCGGTGGGGCCGACGATGGCGATGCGCTGGCCGGGCTTGACGTCCAGAGACAGGCCCTCGATGAGCGGGCGGTCGGGCAGATAGCGGAAAGAGACGTCCTCGATCTGGACGTGGCCGTCCGGCACGAGCTTTGCGGCGTTCTCCGCTTCGGGGGTCTGGTCTTCAGCGTCCAGCAGCTCGAATACACGGGCCGCGCAGGCCAGAGCGTTCTGCAGCTCGGTCACGACGCCGGAAATTTCGTTGAAGGGCTTGGTGTACTGGTTGGCGTAGTTCAGGAAGATGCTCAGCTGGCCGATGGTGATGCCTCCGGCTACGGCATAGATCGCGCCCACGAGGCCGACGCCTGCATAGACGATGTTGTTGACGAAGCGGGTGGCGGGGTTGGTCATGCTGGAGAAGAAGATGGCCTTCAGGCTGACATCCTGCAGCTGCGTGTTCACCTCGTCAAAGGAGGCAAGGCTCTCGGCCTCGTGGCCGAAGGCCTGCACGACCTTCTGGCCTTCGATCATCTCGTTGACCAGAGCGGTCTGCTCACCGCGCACGGTGCTCTGCCCCTGAAAATACTTGTAGCTGCGCTTGGCCAGGAAGCTGGCTACCACCAGGCTCAGCGGGGTGATGCAGACGACCACCAGCGTGATGGGGACATTCTCCCACAGCATGAACAGCAGGGTGCCGAAGATGGTCAGCAGGCCGGAGAACAGCTGGGTGAAGCCCATCAGCAGGCCGTCGGCGAAGGTGTCCACATCGGCGATCATCCGGCTGACGATGTCGCCGGAGGGGTGGCTGTCGAGGTAGGAGAGGGGGAGGGTCTGGATCTTCCGCAGGGCGGCATTGCGCAGGTCGCGGCTGACGGAGAAGGTGATGCGGTTGTTGCAGACGCTCAGCAGCCACTGCGCAAAGGCTGCGAGGATGGCTACGGCCACGATCTGCAGGATGATCTGCATCACACCGGCAAAGTCCACACGGCCCTTGCCGAGCATCAGGTCGATGGCGCTGCCGCAGAGGATGGGGATATACAGCTGGGCGGCCACGCTCACGGCGGCCACGATGAGGCTGCACCCCACGAAAAAGTAGTAGGGGCGGATCTTTTTCAGCACCCGGCGGAGCGTTGCCTTGCGCTGTTCCGGGGTCAGGCTGCTCTTTGCTTTTGCACTCATTTCTGCGCATCCCCTTTCTTGAACTGGCTGGCATAGATCTCCTCATAGACCGGGCAGGAGGCCAGCAGGTCGGCGTGTTTGCCGAGGCCGACGAGTTTGCCGTCGTCCAGAACGAGGATCTGGTCGGCGTGCTGCAGGCTGGCGGCGCGCTGGCTGACGATGAAGACGGTCAGGCTGCCGGGCAGAGCCGCCAGTGCCTTGCGCAGGGCGGCGTCGGTGGCGTAGTCCAGAGCGCTGGCACTGTCATCCAGAATGAGGATGTCGGGCTTGCTCACCAGTGCGCGGGCAATGGTCAGGCGCTGCTTCTGGCCGCCGGAGAGGTTCCGGCCGCCCTGCTCTACCGGCTCGTCCAGCCCAAGGGGCTTCGCCTTGACGAATTCCGCAGCCTGTGCCGTTTCCAGTGCGGCCCACAGGTCGGCATCCGAGGCGTTCTTGTTGCCCCAGAGCAGGTTCGAGCGGATGGTGCCGCCGAAGAGCTGCGCTTTCTGCATGACGACGCTGACGCTGCCGCGCAGAACGTCCCGCGGGTATGCCTGCACCGGACGGCCCAGGATCTCAACCGAACCCTCGGTGGCATCGTAGAAGCGGGGGATGAGGTTGATGAGGCTGGATTTGCCGCTGCCCGTGCCGCCGATGACGCCGATGGTCTGGCCGCGTTTGGCTGTGAAGCTGATGTCCGACAGGCTGGGGGCACCGGCACCGGCGTAGGTCAGGCTGACATGGTCGAACCGGACGGCGTCGTCGGCCTTGCTTGCCTCCACGGCATCCGGAAGGGCAGCGGGGAACGCCATCCCCGGTTCCGTGTCCAGCACGGCCTGCACACGGCTGGCGCAGGCCAGCGCCTTGCTGATCTGCACGATGAGGTTGGCCAGCTTGACCAGCTCGACCAGGATCTGGTTCATGTAGTTGACCAGCGCGATGACATCACCGGCTGCCATGCCGCCGATGTTGATCTCGATGCTGCCTACATACAGCAGCGCCACGATGGCCAGGTTGATGATCACGTAGGTCAGCGGGCTCATCAGGGAAGAGAGATGGCCGACGTGCAACTGCATTTTGGTCAGCAGGTCGTTGGCAGACTCGAAGCGGTCGATCTCGCTCTTCTCCTTGTCAAAGGCGCGGACGACGCGAACGCCGGTCAGGTTCTCGCGGGTCAGGCCCAGCACCCGGTCCAGACGGGTCTGGGCGGTCTTATACAGCGGGTTGGTCAGGACCATGATGCCGAAGACTACGATGGACAGCAGCGGGATGGCCACCACGAAGATCCATGCGGCCCGCGCATTGACCGTGAAGGCCATGACCATGGCACCGACCACCACGAACGGGCTGCGCAGGAACAGGCGGAGGAAGAGGTTCAGGCCGCTCTGCACCTGATTGATGTCACTGGTCATGCGGGTGATGAGGGTGCTGGTGCCCAGCGTATCCATCTCGGTGAAGCCGAGCTTCTGGATGTGCTCAAACAGCGCATGGCGCAGCGAGGTGGAGTAGCCCACAGCGGCCTTGGCGGAGAAATACTGGGCCGTCAGGCTGCAGGTCAGGCCGATGACGGCGAGCAGCAGCAGGATACCGCACCGCGCAAGGATATAATGCAGGTCGTGCGCCGCAATGCCGACGTTGACGATGTCTGCCATGACCAGAGGGACAAACAGGTCGAACGTGGCTTCCAGCATCTTGAACAGCGGCGCGAGGACGGCCTCGCGCTTGTAGCCGTTCAGGTGGGTAAGCATTTTGTTCAAGGCGAAAGACTCCTTTTCTGAAATGTAAATTTCTGAAATGTAAATCGGGGGAAACTTTCCCATCGCATATTATAATACAACCGGAATCGGAATGCTATTGTTTTGCGGAAAAATGCGGTGCGTCTTCCCCATTGTGAAACTTGGGAAATCCTGCTATAATAAATTATTATGACGGATGGAAAAAGAAGGGTGATGCAAATGGCATACGAGAAAAGCGCACGGCGGTTCCGCCCGGTGGGCAGCCGGAAGAAAAAAGCCGCCCCCCAATACAGCCCGGCGGGCACGGGCTGCCCGGTGGTGGAGCAGGCCGTGGAGCGGCTCTACCGGGAGCAGAACGAGACGCATTTCTGGAACCTGATGAACGCCCTGAACTATGCACTGGAGCTGAAAACGCGGGTGCTGGTGCCGCTGGATGCCGCAGCTGACCCGCAGAGCGGCCCGGCCCCGTGGGCTTCCATGCCCATCCCGGCGGAAAAGGCAGAGGGGCTGGACCCCTGGCTGCTCCACACCCGGAAGGAACGCAGCTACCTGCCCCTGTTCACTTCGGTGAAGACGGCGGAAGCCGAGCGCGCCACGGCCACCCGGCCCATGGCCGAGCGCGGGATGCGAGAGGCCATGGAATATGCCCTGAACACCGACGGTATCGACGGTGTGGTCATCGACCCGTGGACCAATTCCGCTACGCTGGATGGCTCCATCCTGAACGGGCTGCTCAAGTCGGAGCGGGGCAGCGAAGGCCCCGGTCTGGAAGAACTGGATGCGGGCTACGATGCCGCGCGGCAGGGCAGCTGGGCCGAGGCGGTGCAGCACTATGAAAAAGCCGCCGAGGCGGGCAGCGCCGAAGCGCTGGCGCTGTTGGGCGACTGCCTGTATCAGGGCCGGGGTGCCCGGCGCAGCAAGGTACAGGCCCGGCGGATGTGGAAAAAAGCCGCCAAGGCCGGGGAAGTGCAGGCCATGATCGCCCTTGGCGATGACGCAGCGGCCTCCGGGCAGGAAGCCGCCGCCGCGCTGCAATACTACCGCCGCGCCCAGAGTGCCGCCCGCGGGATGCCGGATGTCTCCTATACGCCGCAGATCCGGCTCCGCATCGCCCAGTGCGAAACGCGGTATGTCTCCCGCAAAAAGGCGCTGATGGAGCTGGCGGAGGCCGAGCAGGGCTTCTGCATCCAGCTGGAAGAGGGGGCACCGGACGCGGAGATCTGGCTGGACGAGACCCGGAAGACCGTGGCGGAGCTGATGAACGAAGGGCTGGAGAACCGATGAAATCGGCAGGAACACAAATTCTTTACATTTGTTCTATGAAATCGTCATAGGAAATCGGTAAGATGATTCTGGAAAAACATCTGTGCCGCAAGAAAAGAGGACAAGCACTATGAGCAATGTGATCGGAATCGACCTTGGAACGACCAACTCCTGTGTGGCAGTGGTCGAGGGCGGCAAGCCTGTGGTCATCGCCAATGCCGAGGGCGAACGCACCACCCCCAGCGTGGTCGCCTTTACCAGAGACGGTGAGCGTCTGGTGGGCGGCGCGGCCAAGCGCCAGATCGCGACCAACTCCGGCCGCACCATCTCCAGCATCAAGCGCTACATGGGTTCCGACCACCGGGTCCACATCGACGGCAAAGACCTGACCCCGCAGGAGATCAGCGCCATGATCCTGACGAAGATCCGCCGCGACGCTGAGAGCTACCTCGGCGAGCCGGTGACCGAGGCCGTCATCACGGTGCCCGCCTACTTTGACGACAGCCAGCGCAAGGCCACGCAGGACGCAGGCCGCATCGCGGGGCTGAACGTTCTGCGCATCATCAACGAGCCTACGGCTGCTGCGGTGGCCTATGGCCTGGACAACGAAGCGCCGCAGAAGATTTTGGTCTATGACCTGGGCGGCGGCACGTTCGATGTCTCCATCATCGAGATCGAGGACGGCACCTTCACGGTGCTGGCCACCGGCGGCGATACCCATCTGGGCGGCGATGATTTCGATGAGCGGATCGTGGAGTATGCGGTGGCGGAGTTCAAGAAATCCGACCGCATCGACCTGAGCCGCGACCCCGCCGCCATGGGCCGCCTGAAAGAGGAGGCCGAAAAGGCCAAGAAGGAGCTGTCCAGCGCGCTGAGCGCACAGCTGAACCTGCCCTTCATTGCGGTGGGCAAAGACGGCCCCCACCATCTGGACCTGACGCTCACCCGCCCGCAGTTCGAGATGATGACCGGCGACCTGCTGGCCCGCACCGTGCAGCCGGTGCAGAATGCCCTGCGGGATGCAGGCATCGCCGCCAGCCAGCTGGGCAAGGTGCTTCTGGTGGGCGGCAGCACCCGGATGCCGGCCGTAGAACGTCAGGTCAAAGAACTGCTGGGCTGCGAGCCCAGCCACAGCCTGAACCCGGACGAGTGCGTCGCCATGGGCGCAGCGGTCCAGGGCGCTCTGCTGCAGGGCGGCGGCAAGCTGGCCGGTGCTTCCGGTGCCGCTGCGCAGGGCCTTGTGCTGATGGATGTCACCCCGCTGACCTTGTCCATTGAGACGCTGGGCGGCGTGGCGACCCCGCTCATCACCCGCAACAGCATGATCCCCACCCGGAAGAGCCAGATCTTCACGACGGCGCGCCCGATGCAGACCAGCGTGGAGATCAACGTCCTGCAGGGAGAACGCCATTTTGCGCGGGACAACAAGAGCCTGGGCAAGTTCAAGCTGAACGGCATCCGTGCCAGCTTCTCGTCCAAACCGCAGATCGAAGTGACCTTTGACATCGACGTCAACGGCGTCGTGAAGGTCTCCGCCAAAGACCTCGGCACCGGGCGGGAGCAGAACATCACCATCACCGGCAGCACGAACCTGTCGGAACACGAGATTCAGCGCGCCATGGCGGATGCCGCCGCGTATGAGGCTGAAGACAGCCGCCGGAAAGAGCGGCTGGAACTTCATAATCAGGCCGAAGTGCTGGCCTACAAGGTGGATGCGGCCCTGTCCAAGTGCAAAAAGGAACTGGACAAGGACGAAAAGAGCCGCATCAAGGCCGATGTGGCCAACCTCCGCCGCTGCCTGCGGAAGGACAAACCCGAAAAGATGAACGAGACCGAGGAAGCGAACCTCCGGCAGGCCAAAGAGCAGCTGGAAGCTTCGGCCAACCACCTGATGATGCTCTACACGAGCGAAGAACAGGAAAAACAATAAGAAGGCAAACAAAAAATCTCCGCGCAGCTGCGCGGAGATTTTTTTGTCGGCAGGGCCGGAACAGAGGGTGGAGAAACGGACATGTTTACACGATCAGCTCCACCGTGCTCCCCCCGCTGCGGGCCTTTTTGACGAGGACCTGATGGTCGATGCGGTCTTTGAGGGCGGCGACGTGGGAGATGATGCCCACGAGCCGGTCGCCCTCGGTCAGGCCGGAGAGGACCCGGATGGCCTGTTCCAGACTCTCGTCGTCGAGGGAGCCGAAGCCCTCGTCGAGGAAGAGGGTATCCAGCCGGATGCCGCCGGCCGTGCTCTGGACTTCGTCCGAAAGGCCCAGTGCCAGCGCCAGCGAGGCCTTGAAGCTCTCGCCGCCGGAAAGGGTCTTCACGCTGCGGCGGGTGCCGTTGTAGTGGTCGATGACGCCGAGGTCCAGGCCGGACTGGCTGCGCTGGTTCTCGGCCCCGACCCGCTCCAGCTCGTACTGCCCGGCGGTCATCTGCATCAGGCGGGTGTTGGCGTGGACGAGGATGCGGTCGAGATAGTGCATCTGGATGTAGGCTTCCAGTTTGATCTTCTGCTTGCTGCTCAGGGTGCCGCCCGCTGTGGAGGCCAGCGCGTTGACCCACTGCCAGCGGGTCTCCAGTACCTGCCGGGCCGCGGCCAGTCGGCGGTAGTCGGCGGCGGCGCGGCGGTTGGGCACGAGCTGGGCCGTCAGGGCCTTTTCCTGTTCGGCGGCCTGCTGGCGGGCCGTTTGCAGCGCAGTGAGCCGGGTGCGCAAAGCGTCGAGGTCTGCGGCCCCGGTCTCCGGGGCCTGCTGGTCTTGCAGGGCCTGCACGGCAGCCTCGGCGGCAGCGACGGCGTTTTCCGCAGCGCGGCGGGCGGCTTCGGCCTGCTCCATGCCGGTGCGCAGGGCCGTGCGCTGGGCCGTTAGGTCGGCGACCGTCTGCTGGGCCTCGGCGCGGCTGGCCGGTGTGGTCTGCCGGGCTTCGGTGATCTGCTGTTCCAGCGCCGCAGCCGTGGCTTCGCGGGCAGCGGCAGTCTGTTCGGCAGAGGCCGCTGCTGCTTCCAGCGCAGTGCGCTGGGCCGTTTTGGTCTTGCGGGTGGTATCCAGCCGGGTGCGGCGGGCACAGTCGGCGGCGGCCTTTTGCCGGGCTGCGCGGTTCTCGGCCTGTGCGGTCTGGAGCGCGGCAGTCTCCTCGGCAAGAGCCGTTTTCAACAGGGCCACGGTCAGAGCGACCGGCCCCTCCGGCGAGGTGAAGCGTTCGGGCAGAAGGCTTTCGGCGTCCCGGCGGAGGGTGGCTTTGCCCTCCCGCTGGGCGGCGAGGGCTTCGCGGGCGGCGGCTGCGCGGTCCTGCGCGGCGCGGTCTGCTGCTTCGGCCGCCTGCTTGGCGGCGGTCACCTGCGCCTGAGTGGGGGCAGTGTGAGGCAGTGCTGCCTTGGCCGGGTGGTGGACACTGCCGCAGACGGGGCAGGGGGTGCCTTCGGCAAGATCCTGCGCCAGAAGTCCGGCCTGTGCGTCCAGAAAGGCCCGCTCGCAGGCGTCCCGTTCCGCGTGGGCGGCGTCCTGCGCGGCGGCTGCGGTGCGGTAGGCGTCCTGTGCCTGTCGGGCTGCGTGGGTGCGGCGCTGGTCTTCGGTCAGGCTCTGGGCCAGCGCGGTGAGGGCGGTCTCCCGGCGGGTGAGCTGCTCAGCCTGAGCGGTCAGGGCTACGTTCCGGGTCTCCGGGTCGCCGAGGGCGGCCGCTTCGGCGTCCAGCGCGGCGAGTTCCGTATCCAGCGCGGTCAGCTGGGCCCGCGCCTTGCGGGCTTTGGCCTGTTCCAGGTCGGCCTCGCTGCGGGCGGCGGTCTGTGCGTGGCAGAGCTTGTCCAGCGCGTCGCAGGCGTCAAGGCCCGCTCTGGCCCGCTCCAGCTGGGCGGTCAGAGCGTCCAGTGCGGCGGCATCGCCGGCATGGCGGGCCGCATCGGCGCGGGCTGCGTCTCGGCGGGGGAGCAGGGCGGCAAGCTCGGCCTGCTTTTCGACCCGCTGGCGGCGGAGCGCTTCGGCCTGCTCGGCCCGGCCCAGCGTCTGCTGCAAAGCGTCCAGCTGCGCCTGCGCGGCGGTGTGGGCGGCGGCAGCAGCGGAGAGCTCCGCTTCCTGCCGGGTGAGGAGCCCGTCCAGAAGGGCGGTGACTTCCTCGGCGGGGCGCTGTGCCGAAAGCCCGCCCAGCGCTTCGGCGTCGGGGTCGGTCTCCGGATAGCGGATGCCGGAGAGCACCGCGTCCAGCTGGACGTTCTGGGCCGTGCGCTGGGCCGTGAGGCGGGCGTTCTCCTCTTGCAGCGCGTCCTGCAATTTCTGGTAGCGCTGGGTGCGGAACAGTTTGCGGAAGATCTTGCTCCGCTCCTCGGTCGTGGCGTTGAGCAGGCGGGTGAACTGCCCCTGCGCGATCATGGCAATCTGGCAGAACTGGTCGTAGTCCAGCCCGATGAGGGCGGTGACGGCGGCGGTGACATCCTTCGACCGGGTCACTGGCGGGCGGCCGTCCGGGTAGGTGAGGACGGCGTCCGCCTTTTCGGTGGTCGTGCCCTCGCCCCGCGCTTTGGGGCGGAGGTAGTCCGGGTTGCGGCGGACGGTGTACCGCTGGCCGCGCACCTCAAATTCCAGCTCGACAAAGGTGGGGGTGCCTGGGTCGGCGTACTTGCTGCGCAGCATGGCACCGTCCCGCACGCCGCCGCTGGAATGGTCGTACAGGGCATAGGTGATGGCGTCGAAAAGGGTGGTCTTGCCTGCGCCGGTGTCACCGGTGACGAGATACAGGCCGCCTTTGCCCAGGCGCTCCAGTTCCAGCGTGACGGCGCTGGCGTATGGCCCGAAGGCCGAGAGGGTCAGCTTCAGGGGTCTCATGCGTCCTCCTCCTTCCAGAGCGTTTCAATGAGCTGCTGGCAGAATGCAGCCTGCTCGGCGCTCAGGGGCTGATTGTTTTGCAGCGCGTAAAAGGCCGCAAAGTGTTCCAGCGGCGTTTTCTGCTCGGTCTGGGCCGGGGCGTCGAGGTCGGCCTGGGTGCGGGTGCGGAGGTTGTCGTAATCCAGCCGCATCAGGTTCGGATAGATGACCCGCAGCCGGGCCAGCGCATCGGGCACATCCTGCTCGTCGGTCAGGGTGATGTGCAGATAGTCGTCGGTGGCCGTGCCCGCATAGCTGCGGCGGTCGGTCAGCTCCATGTAGCTGCCGCGCAGCTCCCGCAGGTCGTGCTTCGGGGTCAGCGGCGCAGTGGAAAGCGTGACCTCTCCCTTCGGCCCCAGCTCCACAAACGTTGCGCTCTTGTGCTGGTGCGCCTCCGAGAAGGAATACTTCAGCGGGGTGCCGCAGTAGCGCAGGGTGTCGCGGCCCACCTTCTGGGGGCTGTGCAGGTGGCCGAGGGCCACATAGTCGAAGCCGTCAAAGAGGGCGGCATCCACACAGTCAAGCCCGCCCACCGATGGCTCCTCGCTCTCGCAGGCGGTGGCACCGGCCACGAACTGGTGGGCCACCAGCACGCTGCGGCGGGCCGGGTCGGGGGCGCAGCGGCGCAGCACACAGCCCAGGGCGTCGCTGTAGCTTTCGATGGGCTCGTCCGGGTAGATGTGGCGCACCATGGCGGGTTTCAGGAAGGGCAGTAAGTAAATGTCCACCGGGCCGTATGCGTCGGTGAGGGGGATGGGGGCCGGGGCCCCTTCGAACACCGGGCTGACGTAGACTTGGCTCCCCGCCAGCAGATGGGCACCGAACGCGACCCGCTCGGCGGAGTCGTGGTTGCCGCTGATGGCGAAGACCGGCAGCTTCCGGTCGGCCAGTTCGGTGAGGAACCAGTCCAGCAGACGGACGGCTTCGGCGGGGGGCATAGGTTTGTCGTAGAGGTCGCCCGCCAGCAGAACAGCATCCACGGGGCGGGTGTCGAGGAGCGACAAGATCTCCTCCAGAATATACCGCTGGTCGTCCAGCATGGAGAACTCGCAGACCCGCTTGCCGAGGTGCAGGTCGGAGAGGTGAAGAAAACGCATGGGAGCACCGCCTTTCAATTGGAATGCTTTTATTATAAACGGCCTTCCCCTCTCCGTCAAACCCTGCGGGTTTGCCAGCTCTCCCGAAGGGCGAGCCATTGGCATGCCGGGCAGCCCCTGCTGGACGCTGAACGTATTTTGTGTCGTAAACGGAAGCGCTCCGCTGTCAGGGCCAACAACATCTGTACTGCGCTCTGACAAAGAGCGTTTGGGTAGATGCGGTCGAACGAAACAACGGAGCACTCCATTTTATGGGTTCAAGAAACTTTGCTCATCCAGTACGCCCAAAACCGTCTCGCCAGTGGCTCCCCCTTCGGGGGAGCTGTCTGCGAAGCAGACGGAGAGGGTGGGCCGTCGTCAGAACATCTTCTCCCAGGTGGCTTTGCCGACTGCGCCGTCGGCAGTGAGGCCGTTGCGGCGCTGGTAGCGCTCCACGGCGGCTGCGGTGGAAGCACCGTATTTGCCGTCGGTGGAGAGCTTTTCACCCAGCGCGTTCAGCTTCTGCTGCACCAGCCGGACCGTGCCGCCGGAACTGCCCTGCCGCAGCACGATGCCGGGGTAGGGGACCTTCAGGCCGTGTTTGGCGGTGTACTTGGTGTAGAGCACGTTCCAGGTGTTCGCGCCCACCTTGCCGTCCACATTCATGTCGTTTTTGAGCTGGAACTCCTTCACCGCGTTCACGCTCTTGATGCCGAACCGCCCGTCTGTGGTCAGCTCGTGGTACCAGGTGCAGGTGTCGCGCAGGCCGTTGAGCCAGGTCTGCACCAGTGCTACATCGGGGCCGGTAGAGCCGCGCTGGATGAGCGAATAATAGGCAGGAATTGCCATGGTCAAACTCACACTCCTTCCACCAGGAGCTTATGCGGCGGAAGGGGGAAGTGTGCGTTGGGACCTTTGTCAGATCCAGCAGGCAATGCCCGACGGCCAGGGCCTCTCCTGCCGGGAGAGGCGGCATCGCGGATGCGGGGACGGAGAGGTCATCCCAGCAGGATGACATCTTCCCGGCGGGCGGTGTGCTTCTGCCACCACTCCACGCATTTGAACCGCAGGAGATACCGCCCGCAGACGAGGTCGTTCTCGGCGGGGGCGGCATAGCCGCCGCAGGCGGTGCGGCAGAGGCCGGGGTAGAGCACACACCACCAGTTCCGGCCATAGGGGGCTGCGCCGATGTCGATGCGCAGGGCCTGATACCGCCCGGCGGGCAGGGCCGAGGCAGAGTAGCGGGTGGTGCCGAAGTACATTTCCACCAGATAGACCCGCACCAGTGCAAAACTGCCCCGCCCGGCCAGCACGGTGCGGGCGACCCGCTGCAGCTCAGACAGATGGGCCGCAGCCCAGCGGAGGGCGGCGGGCTGGTCTGCCGCCGGGCAGGCCGTGTCCAGATACGCGAGCACGGCGTCCCGCACAGCCAGCTTGTCGGTCTGGTCGGCGGTGGTGTCGCTGGCAGCGCGAATGTGGAGCCGCAGAGTGTCGGCGGCAAGCGCGGCTCCGGTGTCGAGCTGGGTGCGGCCCCAGCCCAGCAGGCCCTGCAGGCCGATGCAGAGCGCGAGCGCACCGCTGAGTGTGATGCACCAGACGGTCATCTGGCGGCGGGATAAAATGCGGCTGTACATAAAAACAGACCCTTTCTCTGGAAATACTATCCAGAGTCTGGGTCTGTGGGAGTGATTTTATTCTTAGTTTTTCAGCGACTGCATCGGGGCGGGCAGGCGGCCGCCGCGGTTGATGAAGACCGACGGATCGCGCTGGTTGACCGGCATGATGGGGCCATAGCCCAGCAGACCGCCGAAGTCCAGGATCTCGCCTGCCTTGCGGCCGATGGCCGGGATGACGCGGACCGCAGTGGTCTTGCTGTTGACCATGCCGATGGCGGCTTCGTCGGCGATGAGGGCACTGATGACGGCAGGGGTGGTGTCGCCGGGGATGATGACCATGTCGATGCCCACCGAGCAGACGGCGGTCATGGCTTCCAGCTTTTCAATGGTCAGGCAGCCGATCTCGGCGGCATGGATCATGCCGGCGTCCTCGCTGACCGGGATAAAGGCACCGGACAGGCCGCCCACATGGTTGGAGGCCATCACGCCGCCCTTTTTCACGGCGTCGTTCAGCAGGGCCAGGCAGGCGGTGGTGCCGCAGCAGCCGCAGGTCTCCAGACCCATTTCCTCCAGAATGTTGGCCACACTGTCGCCCACGGCGGGGGTGGGGGCCAGCGACAGATCAATGATGCCGGCAGGCACGCCCAGCGCTTCGGAAGCCAGGTTGGCCACCAGCTGGCCCACACGGGTGATCTTGAAGGCGGTGCGCTTAACCAGCTCGGCCACCTGGTCGATGGGAGCATCCTTGGGCAGGCGGGCCAGGGCGGCACGCACGGCACCGGGGCCGGAAACGCCTACATGGATCTCGCAATCCGGCTCACCGGGGCCGTGGAAGGCACCAGCCATAAAGGGGTTGTCCTCCGGGGCGTTGCAGAACACCACCAGCTTGGCAGCACCGATGCACTGACGGTCGGCAGTCAGCTCACTGGCCTTCTTGACAGCCTCGCCCATGAGCTTGATGGCGTCCATGTTCAGGCCTGCCTTGGTGGCACCGATGTTCACAGAGCTGCACACGATGTCGGTCTCGGCCAGGGCACGGGGAATGGACTCGATCAGGCGGCGGTCACCGGCAGAAAAGCCCTTGTGCACCAGAGCACTGTAGCCGCCCACAAAGTTCACGCCCACCTTCTTGCCGGCAGCGTCCAGGGTCTTGGCAAAATCCACCGGGTCTGCCTCCGGGCAGGCACCCAGCAGCATGGCAATGGGGGTAACGCTGATGCGCTTGTTGATGATGGGGATGCCGTACTCGGCACTGATGTGCTCCACGGCAGGTACCAGGTTGGCCGCCTTGGTGGTGATCTTGTTGTAGATATTCTCGCAGGCCTTTTTGGGGTCCGGGTCGATGCAGTCCAGCAGGCTGATGCCCATGGTCACCGTGCGGACGTCCAGGTTGTCCTGGGTGAACATCTCGATGGTCTCAAGAATATCACCGGTGTTAAACATACTCATAGCAGTGTTGTACTCCTTTGCTCGGTCAGATGGTGTGCATGGCGTCAAAAACTTCCTGCCGGGTCACGTTGATCTGCATCTTCATCTCAGCAGCCAGGGCATCGGTGCGGCGGTGCAGTTCCTCGTGGCCTACGTTGCAGTGGCTCAGGTCCACCAGCATGATCATGGCAAACATCCCCTGCAGGATGCTCTGGGTCACGTCCTCGATGTTGATGTTCAGCTCGCTGCACAGGCCGGAGACCTTTGCCACCACGCCCACAGTGTCGTGTCCCATGACAGTAATAAATGCTTTCATCGTTTCCACCCTCGTTTTCTTGTGATTGGATCGTGCCGCAAAAAGAGCCAGCACACGGTTACTCTTTCAGTATAGCAGATTTGGCAAAATTTGAACACACTTTTTGTAAAAAAGAGCAGATTGCGGGTGCAAAAGACATTCTATGCAAAAAATTGGGTGCAATCCATGGGGGACTGTGCTATACTGAAGTATAATTCCGCAATACAGGGATGAGAAGGAGTAACGAGCTATGGAACAGCTTTTGAAGATTCTGGAAGACAACGCGCGGCTGCCCATCGAGGACATTGCCACCATGCTGAACAAATCCCCCGCCGAGGTGGCGGCCATGATCGACCTGGCCCGCGCGCAGGGCATCATCAAGGGCTACAAGACGCTGGTGGACTGGGAAAAGGCCGGGGTCAACCGGGTGGAAGCCGTCATCGAGCTGAACGTCAGCCCCAAGAAGAGCCGCGGCTTTGACGAGATCGCCGCCACCATCGCCGCCTTTGACGAGGTGGAGAGCGTGCTGCTGATGAGCGGCGGGTACGACCTGCAGCTGGTGATCAAGGGACAGACCTTCCAGGAGATCGCCCTGTTTGTGGCAAAGCGCCTGAGCCCGCTGGATGACGTGCTGTCCACCGCCACCCACTTTGTGCTGCGCACCTACAAAAAGGAGGGCCGCCTGTATCAGGACGATGAAATTGACGAAAGAGAGTGCACGGTGCTGTGATGGACTACGATAAATTGATCGCGCCTGCCGCCCAGGCCATGCGGCCCTCCGGCATCCGCAAATTCTTTGATCTGGCCGCCGAAATGCCGGAATGCATCAGCCTGGGCGTGGGCGAACCGGACTTCAAGACCCCCTGGGCCGTGCGAGAAGCAGGCATCGAGAGCCTGGAGCACGGCCGTACCCGGTACACCTCCAACGCTGGCTTAAAGGAGCTGCGGACCGAGATCAGCCGCTATCTGGAGCGGCGCATGGGCCTGCGGTACGACCCCATGCGGCAGATCCTGGTGACGGTGGGCGGCAGCGAAGCCATTGACATGTGCATCCGCACCCTGATCCAGCCCGGGGATGAGGTGATCATCCCAGAGCCCTGCTTTGTGTGCTACGAGCCCATCACCACCCTGTCCGGCGGCGTTCCGGTCCATGTGGCCTGCCGTCAGGAGGACGAGTTCCGGCTGCGTGCCGACGCCCTGAAGGCGGCCATCACCCCCCGGACCAAGCTGGTGATCATGCCCTTCCCGAATAACCCCACCGGCGCGGTGATGGAGCGGGAGGACTTGGAAGCCGTGGCCGAGGTGCTGCGGGACACCAATGTGATGGTGCTGTCGGATGAGATCTATGCGGAGCTGAACTATGGCCTGCGGCCCCATGTGTCCATTGCTTCCCTGCCGGGCATGGCAGAGCGCACCATCGTGGTCAACGGCTTCTCCAAGAGCTACGCCATGACGGGCTGGCGGCTGGGCTACGCCTGCGGCCCGGAACCCATCATCAAGATCATGACCAAGATCCACCAGAGCGCCATCATGAGCGCCCCCA
>OGII01001405.1_pt1 | contig 17036 bp, 7 predicted proteins | sample 1571701 | NCBI WGS metagenome assembly OGII01 (sample SAMEA2581950, study PRJEB24529) | metagenome | biome: Human gut stool | place: China | collected 2011
AATGTTTTGCTATCTGTAGAAACAGAGACTGATAGTTTGCTCGCAGGCCAGAGGGTGTCAAACGGTCGCCACAGAAAAGCAAAAGCCACCCTGTTTACAGGGACCGCCTTCCCAAGATCAACCGTAATCCGCACTGTATCTCCACGGAAAATTACCCAACGACGCAAATCACGGGTATAACCACGGATACCATCCGTCAACCCAATGCCTTCATTCACTTTCTCCGCAACCGGAGGCGGTACACATTCATATGGATTTCCAGTAGCCTTGTTCACAGCAAACCCTTTATGCGTAATTCTGCCCAACGGTTTTCCATCCCTGTAAACAGCCGCATAAACAGTAGCATCTTCGGATAAACTCACAGGCGCTTTATATAAATTAGAAGAAGAAGACACCACAGAATCGTTAATTGCATAATAAATCTCAGTATCAGGACAGAATGTTTTCAGGGTTACTTCATAAACATGACGAGAATCATTCCATGCCCCAGTCAGATTTACCTCATAGAAGTTACGGCAAGCGTTTACTCCACAATAGTCCAATCGCTTAAACTCTCCATCCAACCTCCGAACAAATGAGCTGAGGTTCTTATTCTCCGGCTGTGTCCATTGCACCTCGGACATTGCCAACAGACGGGGGAAAGCCATATACTCAAAGTATTCAGGAGTCTGGATATATTCTCCCCAAACATTCGCTTGTGTTCCAATAATGTAAGCCTGTTCTTCAGGTGTCAGTTCAACGGGTAGCGGATTGTAAGCATAAACACTGTCTAACGGAAGGAAACCACCGATAGCCAACGGAGCAAATTCCGGACTTTCCTGATAATGGTCAATGTAACATTCGTCACCGGGTGTCATAATAACCTTATGCTTCTGGCGGGCAGCTTCGATACCCCCTTCTTCTCCACGCCATGACATCACCGTGGCATTGGGGGCAAGTCCTCCTTCCAATATCTCATCCCAGCCAATAATATCGCGTCCCTTACTGTTCACAAATTGCTCTATCCGATGTATGAACCAACTCTGCAATGCTTCCTCATCCTTCAAACCCTCCCGTTTCATCAAAGCCTGGCAATGGTCGCATTTCTTCCATGCTTTCTTTGGACATTCATCTCCACCGATGTGAATATAGTGACTGGGGAAAAGGTCAATAACTTCCGTCAATACACCTTCCAAAAAGCCGAACGTACCTTCTTTAGGACAATAGACTTCATCAAAGACATCAAAATAATCACGCACAACATAAGTCTTTCCCAATCCACAGGAAAGTTCCGGATAAGAAGCCAATGCAGCCGAAGCATGTCCCGGCATCTCAATTTCGGGGATTACGGTGATAAAACGGTCGGACGCATATTTCACAATCTCCCTGATTTCATCCTGCGTATAATATCCCTCCTTCTCTTTTCCATCGAAACGCCGCGGATAATAGTAGTCGCAATGTCCTACCTGGGTTTGTTTGCGATGAGAACCTATTTCAGTAAGTTTCGGATATTTTTTTATCTCTATTCTCCAGCCCTGGTCATCCGTCAGGTGGAAATGAAACTTATTCAGTTTATACATAGCCATCAGGTCGAGGAACTTCAAGACTTCTTCCTTGGGAAGAAAGTTACGACCTACATCCATCATGGCTCCGCGATAGGGAAAACGAGGAGCATCCGTAATGTTGACCGCAGGAATCTCTATGTTACTTTCATACTTTTGCTGAGTATCATAGATTTCTGAGGGCATGAGCTGCAATAAAGACTGAACACCATAGAACAGTCCCACTGCACTTGCATTAGAACTGATTTTTATATTGTGAGAAGATACCTCCAACGTATAAGCCTCATCAGGTAAAGTATCGTTTATTAGGAAACTAATATCAGCCTGTTCAGTTAAAGAAACACGCTTTAGTGTAACCGAAGTATTCTTCAAGGCATTCTCAAAGTACTGAAAAACTTTCATAGAAGGTTCTTCTGAAGATACAGCCACAGTCTTTTCACCCTGTAAAATATACTTTCCCTGTTCCGGAACTATTCCGTTAGGCATAGGTATAATGCCATAATCTTTCATACCATCATTGTGCCCTTCTCCACAGGATAGAAGAGTAAACGATGCGGCAAGTATCCAATAAGCTATTTTCATAACGTTTGAGATAATAAGTTAGGGTATTCACGTATTGCTTTAAGGATAAGTTCGCCGAACAATGTATTTGCCCATGCAAACCAGGAACGAGTAAAGTCCGCTGCATTCTCCGAATTGAAGGACTCATGCATGAAGCCTGTTTCTCCGTCCGTATCACGCAATTGCTTCAGACAAGCACGTATTTCCCCGGGATTGTCTGTTGTAAAGGCTTTCATGATAATGCTCATCGGCCAAATATAATTCAACCCGACATGAGGGCCTCCCACCCCTTCTCCGGCTTTTCCTTTGAAGAAATAGGGATTGTTGTCACTCCATATCATTTTACGGGTATTCTGGTAAATGGCATCTTTAGAAGAACAATAACCCAGATAAGGAGCAGACAAGAGACTAGGTACATTGGCATCGTCCATACAAAGTGCATTGCCGAAGCCATCCACCTCAAAGGCATAAATCCGCCCGCAGATAGGATGGTTGAATGTTCCGTATTTATGAATAGCAGCATCCACTTCGTCTGCCAATGCCGTACATTCTCCGGCAAAGGCCTCATTCTTATACACTTTATGCTCTATCTCCGCCAACTGCCGCAATGACACAACTGCAAACATATTGGAAGGTATCAGGAAACCGTATTGAGTAGCATCGTCCGAAGGACGGAAAGACGAGACTATCAAACCGACAGGCTTGACCGGTGCTCCCCATCCATTATTAATCTGCGAGTCAGTCGGACGATCACAGTCACGCGTAAAACTATACGGACCCAGGTTCTCCTTACGCTGTTGCTCCCTAAAGGTGCGAACCACCAATATCATAGCCTCGTGCCAGTCTGCACCGAACACTAAAGTATCGCCCGTCTGTTGCCAATAATGATAGGCCAAACGGATAGGATAACACAAAGAATCTACTTCCCACTTACGTTCATGCAGTTCCTTCACCATGTGCTGTGTGTGGTCAGTCTCCCAATAACTGCCCAATGGTCCGTCATTGAAAGCATTGGCATAAGGATCTATCAAGATACACTTCGCCTGTCTGTTGATAAGTCCTCCTACCAAAAGTTGTAGTTCCTTATCTTCTTTCGTCAGCGGCAGATATGGCCATACCTGTGCAGAAGAGTCACGCAGGCACATTGCATCCATATCCTCCGAAGTGACCAAAGAATCCCGACGACCTTCCTTCATCTTATGCCGGATGGTGGTATCGAGTGTATTAGGAAAACAGTTCTCAAACATCCAACGGAGTTTCTCATCTTTTATCTTTTTCTTTCCCTCTGCAATGGCTGCCTCCACCGCCTTGGAAGTAAAGCACCTCTTATCCTCAGAAGGACGTAATGAAGTATACTTCTGCTCCAACTCTCCGGATGAAGAGAACACAGAAGACGGCCGGATTGCCATCGCAGCTAAGGCAAGTCCTCCCGCCTTCAGGAATTGGCGTCGCGACATCTTGTTTTTCATGATGGACATTCTTTTATTAATAGGTATGTTTACCGGGTGTGACACTAATCTTCTTTTCTTTTTCACCATAGAGTACGAACAGTTCAAAGCCTACATTAGTATCTACAGTGATACGGGGTTCATCACTTGCAGAACGGCGTGCTTCAGCTTTCAAACTGATTACTCCCTCCGGCCCGAAAGGATAACGCTCTATTCCGTTAACTTCTGTCAGATTCATATCCCAGACAATCTGCTTTTCAGTATAATCTCCGCGGATGCCTATGATAAATTCTATCAGTTCGGCAATAGGCGGAAGGCCCGCCCAGCCCACAAACTCTTTTCTTGCCATAAAGCCGGGGTCCGCACTTTCGGGAGCATAATATTCCCAGAAGGTACCGGTTTTCTTATATACTTCCAGCACCTCGGCATAGTGGTTCAGAGAAATCTCCCGTGCCAGTTTGCGATAGCCCTTCTTTACAAGTCCCTGCATCACCATATAGTTGGTACCCGGCCATATTCCACCTTGCCAATAACGTCCGTTTTCCTTATACTTGGGATTATCGGCAGACAAGGAAGGCACCCGATATTTTCGTTTGAATGTCTCCGGATTATCCAGTTCCTTCACCAGACGATCAAGTTGTTTGGTATCCAGAACATCGGAATACAAAGCCCAGTAAGCACCTATTCCTTTCGTTGTGCAAAGTGTTCCATCAGCATACTGATCGTACAGGAAACCCGTTTTTTCATCCCAAAGATTGTCATGGATATACTTTCCCAACATTTTGGCTTCGTCTTCAAACTCTTCTATTTCCTGCCAACGTTCCAGATAGAATCCCATCTCAAGCAGCAGGTTGGCGGTAAACAGTTGTTGAAGATTGGTATCCAGCCAAATCATGTGTCCGTGACTGTAAATAGGATTGTAACCTGACGGCACACGGGGCATGTTGTCCATGCCCGTTCCCCATCCACTCGACCAGTATGTGCCATTCCGCCACGTACGGCTCAGTTTCAGCCATTTGTAATAGCCGCAAAGCACCGGGAATATCTTATGCAAGCGTTCTGTATCACCGAACTGGTGATAATACACCATTTCGCACCAGGGAATCAGGTTAGGTCCCGTACTGACGGGGTCATAACGCTCAAAACAGTCAGCCCCGTCAGCCTTTATTTCACGGCAAATGAAACCGTCAGGGTGCTGCTTGGCATAGAAATTATCCAATGTACGCTGAAAAGGGAAAAAACGTGTACCGTAGCGGGCAAACATAAGGATGAACGAAGAATCCCACATAAAGATATTACCGTTATAGGCTGTATCCAAATAGCTTGAAACAAAGCCGGAACCCGGTTGTGGTGCACGGATATTACCGATAGCTATTTCCCATGCCCTCCAATACATTTCAAGTTCCTTTTCATGCCCGCCCCAAATGGGATTGGGAAGAATCTGCCGGGCTTCTTCAAAGCTCTTCGGTTCAATCGTCTCGGGTTTAGCCACACGATACTCATTCTCGGTGACCAAGGGTTCTTTTACATACGTATTTTTATAAATGATATTTCTCATCATTACCACAGCTCTGGGCTTTCAGCGAAGTAAGTGCCGGAAGAGCGAGCAAGCATACAAATAAAATGTGTTTCAGCATGGGAAATAGTTATTTAGTTTATAGACCGAGCAATTTCTTTATCTTATCGCAAACAGCAGTATTCTCATAAATACCGGTAAACTCTTCTGCCCCGGGGCCGAATGCATATACCGGTACCATCACCCCACTGTGTCCTCCCGTAGAGAATTTACATACGATTTTACCTTCCTGCAAGTCGCCATCCACCAGTGTAAGCCCCCCGGTTTCATGGTCGGCGGTAACCACTACCAATGTCTCCCCGTCCTCGGCAGCCCATTTATAAATAGCACCGATGGTACGGTCAAAGTCATGTGTTTCCTGCATCAGCAAATCAATGTCATTGAAGTGTCCGTAGTCATCCAGCTGCGAACCTTCTATCATCATAAAGAAACCGTTTTTATTTTGGTCCAGCAATTCGATACCTTTCAATGAAGCACGTGCCAAAAGGTCGCCACGTTCAGCAGGAAGAGGAGTATCGACGGGATAAGGTACGGCAAATACCTTACCACTCTTTATGCCAGCCAATTCATCCCAACTGCGAGGAGTCTGAAATCCTTTATCGCGTAGTTCCTTAAACAAGTCACGTCCATCTTCACGGTTTTCGAAAAGCTTGGCACCTCCACCGAATACATAATCGGCACTGCAATTAACGTAATCTGCTACGATTTCAGCTTCCGCATCCCTATCCTTGTTATGGCAACAAAAATCAGCAGGAGTGGCATCCCACAGACGGCAAGTCACCGCTATACCGGTCGATTTACCTTTAGCAGCAGCCAGGTCTACCAATGATTTCAAAGGACGTCCTTCGGTATCTACACCCACAGAATGATAGTTTGTCTTCTGCCCCGTAGCTATGGCTGTTCCACCCGCTCCCGAGTCTGTAATCAGCTTGTTGGCACAATAGGTTTTAGACAAACCCACTACCTGGCAGTTATCCAAAAACAACTTGCCTCGATTGGCTGTCCAGGCAGAATATACGTGCATAAGACTCATGCCATCACCAATCATCAAGATGACATTCTTTATCTTCTTGCCCTGGGGAGGGGTAATCTTTGTCACCTCATAAGGTTGGTCCAAAACATAGGTCTGTTCTTTATCACGGCGGCTTTGTGCCGATAACTCTACCGGCAGTAGCAAGACTGCCAAGAGCATAACGATACATATTCTTAATATCTTAGTCATAATTATTGTTTTATTATTCAACCGTTACTAAAATAGGGGCATGGTCGGAGAGGAAAGCATTATTCTCTGTTTCAGCCAATACACCATACCTCAAAACTTTCAGTCCATTACGTACAAAAACGTAATCAATCAGCGGACGTTTATCGTAAGGAATCTTTCCGAAATCATGGAAACTCCATGCCGGACCATAAACAATTGCCGATGCCTGGCGTGCATCTGTCAAGTGTTCCGGATTGGAAGGGTCAGTCACGTGTTTGATGACATCCGATTCCGGACTAGCATTAAAGTCGCCCGTTACTACTACGGGTAAGTTACCACTCAACTCATTTACTTTATCCAGCATAAGGCTTATACCTTCACGACGTGCAGCAACACCTACATGATCCAAGTGGGTATTCAATGCGAAGAACTCCTTGCCACTTACTTTATCTTGCAGTTTTGCCCATGAAGCGATACGCTCACAAGCTCCATCCCAGCCCTTGGAACCGGCAACTTCAGGAGTCTCGCTCAACCAGAAATAGCCAGAATCCAGCAAGTTGAAACGATCTTTCTTATACCAGAGTGCACTATATTCACCCTTTTCCTTTCCATCTTCACGACCTACACCGATGACTCCGTATTCCGGCAATCGTTGTTTAAGGTCTTCCAACTGATTATGAAGTACTTCTTGCGTACCCAATATATCCACATCATAAAAACGGATGGCATTTGCCGCGCGGTCTTTACGGTATTGCCAGTTGTCCAAGCTATCTTCCGGATTGTCATAGCGAATATTGAAACTCATGACATTAACGGGCTCTGGTGCAGGCGCCTGCTGCTTCACCTGTCCGCATGATGCAGCGAACAAAGGTAAAAATAACAAAAATAACTTTCTCATAGCATATATATTAAACTATTATTTCACAAATAAAGCCGATGCAGGGATGGGTGCCAACTTCTCGGCAGAAGGCAGTTTCCAAGCCCAGCTCAAATACTCACCTTCATAATCTTCAAAGTAATAGAGCTTGTAAGGATGAAAACCTTTCTTCAGCGCGACCATTCCGGTAGCAGGAATTGCAGCATGGGAAGCATCATTATTGACTACCTGCTCATCGTGAATGTACAAGACACTGCCATCGTCCGAACGGGTCTGGAAAGTATAGACCCCATCTTCGGGAACATTTATCAATCCAGAAAAGATATAACCGAAATGATCCTCCTGCTTAGCACCCTTAATAGAAGGTTCGGGCATGACACCAGACTCCAGCAACGGTGACTTTTCTACATCAGCCACTTTCTGGGAAGTGCCTTCAAAGTACTTATAAGATGTACCATTCTGAGTAGGATTTACAGAAAGAGCAGCCTTCAATTCAGCTTTCGTTGCCGATATGGATAATGTTCTGCTTGAGCGGAGACCTTCCTTGAATCCTTTGGCTTTTATTAAAGTGGTCTTGTCCAGTTCAAAAGGCTGCTCGTACAATGCCGACTGCTCGGTGGGCTCGCTGCCATCCAATGTATATCTGATTTCGGCATCCTTGGTTGTTGTGGCCAATGCAACCGTTACCTTATCCATAAACAAGTTCAAATCCTTATCCACATAGGGAATGGAAACGACTTCATCTTTAGTATAGGAATAAGGGGATGCTTCAGAGGAAACACCTCTCTCCATATTCGGCTTATCGGACAAAGTAAAACGAAGTTCTCCACCTTCCATCAACTGTGCATAAGTAATAAAATTTACATCTATCGGTTGTCCGTTCAATTCTACTTTTGTGATATAGACATTCTTCTTCGGATTGTTGGCAAGGATGGTCAAAGTCTTTCTATTTGCCAGGTTGACAACCGCTTTCTCAAATAGAGGAGTAGTCAGTGCAAATTCATTGCTTCCCTGACAAACTGAATAAATACCCAAGCTGGATAATATATACCAACCGGACATCTGTCCACAATCTTCATTACCAATGATTCCTTCAGGCGTAGGAGCGTACATTTCATGGAGCAGACGGCGTGTCATTTCCTGCGTCTTCCAAGGCTGTCCGACGTAATCGTACAGATAGGCGATATGATGGCTCGGCTCATTGCCATGAACATATTGACCTATCAGTCCGGTAATATCCACTAAATCGCCATGTACATCCGACTCTACTGTAAAGATAGAATCGAGTGCGGTAATAAACTCTTTCTTACCACCAAACAGTTGTGCCATACCGCTTACATCGTGAGGTACAAAGAAGCGATACTGCCAGGCTGTGGCTTCCGTATAGGCACGACCTACCTCAATAGGATTGAAGGGAGTTTCCCAGTTCCCATCCATCCGCTTGGGGCGGAAGAATTTTGTATTACCATCAAAAACATTGATATAGTTCTGGGAACGTTGAATATACTTTTGATAAATATCATCCTTACTCATTTCCTGAGCCATACGTGCAATACACCAGTCATCATAGGCAAACTCCAGCAAACAAGAGATGGACTCTTTCTTTATATTAGAAGGAATAAAGCCATTCTGAATATAGTAATCAGCTCCCTTTTTGTTCTTTTCAGAAGAAACTACCATAGCTTCCAACGCCTTTTCCGCGTCAAATCCTCTAATACCCTTCATATAAACATCTGCTATAACGGACACTGCATGATAACCAATCATAGTTCCCGTCTCTCCGGCAGAAAGCGGCCAGATAGGAAGTTCACCCGAAGATTCGTAAATGTCCAGAAAGGAATTTATCATATTATTGACCAAAGTTGTATCAATCAAAGTCATCAACGGATTCCATGCACGGAAAGTATCCCAAAGCGAAAATGTAGAATATTGCACTTTGCCTTTTGGCAATTGCCCAATTTCCATATTATGACGGCGGTACTCACCATTGACATCACTCACGACATTGGGTACAACCATAGAATGATACATGGCTGTATAGAAATTCTTCAAGTCGTCCGTATTGCCGCCTTTTACCGTAATAGCAGAGAGAGCTTGTTCCCAAGCGGAACGGGCAGCACTACGCACGGCATCAAAATCGAAACCTATCACCTCGGTTTCCAAATTCTCACGTGCATTCTTTTCACTGACAATGGATAATCCAACTTTGGCTATAACCGGCTCTCCATTACTATTATCGAAGGACAAGCAAGCCTGCAAATCGGTACCGTTCAACTTAACTCCTGCAGAAACCATCTTTTTATTCTGTATAAAGTCTATGGCCTGAAAAGGTTTCGAGAACTGGGCTACAAAATAAACGTACTGATTGTCCGTCCATCCCCTGGTTCTGCGCATACCTGTTATTTCGTTGGCGGCAGTCTGTTCAAGTTCAGCCTCATAAATATATTCGTTATCAAGCAAATGAGTCAAATCTATAATAATAGATGCTTCTTTGCCGGAAGGAAACGTATAGCGGTGCATACCGGCGTGTGCCGTTACCGTCAATTCAGCTTTTATTCCTTCTTCTTTCAGAACAACCGAATAATATCCGGCAGAAGCATCTTCGTCTTTATGGGAAAAAGCCGCTGGCTGGTAAATGCTTTCCGTAGTCAAATCCGGTTTCAGCGTAGTAGGACGAAACAGTATATCCCCAAGATCAATGCATCCGGTCCCACTTAAATGTGTGTGTGAAAAACCTTTTAGAGTCGTATCATTATAATGATACCCCGAACAAGCATCCCAGTTTCCGGCACGCGTGTCAGGACTTAACTGTACCGCCCCGAACGGAACGGTTGCCCCCGGATAAGTATGCCCATGAAAGCCGGTACCTATAAAAGGGTCTACATAGTCTACGGGAGATAGTTCACCGGATGTACAAGAGCAGCAAGCCCAAAAGGCAGTAGTTGCACATATAAGAGTTTTTAATTTCATCAGACTGTATATTTGAAGAGCGCTGCAGACTGTCGGGAATGCCGTCTCTCCGTATATTAAAATGATTTTATGAATAGCCTTTGCAAATGAAAGAAAAAGAAGAAATATCTGCAAGGATCAATACCCGAAAATACCAACCCCTGCAGATTAGACCAATGGCAATGAGGTCTTTTTTTATATTTTATCTCTTTCAGAGAAAATATCAATCATAATGAGGATTCTGTTTTAACTTACCATCAGATTTGGTAATCTGAACCGAAGGATAAGGGAATACGATCATGTAATCCTGATAAGCAATCTTATCCGTATAATCCTCATACTCACCTACAACGAATGTGGAAGCAGGGTCCTGGCGGTTGGCATAATGACGTACGCGCGGACGGGCATTCAATTCGGCAGCAGCCAAAGCCTTTATTTCAGTATTGCCTGAGCGATACCAGCGTTTCAAATCATATAAATGGTCTGTAAACTCAAATGCCAATTCACAACGGCGTTCATGATATAGGTCAGCCATAGTAGCAGTGCCCGTCAATAATGCAACATTGGCACGTTTACGAATGCGATTCAAATCAGCCGTAGCCAAGTCCGCTTTATTAGTCATCAAATAAGCTTCCGCACGGAAAAGTAACATTTCTGCAAAACGGATAACCGGGAAATTAATACGTACCGTCGGCCAGTCTCCGTTTGTATTGATATACCCCTTATTGGCTGCATCTTCATACTTAAAGGGATCCATGTATTTATTAATCATAAAACCGGATTCAATATCCGAGCTTGAATAAAAAGCACGGGATTCACCCAAGAATTGAAATTCCTGACCATACTCTAAAACCGTACGAACCAAACGGTCATTACCAGCTCCGTCTTTCAACATCTCTTCGTAAATATCATAAGACGGCTTGTTCTGTCCCCAGCCATTATATTGTCCCCAGCCTTTGTTCTCAAGGACAACTCCCGGAAACTCCGAACCGCCACCTTGAGAGCCACCATTTCCAGGAATAGTCCAAATATACTCTTTATTCCACCATTTAGAGAAATCAGAAGAGAACAACTCTTCATAAGTACCGGCTAAATCACGTCCGTAAGCAGTTTCCAGTTCATTGACCATACTGATTACATTTCCCCATTGTGTAGCATCCCAAGTTGCCCAATAAGCATAAACTTTAGCTTTAAAAGCTACTGCAGCCGCATCGTGCGCGCGTCCTCTATCATTATCTCCATACTCTTCAAAACGGGGCAAATACTCTATTGCCTTGTCCATATCCGAGATAATCAATTTATAATTATCGATGACCGAAGCTTGCTGAGGAGGAATAGAATTGTCATAGCCACCTTCAAAATCTTCATAACGGACAAAAGGTACCCCTTGTGTATCAAGACCGTAACGATAAGCGATCAAGAAATGAGCCCATCCACGAGTGAAGTAAGCTTCACCGAGACTTCTCTTTTCAATATCACTCAAAGTGGTGCTTTTCCCTTTCTTAAGCAACTCTTGTATTACCCAGTTGGAACGTGCCATCACTTTGTACATAGTATCAAAAATAGTACGCAAAGGGGATTCGTCTCCTGTATATTTCAATGTAGCAAGTGTTGGAAAATCACGGGTCTTTCCCCACACAACGTCGCACGCGGCACCTTGTTCCCAAAACAGTTCGCGTCCATATACAGCTTCCTGATGAAATCTTTCATACAATGCATCTACAGCATCAATAGCCTGCAGGTCATTGGTAAAATAAGTCGTTGTAGTAGCATCTCCCTCTGGTTGCACATCAAGGAAGTCACTGCAAGAACTCATAAGCAATGTGGCAGACATCGCAAAAAATAATATATTTTTTTTCATAATCATTCTTCTCTATTAATTATTAGTAAGTCAATTTTACACCAACAGATAATACGCGAGATACCGGATATTTCAAAGCATCCCAGCCACCACATTCAGGATCCATACCAGAATATCCAGTGATAGTAGCAAGATTTTCACCACTGAAGTACACAGACAAACGGCTGTTACGGTCATTCAAATGAGACCACTTGCGGAATACATCGCTTAAATCATAAGAAAGGGTTACATTCTTCAAACGCAGATAAGAAGCATTCTCCAAATACCAATCAGATGCAGTCGTAAAGTTTCCATTCGGGTCATTCTTTGACAAACGAGGAATATCAGAACCGGTATTTGTAGGACTCCAAGCATTCAATATCTCGCTGGAACGGTTAAAGTTTCCTTCTACATCACTCAACAGCATGTACTTTCCTACATATAAAGCTTTTGCTCCACCTACTCCCTGGAACATGGCACTGAAAGAAAGTTTTTTCCACGTCATTCCCAATGTAAAGGCAAAAGTCGTCTTCGGAGTCGCACTACCCATATACTGACGGTCTGCATCCGTAATTTTACCATCGCCATTATGATCCACAAACTTCAAGTCACCAGCCTTGGCATTCGGCTGAATACCTACCCACTCTTTTTCACCATTATCATTGGTCACATATGTTCCATGTTTAGCATTCCACTCGGCAACTTCTGCATCACTTTGGAACAAACCATCTGTCTTAATCAAGTAGAAGGAATTCAGAGGTTCCCCTTCCGTACTCTGCATCATATAAGGGATGCTACGGAACCTTTTATCATTAGGCCACAAACCCGGATTGCCATCCGCATCCTTCACACCTATATCTGATACCCAGTTCTTTAAATACGAGAAGTTACCCGATACGAAATAAGAAAGGTTTTTGTTAATCTTATCGCTCCAATTAGCTTGAATCTCAAAGCCACGGTTACGCACTTCACCTTGATTGATTAACATGGCATCGAGTCCCATAGTAGAAGGCCACCCCATTGATTGTGTCTGAATCAAATTGAAAGTACGTTTATCAAAATAGTCTAATGATACCGACAAACGGTTTTTAAACATCTCAACATCCAAGCCCAAGTCAGTCTGTTCTGAAGTTTCCCAGGTCAAATCAGGATTTAACGCAGAGCCGTTGTAAATCAAAGTATTCCAGATATTATTTGCCTCAGGACCATATTGTGCTTGTTCTGTCCACGAGCTTTTCTTCAACAAAGCAGACTTATAATTAAGCCCTATAGAGCTCAAATTACCTACACGCCCCCAAGAAGCACGCAATTTCAGCAAACTGATAAAATCACTCTTCTTAAAGAATTTTTCATTAGATATTTTCCATCCAAGGGTCACTGCAGGGAAATCACCATAGTTATTTTCCTTAGGCAAACGTCCAGCATAATCACGACGCCAAGATGCAGTAGCAAAATAACGGTCATTATAAGAATAAGCCAAACGGGCAATCAACGACACATTGGCATCAGGTCCAGTCAAATAGTCAGATGCTGTCACTGATCCTGCATACGCCATGTATTGTAAAAATTCCGATTCATCCGCAAAATCCTTACCCGTCACTTCCAGTCCACGCGTTTCAGAATGATCTGCCGTAGTCGAGAACAAGGCACCAACCGTATGTTCACCGAATGTCTTATCATAAGTCAGGGTATTTTCCGTCTTCCAAGCATCTCTACGGTAAGTAGTTTCTTGAAGATTATTCGACAAAGCCGGTTTACCTACTTCATCACGAATAGGATTGAACTTCTTGTAATGATTAGTCTTCATATTATAAGTAAAACGACTCGTAAACTTCAATCCAGGAAGTACATTAGCTATCTCCAAGCTGGTAGTGCTCCATATGTCACTTATCTTGTCATACAAATTCTCTGCTTCCAATAGACGTACCGGATTTACAGCATCCCCGTGGATATCAGAGAAATTCGAACCATATTTTTCAATATAGGCAGGATCTTCCGTAGTCACACCACCATAACTTCCGTCCAACGGATTATAGACAGTGGCACTTGCCGGCATGTAGATAGCCGAAAGGATAGGTCCTGTATAAGCATCGTTATCCGTAGCTTTGGAACGTTGGGTAGTGTTCTGCCATACAAAATCCTCACTGACGCTCACCCACTTGTTCAGCTGCATTTTACCATTATAACGTAATGTAAGATTCTTCTTGAAAGTATTAATCAAAACACCTTCATCATTATCGTAAGCAAAAGATATACGATTTGAAAAATTATCAGAACCTACATTCAACGCTACGTTATGACGTTGGTAGAAGGCAGTGCGGAAAATCTCATCCATCCAATCAGTACGAGTCGTACCTATCCATGGATTTTTGGTAACATCCCAACCGACTGGAAGCGAAAGTCCTGCATTTTGATGAGATATCTTACGCATCTCAATCTGCTGCTCCGCATTCAGTGGTTCTATCAAATTGGTAGCCTGACGAATACCAAAAGTGCCGTCATAAGTCAACGAAGGAGCACCTTGTTTCGCTTTTTTGGTAGTTACCAACACAACACCACCTGCACCAGACTGTGCGCCATAGATAGCAGCAGAAGCAGCATCCTTCAAAACAACGATACTTTCAATATCATTCATGGATGAGATAGGTGCACCGGGAACACCGTCCACAACCCAAAGTACATTGTCTCCATCTTGTGAGCCTTGACCACGAATCACAATGTTAGGAGAAGAAGTTGGGTCGCCACCATCGGCCGTAATGGTAACACCTGCCAGCTGTCCCTGCAGCATGCCTTCGGTAGAAGTTACCGGGCGAGCAGCCAATTCTTCAGTATTACTTACTACACCCACTGAAGCAGACAAGTCCTGCTTACGTGTATTCGCACCATACCCTAATACAACAACCTCATCCAGAAGTTCTGTATCCTCTTTAAGCACAATTACCATTTGTTTTTCTGCCACTGGTACTTCCTGAGTCACATAGCCGACAAAACTGATTACCAATACGCCGTTTTTATCGGCCGAAACATTAAAGTTTCCGTCAACGTCCGTAATCACTCCATTAGTCGTCCCCTTTACTAACACATTGGCACCAATCACAGGTTCGCCAGTCTGATCCTTTACTGTTCCTTTCACAGAAATCTGCTGTGCATAAGCACCTGCCGACAAGAACAGTCCCAACAATAGGGTCAGAATCGTTCGATAGATTCTAAGATTTACTTGTTTCATGCATTCAAAATTTAAAGTTTATAATATAAAAATTATAATTCCGCCACAAAGGTCAGAAAGCAGAATTACATAGTTATTACAAAAGGAACAATTCCCTAACAGTCCTTATTTATGCGTAAAATAATATAACTGCAAAATATTTATTATTTTCAATCAAACCGTATAGGGATTATTACTCAAGAAGAGCGGCAGCACCCAATAAACTGGAATCCTTTTGATGCGAAGCCACCACACTCACATTATCCGATATAATCTTGTAGGGAAAACTTTGCATTGTTTGTTCCATAGCATTTTTAAAGAAAGGAAAAGCCGATACAATACCGCCTCCTAAAACAATAGCCTGGGGAGCATAGGCAAAAAGAATTGCCTTTATAAGATTACCCAAATGCCTCCCAAACTCTTTCCAAATCTCCAATGCAGCTTGTTCTCCTTGCTGGGCTTTTTCAGCTACTACCGCACCGGTAGTGCCATAACGTTTAAACAAGAAACTACTGCAATAGTGTTCAAAATCAGAGTCCAAATAAGGAAATGAGCCTATCTCACCGGCTCCCATATATTGCCCACCATACAAACGACGGCCAATGACAACGCCAGCTCCAATTCCGGTCCCGATAGTAACGCCTACCATGTTGGTATAAGATTTTCCTTCGCCGTATAGGCTCTCCCCCAAAGTGAAACAGTTGGAATCATTATTAATGGCAACTGCCACCTTGAATTCGTTCTCCAAAATCTCCTTCAAGTGTATTTCTTTCCAAGAAGATATATTTGCTACATTATATACAATTCCTTTCTCCGGATCAACAATTGAAGGGACACCGATACCGATACCATCTGCCTGCTCATTCATCATATTCCGAATAAGCTGGGAAAGCTGGTTTAGCACAGTAGAAGCATCTTGCTGAGCTAAACATGGAACCGACACTTTATTCAAGCAGTTCCCTTTTTCCACTTGGGCTATTCGAATATTGGTTCCTCCTAAATCTATTGACAGTTTCATAGTATATAACATTAAGGTGTTCAACATGTGCAAAATTAAGAAAATGCTTTTTTTTCAGTATTCCCAATTGCGCATATAAATCTTCATTTTGCGCAAACATTACTGTCAATCAAATATTCCACCAAATCTTTTCCTCCAGGTTCACTGACAAAATCGATAAAAACAATACCGCAATTCCGGCTATTCTTTTGTTTTAAATAGTCAGCAATAGGCTTGTTCACCTTATCAGCAAAGACTTTAGGGGTTCCCAAGGGCAGCCCCGTCGCACTTACAAAAGTAATTCCCCACCGACGTGAGGAAACCGGCTCAGCAGACATCCCTTCAATATTACGGACACAAACCCCTACCTTCTTCCCGGCCTCCTCACCCGATTCATATTGATATTCATCTTCGAGCAAAGCCACTCCTTCCTTACCATCTTTATTGCGAAAAGTGAGCAGGCAAGTACTGTCATCCTCCCAACCTACACATGCTGCTCCAGGATAATTATCCATAGCATGATCCCTATGCAGGAAAAGAATCTTTCCACGGCAATCTTTCAGCGTCAGTTCAGGGCGAAAGTCCATCACGAAATAACTTTGATACTCAGGGCTGCTTAAAGAAACGGACAGCAGAGAAGCATAATCCCGCAATTCTCCCCCTTCCTTTTTCAAGGAAACAATCAAAGTCTCAGAAGGATATGTTTGCAGAAAGTGTATAAAAGCAGGTAAAACATCATCTTCCCAATATATATCCTGAAAGGCATGACTGTGAAACACCCCCAGTTTATTACCCTTCTTTTCGAAACTGATATCGAAAGCACGGATGCCTTGCCGTAATT
>OGII01001408.1_pt1 | contig 16963 bp, 14 predicted proteins | sample 1571701 | NCBI WGS metagenome assembly OGII01 (sample SAMEA2581950, study PRJEB24529) | metagenome | biome: Human gut stool | place: China | collected 2011
GTTAAAATAATTCCTTTTGGATTCATTTCTTTTATCTTTTCGATATCTGTTTTATATGAATAAATTTCACAGTAAACATTACATTCACGAACTCGTCTGGCAACAAGCTGGTTGTACTGTCCGCCGAAATCTATTACGATAACTAACTCTCTATCCATGTTTCCTCCTGTATATCCGTATTGCAGGGACAATAAAAAACCTGCACTTCTGTTATTTTACTCTATTTTGCTTAAATGTACAAGGAAGTTATATGTAATCCTTCAACAAAGATTTCCACATAATTCTCTCTTCCAGAGCAAAGAACGGCTTACCACATTTTTTACTTCAAGTGCATGCCTATTCGCAACTGATTTTTTGCGCGAGTTTTCATTCATAGTAAACTATTTAAAACTAAATTAAAATTCTGGAAGATTTTTTTATTACATATTAAAAGAAGCACCTGCTACATTTCATATAACAGATGCTTCACTATCTCAACACCTTAACTTTACAACTACATTCTCAACCGCAGGTACTTTTCTCCTTCATAAATCTTCTCTGAATCTACTACTATACTTATTGTAATCATTTACAATATTATGTGTATCATTCCTCTCATTTGTCCTGCTTTAACTTCCTTATCTACTCTAACCATAAGATGTTATTGCCCATTGATTCTTCGTTTTGAATACTTCCTATCCTTTCCGTTTCAATGTAACATCTTATCCAATAATTACTACTAAAACAATCTCCCGTTGATTGCCATGTCAGCAGATATCATTGGGTAAAATTTCTTTCACCTCTTATCTTAGATACTGTTGCTATTAGGTCGACATCTAATAACAAGGTGGTTGTTAAATGCACTGTATAAGTCGTTCCAGGTGCTTAATGCTTATTTACTTTGTAACTCTAATGTAGCATGTTTTTACACAAATTAAAAGCATGATCATCGACAGTGAGAGCACAAACGGCGGGGAAACAACCGGAAGCATCGACACAAGACCAAAGAGCTTTTCAAGGATCTTCGTCTTGAGCTTTACATAGACTTCCACATAGGCGAACAGAAGTCCGATCGCCGTCGAAGCTAAACCGGTGATCACGCCGAGCACCAGGGTGTTGCGAAATGCATTCCGAAACCGCTCGAGGCTCAATACACGCTTAAATACATCCAATGTAAGATGTCCCTCTGCATAAAAGCTGTCCACCAGAAGCATCAGAAGCGGATACAGAATAAACAGGGACAAAAAGATCAACAATACCACAATCATACTGATCAAAATCGGATCTGAGAAAAATTTTTTACGCTCAAGGTCAGCGCTTTGTCTTCTGGCCACAGCCAGTCCCCCTTTCTAACAAGAAACACACCTGATTGTTATCCTTACGGTCATCTCTCACAAGCATCAGACGGACGCAAAAACCGCGCGGAACCGCTTTCGCAGTACCGCGCGGCAGACATTCCGTCACACTTTCCAATCAGAAAAACCGATCGGACTCTCTATGACTGACGATTACCGATGATTGCTGACCGGCCGTTCCATGAACGAGAACCTTACTCAGTCAGGAATCTGCTCGAATCTGCACTGTCAGCAGAGCTTCCAAGTGCATTGAAGAAATCTTCTACATATTTCGCACTGTTTGCCTTTGCATCTGCGAAATCATAATCGATTGTGTTGTTCATATCCAGACCGAACTCTTCTGCTTCCTTCGGCTGTTCTGCATTGCTCAGAACGAGGAACTGATAGGAACCATTGTCCTTCGCCATGTCTACACAATCCGGAGACAGTGCATACTCAATCCACAACTTCGCTGCGTTCGGATGGGTGCATCCCTCGAAGATTGCGGTTGCACCAACTTCGTAGGAAGTTCCATCTTCCGGAACGATGAGCTGAATATTGTCATAGCCCTGAAGAATCTGATAGATACCATCATGCAGGAATCCGATTGCGATGACACACTCGCCAGGTCCTACCATCTTGGACGGACCGGAACCAGACTTCGTGTACTGAGCGATGTTCTTATCGAGTGCCTTGAAGTACTCCATCGCCTCGTCATGACCCTTCATCTGAACCATCGTGTTGATCACGAGTTTTGCAGTACCTGCGGTATTCGGGTTCGACATCATGATCAGACCCTTATACTCTTCCTTCGTCAAATCATCCCAGGTCTTCGGTGCATCCAGTTTCAGACGCTCAATCTCCTCGGTGTTTACCATGAATCCGAGAATGCCCTTGTAGATTCCGTACCAGCAGTTTGTCGGGTCCTTGTACTGATCGCTGATGAGGTTCTTCGCATTGATCGCCTCATACGGCATCAGCAGGTTTGCTGCAACTGCCTCGTTGTAAGGATCTGTCGTACCGCCGAACCATACGTCCGCTGACGGTTTTCCTGCCTCCTCGGAGACCTTGGTGTAAACTTCGGAGGTGGACAGACGCTGGAATTTCGTCTTGATTCCGTAGAGTTTCTCGAAGTTCTGGCAGGCAGCGGAGAGATACTCCTCCTCACAGGAGCCATACACGGTCAGTTCTCCTTCTGCCTTTGCTGCCTCGATCAGAGCATCGAGATCTCCACTCTCGCCTGTCTCTGCGGAGGCTTCGGAAGATTCTGCAACGGTCGTCTCTTCCGTCTTCGGTGCCTCAGTCGGAGCTGTGGTTGAACCGGTACTGCTGTTTCCGCATCCGGTCAGTCCAAACAACATCGAACATGCCAGCAACAATGCCAATTTTTTCCTCATAATAAAACCCCTCCTTTTTTCTGATAGCTTGATTCTATCACAAAAGAGAAGGGGCGAAAACCCTTTTTTCAGTATGATTGTCTGATTTTCTGAACTCTTTTTATCGTTTTTTGTATATATTAACAGGTTTTATTTTGTTTTTTTATAAATTGTGCAGGAAAGATGTCGAAATTTTATCCCATTTTTCCGCATTCTTACATGTGATCTGACTGTTTTTAGGTATGATCTTCCAGTTCTGCCTCACTCTGTGAATCTGTCGCAATCCTCGTCACGCGGACAGAGTGAAGGATTCTTCCCTCCACCTTCAAAACCGAGAACAGGAAACCGAGATACGGGATCTCTGGATGCTCGTCCTCTTTCGGAATCCGGTCAAGGCGGGAAATCAACAGTCCGTTGAGCGTGTCGTAATTGTTGCGATCCTCCTCCGTGAAGGAGATCCCAAGCTCCTCCTCCGCATCCTCGAGCGGGGTCATTCCACTCATAATCAGGGCATCGCCCTCTCCGCGGACAATATACTGCTCATCCACATCATACTCATCCATAATATTTCCGACAATCTCCTCGAGAATATCCTCAATCGTCACAAGACCGGCAGTCTGTCCGTACTCATCCACCACAATCTCCATGTGAATCTTCTGCGACTGCATGTCCTTAAACAGAGAAGATATATTGCGCGTCTCCGGGATAAAATGAGCAGTTCGCATCACTCCCGGCACATTCGCAACCGCCATCCTCGCCTCATGAGGATTCTGCACATGCACCATCACATCGCGCAGATGCACGGTTCCGAGAATGTCATCGAGATCCTGTCCATAAACAGGAAAGCGACTGTTGCTGCACTCCTTGAGCATGAAATCCGCAGCCTCTTTCAACGTCTGGGAACCATCGATCGCCACAATGTTCTTGCGGTTCGTCATGATGTCCCATGCCTGCTTATCACTCATCTCAAAAATATTGGAGATCATCTCTGCCTCTCCGCTCTCTAACACTCCCTGCTCCTGTCCTTCGCTCACCATCGTCCGAATATCTTCTTCTGTCACATTTTCACGTCTGTGGTTCCGGTAGATACGAATTGCCAGAATTGTCACTCCCGCCAGAATCGCGACAAACGCCACGACAACCAGGATTGGCAACGACAAACTGCCTTCGTCCATAAGACTCTAAACTCCCTTTCTTTTACAGAGATGTCGCAAAACACAAAAAGCAGGAACCCCTGTCTTTTTCTGCTCTGCGACATCTCTTTTTGCCGTAATTGTACCTGATTTCTCCTGATTCGTCAATGGCGAAGCGACGCGAACCGCCTCCCTCCTGAGAAGAGTTGTGATACCCCCACCTAAAGAGGAGGGGGACATCCACTCTGAGTTATAAGTTTGCGCTGACAGACATTCACCTTCTCTTTCTTTATGTAGAAAGAAAAAATCTTATTGCAAATGCTCCCCCTCAATCGGCAGTTCCAGACTCACCATCAGCGCCCGGTTGACCTTTCCAAGAAGTTCCTCATCTATATGACAGATTCTCTCACGAAGTCTCTGTTTGTCAATCGTCCGCAGTTGTTCTAAGAGAATCACGGAATCGCGAACCATATCACAGCGTCGCGTGGACAATTCCACATGGGTCGGAAGTTTCGCCTTGTTCATCTTTGAGGTAATCGCCGCGCAGATCACGGTCGGGCTGTGCCGGTTTCCCACATCGTTCTGGATGATGAGAACCGGTCGGACTCCGCCCTGCTCCGATCCGATCACCGGGCGCAGATCTGCATAATAAATGTCTCCTCGTCTGATAATCACTGATTTCACTCCATCTCTGTCCCGCTTCTCTCTTTTCTCTCTTCCACCCGTTTTCTTATGTATTTTTTACATGTTTCCAAAAGAAAACATATAAAACAAACGACTCAGAGAAAAATCAAAAGAAAAGAATATGGACAGCTGTTTTAGAGCTATTATTGCCTTTCTGTGATTATTTTATGCAGGAAAACCGTGTCTCGTCACATTGTAAAGCCCTCATAGTGATCATCAAAATAGTCCTTCGTTCCGATCACTTTTCCATCTTTTAAGTAGACACGCGGAATGCGCTTTCCGAGGTCACAGCTGATCTCATAGTGGAAGCCTCCGCACCAGTCTGCAACCTCCTCCATCGAGATCCGATCATTTCCGTCCTCTCCGATCAGAGTCACCTCGGTATCCACCTTCGCCTCCGGAATCTCACTCACATCGACCATAAATTGATCCATGCAAATACGTCCGAGAATCGGAACACGCTTTCCCGCGATCAGCACCATTCCTTTTCCGGTCAGAGATCTCGGATAGCCATCGCCGTAACCGACCGGAACCGTCGCAACGCGCATCGGCTTTGTGACCTTGTAAAGTCCGCCATAGCTGATCTCCTGTCCCGGAACCATCTCCTTGACATAAGTAATCCGGCTCTTCAAGCTCATTACCGGACGCAGAGGAACGGCATCCTTGTTCACCTCATCCGACGGATACATGCCATAGATCGAGATACCCGCGCGCACAAGTCCCATATGCATCTCCTTAAAGTCAATGATCGCCGCACTGTTCGAGCAGTGTCGAAGTGGAATCTCGACTCCCCGCTCCTTAAGCAGATCACAGAAATGCTGATAGCGCTCATACTGGCGGATGGTCGCTTCCCGGTCTGCCTCATCGGCGCGCGCAAAATGCGTAAACAAGCCCTCTGTCTCGATTCCCGGAAGATCCGCAATCGCTTTTGCAAGGTCTGCCCCCTTTTCATCCGGCGTCATTCCGATGCGTCCCATTCCGGTGTCTAACGCGAAATGGATCGGTGCCTTGACGCCGAGGCGCTGTGCCGTCTCAGAGAACGGTTTTGCCTGTTCCATCGTAAAGATCGACGGGCGAACCTGCTGGCGAATCATCTCCTCATACTGGCTCTCATGGGAGACTCCGAGAACGAGAATCCACTTTGCAACCCCGTGACGGCGAAGTACATAGGCCTCCTCCGGAGTTGCAACTGCATATCCTGCTACAAACGGATCAATCACCTTTGCGATCGGAACGGCACCGTGACCATATCCATCCGTCTTCACGACACCGACCATCTCTGTGCCGGGATTCAGATTTTTCTTCATAGATTCCATATTATAAACAACCGCATCCAGATCAATCGGTGCCCAGACCCGTGTATACATCTTCATTTTTCTGTATATTCTCCTTTTGTTTCCTGTATCTGTTATCTTTTTTCTTTCTTTTATATTTAATATATCGAAATGGTCTTTTTGTCAAATTTTTCTTTTCATCAAATTTCTCTTCTCTGCTTGCAATTTTGGCGCTTATCGCAAAATTTACGCAAGCTTTGCAATCTCATCCGCAAGATTGCTCGCAAGCACACCATTTTCTCCAAATTTCGCCGATCCACTCTCACCGGCAAGACCGTGAAGGTAAACGCCAAATGCCGATGCGCGGTCGCAGTCCATGCCACGTGCAAGCAGACCGGCAATAATTCCCGTCAGTACATCTCCGGAACCGCCCTTCGCCATCGCACTGCATCCGCTCGTGTTCAACCAGACCGTTCCATCCTTATCCGCAATCAGCGTCGAGGCATCTTTCATCACACAGGTCACCCCATAGCGACTGCTGTACGCCTTGACCGCCTGAACCGGATCTTCCTTGAGTTCCGAGATCGGACAGGAACAGAGTCTTGCCATCTCGCCCATATGGGGAGTCAGAATGATATTTTCCGTGAAATACCGCGTCAGATACGGGTGGGATGCCACGGTGTTGAGTCCGTCGGCATCTAAGACCATCGGCACATACGCGTGCTCGAGAACTGCCTCGACAAGGTACTCCACATACGGCTCCTGCCCAAGTCCGGGGCCGAGCACAATCACATCTGCCCAGTCACACGCCTCCCTCAGAAAATCCGTCGAGTGCTCCTCCGCCGTGATCTGATCCGGATCATAGACGGAGACAACCGCCTCCGGAAGTTGCGTCTGAATCACTGCCCGGTTTTCGGAAACCGTCAGGACTTTCACCAGCCCTGCACCCGTCCGGTATGCGGAAAGCGCGCTGAAATACGCCGCCCCGCTCATTCCCCGGCTTCCTGCGATCACGAGAACTTTGCCAAACGTTCCCTTATTTCCGTCCGACTGGCGCACCGGCAGATCAGCAAGATCAGACTCCTCCAGCGACTTGCAGTCCCAGCCGACTCTCTCCAGGCTGACATCGGAAAATCCGACGTCCGCGACACGCACCTTGCCGGCATAGTTTCGCCCCGGATAGAGGAAAAGTCCCGTCTTTCCGTAGCCAAATGTCACAGTGAGATCAGCCCTCAGTGCTGTTCCCATCACATGACCGGTCTGGGAATGAATTCCCGACGGCGTGTCCGTGGCAACCACCTTGGCGCCGTCGCGCTTTGCAATCTCGGCGAGCTGTTCCAGAATATTCTTCCACTCCCCGGTGATCTCCCGCGCAAGTCCGATGCCAAACACCGCATCCACAATCACATCCCAGTTACCGGACAGATCTTCCGTTTTCCGCATCATCGTCACGCCAAGTGTCTCGGCAATCTTTTGCTGTCTGCGGTGCTCCTCCGTCTCGTGTTCCGGATTTCCGCCAAGAAATACCACTGCCTCATATCCTCGCCCGTGAAGGATTCTTCCGACAACAATGCCATCGGCTCCATTGTTTCCTGTTCCGCAGGCAATCAAAATCCGTACATTCTTTTTATTTTTATCTCGGGCAGAGAAGTCCGGATGACCGGAAGTTATGATCTCTTCCACTGCATCCGCAACAGCTAACCCTGCCCTCTCCATCAGGACAAGTGACGGAATCCCAATCCGCTCTATCGTGTCCTGATCAATCTGTTTCATCTGTTTACCGGTCACAAAGTACCTCATCCGTCCGCCTCCTGTCCTCGATCATACAAGCAAAACCGGCAGGCGAAATGAGACATGCTCTTTCTCCTGCCGGTATCCGCCACATCATGTGCAAAACAATTCCGGGGATATTCCCGAATCGTCTCTCTTTATGTCTTTATTTCCTTTCCTTCTCTTTCTTCTCCTTAGCGCGTCTCTCCTGCTCCTCTTTCTGATCCTGAAGACGGCACACACGATAAGAAAGTCGCATCAGACTCTCAGACAGATGCACATTTTCTACCACAACATCATCCGGCACATTCAAGTCCACATGCGCAAAGTTCCAGATTGCCTTGATTCCCGCACTTACCAGACGGTCTGCAATCTCCGGAGCCTTTGTCTTAGGAATCGTGAGTGCTGCCATCTGCACGTTGTTGTCACGGATAAACTGCTCAAGATCATCCACTCCGCGAATCTCAATGCCACGAACAACAAGTCCAATCAGACGCGGATTGATATCAAACATTCCCTTGATAATAAATCCACGTTTTTCGAAATTGGCATAGTTCGCAATCGCCTGTCCCAGATTACCGGCACCAATGATAATCAGGTTGTGTTTCCGGTCAATTCCAAGAATTTTTCCGATCTCGTTATATAGATATTTTACATTATATCCATATCCCTGCTGACCAAATCCACCGAAATTATTCAAATCCTGACGGATCTGTGATGCCGTCACTTTCATCCGAGAACTCAGCTCATTGGAGGAAATTCTCTCCACTCCAAGTTCCATTAATTCTCCCAGATAACGGTAATACCTGGGCAGACGGGTAATCACCGCCTTTGAAATTTCTCTGCCTTCCATGCTTCACTGCCACCTCTCTACTGTCTGTCAACTATTTTCTATTATAACCGTTTGCCATTTTTATGTCAAACTGTTTATATGCCTCTATTGACGCGTTACACGAACCGTAACGGATTTTATTGAAAATTTGAAGGATTTATACTATACTTTTCATAGTATGCCTAAATCTCCATTTAAATGGCAGGCAAACCATAACATCAAAGAAAACAGCAACAAGAGCGTTTTAAAAAACAAGAATTACGAAATTGAGAAACAAGAAATGAGGTTTTATTTATGATATTATCCTGCAACCATATCAGCAAGGCATTCGGAACAGACCAGATCTTGTCGGATGTCTCTTTTCATGTAGAGGATCAGGAGAAGGCTGCGATTGTCGGAATCAACGGTGCCGGCAAATCCACCCTTCTAAAAATTATTGTCGGAGAGCTCTCCCCGGATACCGGAGAATCCGTTCTCTCCCGCGGAAAGACGCTCGGCTATCTCGCTCAGCATCAGGATCTCGAGAGTGGGCGCACAATCTATGAAGAACTGAAAGAAGTCAAACGCCCGATTATTGAGATGGAGGAACAGATCCGCAGTCTCGAACTTCAGATGCGCGATGCCGTTGGGGAAGAGCTTGAGCAGATGCTCTCCACTTACAGCCGTTTGAACCACACTTTTGAGCTTGAAAACGGATATGCGTGGAAGAGCGAGATCGTCGGTGTTCTAAAAGGTCTCGGATTCAATGAGGATGAGTTTGACAAGCAGGTCTCCACGCTCTCCGGTGGTCAGAAGACCCGTGTCTCCCTCGGTCGTCTTCTTCTCTCGAAGCCGGATGTGATCCTTCTTGACGAGCCGACAAACCATCTCGACATGGAGTCGATCTCCTGGCTTGAGAACTATCTGCGCGGATACAACGGTGCCGTTATCATCGTTGCCCATGACCGCTATTTCTTAAACCGCGTCGTGACTAAGATCGTGGAGCTTGAGAACGGGCGCAGTACGACTTATCTCGGAAATTACACGGATTACAGCGAAAAGAAAGCGATGATCCGCTCCGCCCAGATGAAGGCATATTTGAACCAGCAACAGGAAATCCGCCATCAGGAGGAGGTTATCGCAAAACTTAAATCCTTCAACCGCGAGAAATCCATCAAACGCGCCGAGAGCCGTGAAAAGATGCTCTCGAAGATCGAGATTCTCGACAAACCTGCCGAGATCAGCGATGAGATGCGCATCAAACTTGAGCCGAATATCGTCAGTGGAAGTGATGTCCTGACGATCCGCGATTTAAGCAAATCCTTCGGTTCCCAGACTCTGTTTTCCCATGCCGACATCGATGTCAAGCGCGGGGAGCGCGTCGCTGTCATCGGAAACAACGGAACCGGAAAAACAACCCTCCTAAAACTCATCAACGGCATGCTCCCGTCCGACGGTGGCACGATCACGCTCGGTTCGAAGGTTCACATCGGTTACTACGATCAGGAGCACCACGTTCTTCACATGGAGAAAACTGTGTTTGAGGAGGTTCAGGATGCCTACCCGAATTTAAGCAACACGCAGGTGAGAAACATTTTGGCAGCCTTTCTGTTCACCGGGGACGATGTGTTCAAGCGTATCTCGGACTTGAGCGGTGGCGAGCGTGGGCGTGTCTCCCTCGCAAAGTTGATGCTCTCCGAGGCGAACTTCCTGATCCTCGATGAGCCGACAAACCACCTCGACATCACCTCCAAGGAGATCCTCGAGGAAGCGCTCAAGAACTACACCGGAACTGTGCTCTACGTCTCCCACGACCGTTATTTCATCAACCAGACGGCGACGCGAATTCTTGAACTGACCGGACAGACCTTCATCAACTACATCGGAAATTACGATTATTATCTCGAGAAGAAAGAGCTGATGACCGATCTCTACGCCCCGGGCGCAAATGCGCAGAACTCTGCCCAGCAGATCCCGGGAGTCGGAAAGAGCGTCTGGACCTCCGCTTCCTCAACAGCAGGAAACGGCGCAGATACCGCTTCCGACACCAAGCAGGACTGGAAAGCCCAGAAAGAGGAACAGGCGAGAATCCGTAAACGTCAGAATGATTTGAAAAAGATCGAAACAGAGATCGAAAAACTCGAGACCCGGGATGCCGAGATCGATGAACTCCTGACTCAGGAGGAAATCTATACCGATGTCTCCCGCCTTGTCGAACTCAACAAAGAAAAAGAAGCGCTCCAGACGAATCTGGAAACGCTCTATGCACAGTGGGAGGAGCTGGCTGAATAAGCCAGCTCTTTTTCTAATTTTTCTCTTCTGCCTGCACCTCCCCGGTCTCCTGGTTGATGCCCGGTCCACCTTCCGCTCTCACGCGCTCCTGATAGGCTTCCGCCTCCTGTCTCGCAAGTTCCGCCCGCTGTCTGCAATATTCCTTTTCTTCCTCACTGTCATTCTCGTGAAGAATCTCCTCAATTACCTCACCGACTTCGGGGGCAATCCGTTGGATCTCCTCCGTCTTCTCTCCCTCCAGATACGTCGAGACAAGTTTTCCAAAATAAAACTTGCTGTCACTCGCATAGTAATCCGGAATCTCCAGAATTCCCTGAAGCACCGGGTAGGCATTCCACAGCGCCTCCATTCGCGCATCGCCCCTCTTATAGCAGCCGGACGCATATCCCACATACTCGCACATTGCCTCAAGAAGAGATTCCGGCTTTGTCGTCTTCACCTTCTCATACTCGGAATCCATGCTGTGATAGACATAATAGATTCCAAGATCCGTCGACGGTGCGGAGAAATACTTCTTTTTCGTGTAAAACATAATCTGCCAGCCATCTCTCACAAAACGCTCCAACCACCCGCGGGGGACAAGATAGAGCGCATCGGTGATCAGATCCTTCTGTTCGGTCGTGACATCCGCATTTCCGATTGTCCGGATATCCCCATCGCTCTGGTGCTGTCCGTCATCACCGAAAAATTCCAGTCCGAGATACTGATTTCTCGCCATATGTCCGTTGATAAAGAAATAGTAAGTCACGCCGTTGATCGCCAGACTTCCTCCGTCCGCCATCTCTCCATTTTCCGAAAACCAGTACCACTCTCCACCATATTTCAGCCATCCGGTGTGATTGCTTCCATCCGAATCTCGATAATACCAGTGGTAATTCTTGTAAATCCAGTCACTACTCCCATCCCCCGGTGCCTCCATCGCCCAGCTCTCACCCGCAGACAACACAATAAACATTGTGCTGAGTAACAGGCTTAAAATTCGCCGGAATCCGGATTGCCACACATATGCACATCGGTATTTTGCCACTGAAAGCCGTCCTTTCTAAATGTTTCTCTTTTCTTTCTTCGTTCTTCTGTCTTGTCCTGATCTTATCTGAATTTTATTTAATCTTTATTTTCTTATACAAAAAGCTCCCCGCGGTGCGGAGAGCTCTAAAATCTTTTCCTATTTCCGGTGCGCCCATTCACGCACTCTTTTTGAATGAGCAGGACGATAAGCCGGGTTATGTCGTTGGATGGTCATCTATCTAGACCAGATGTCGCCATCTGGTTCAAGCGACCTACCCGAAAGCAGACGGGCCGCCTTATGCTTTCTGTTCGGTCTTGCTTCGAGTGGGGTTTACATGTGCCCTGCCTGTTACCAGCCAGGCGGTAGTCTCTTACACTGCCTTTCCACCCTTACCGGCGCAAGCCGGCGGTATATTTCTGTTGCACTGTCCCTAGAGTCACCTCCGCCAGACGTTATCTGGCACCCTGCCCTGTGAAGCCCGGACTTTCCTCTCCCACAACCTTTCGGTCTTGTGGCAGCGACCATCTGTCCTGCTCAAACGTGTCTATTCTACCATTGCTTTTTAAAACTGTCAAGTAAGTGTTCGTGTTCCCATCGACACCTGCAAAGCCTTGGCGCATGATTTCGAGCTACACGCGGAAACAGCTTCCACCGACAAACTCGCGAAGAATCGAGTTTTGCGGAATGTTCTCACAGCCAACTCCGAGGAAGTAATCTAGGAATTTGAGCAAGCGTTTTGCCTCCACATATTCTGCGCTGTCGCGCGGAACACTGAAAAGCGCCGGCTCTGCAAACTGCTTGAGCACTGCGAGCTCATAGACGAGAGCGGAGTTGAACATCACATCTGCTTCCTCCTGATACGGGAAAATATTTTCCTCCTCCCCGCGTCTTACCGACGGCCACATCCGAATCGTATCCTGAGCGGAAGCGCCTCTCGTTCTCGCGTCACGGACAATTCGTCGGATCAGACGCCCATCCGTCGTCGGAATTCGGTTGTGCTCATCGATTCCAATCTGGGTGAGCGCGCTGATATAGATCTTAAATTTATTTTCTCTCGGGAGACTGTAAGAGAGTCTCTCATTCAGGCAATGGATTCCCTCGATAACCAGAATATCGTTCTCGCCGAGCGTCAGCCAGTCTCCCTGATACTCCCGCTCCCCGGTCACAAAATTGTAAACCGGAAGCTGAACCGTCTTACCCTCTAAAAGGTCTGTCATGTCCTGATTAAATTTCTCGACATCAAGGCACTCAAGCACCTCATAATTGTAGCTTCCATCCGGATTCTTCGGGCTGTTCACACGATTGACAAAATAGTTGTCGACCGAGATCGGATGCGGGACAAGACCATTTGCGCGAAGCTGAATCGAAAGTCGGTGAGAGAACGTCGTCTTTCCGGAGGAGGACGGACCTGCAATCATAACAAATTTCTTGTCCGGCTGATTCTTGATCATCTCGGCAATATCGCCCATCTTCTTTTCCATCCGCGCTTCCTGAATCAGAATCAGATCATTGAGCTTTCCCTTTGTAATCTGCTCATTTAACGATCCGACCGTCGGAATCTTCAGGCTTCTTCCCCAGTCCTTCGCCTCTTTCAGGACAGAGAAGAGCTTCTCCTGTGGCTGAAATTCTGGAATCTTGGTCGGATTGGAGGAATCCGGAAGTAAAAGCACAAGCCCCTGCCGGTATGCAATCACATCGAAATACTGAATATATCCGGTGTTCTGCACCATATATCCATAGTTGTAGTCCTCAAACTTTCCAATACTGTAAATGTTCACGCGGGACACCCTTCTGTAATGGAACAGTCTCTCCTTGTCGTACATCTTATGCTGATGAAAGAGTTCCACCGCCTCATCCGTATTCATGCTCCGCTTCATAATCGGAATCGATGCATTCACATAGGCGCGCATCTGATCCCGGATCTTTTCCGCCATCTCCGTTGTCACCTCAAACTCTCCAATCGGCTCCATAAAAAGCCCATTTCCGATCGAGAAATCCACAGCAACTTTTTTCAGGCGATCCTTGCCGATCACCTCATAGATTGCTTTTAAGAGAATCAAAACCGCACTTCTCTGGTATGTCATGATACCCGGTCTGTCCTTCGCAGTCAGAAACGTAATCTCCGTCCCATCCTTGACGCGTTTATGCAGTTCCTGAAGTTTTCCGTTCACTCTTGCGAGAAGAATGTCATATTCAAATTTTCTCTGATAAAGTGCTGCCACATCCATAAGGAGGGTCTCTTCCTCAAACTCCCTCGCTTCGCCTTCTACTGTCACATGAATCATTTGCCCATCCTCCTGTTGTCCATCCATTGCTTGACTCACACTGCACGCTACACACTATATACTACATAATATTACAAATGCTGATTCCTTCGCCTCCTTTTCACTCGCAAGAAACACAAATGTCTACTTCGCAGTCGCTTGTGTTTCTTTTGCCCTTATTACATAATTACCGCCGGGAATGCCGGATCTGCCTGGATCACACTGATCTGATCGGAAAATGTCTTTTTTAAGTACGCTTCCACAAACGGAATAAAAATATGTTCCAGACCGTAATGACCCGCATCGATGATTGCCATTCCACACGCCACCGCATCAATTCCATCGTGATGTCCGATGTCCCCGGTAATCAAAACTTCTGCACCCTGAGCAATCGCGATCTGCACCATGCTTCCGCCCGCTCCCGGTGAGATTGCCACACGCTGAATATCTCCGGTAATCTTCTGACTTCCGTACACTGTCACAAACGGCAGATCAAATGCAGTCTTTACCTGCTGTGCGATCTGCTCGAGCGTCATCGCCCTGGGAAGCTCACCGATCTTTCCGATTCCACAGGCTCCATGCTCATTCTGCACCGTTATCTCAAGCGGTACCTCCGCATTTAAACCAATTTTCTCGGACGCCAGATCTGCCATACATCCCGGCGCAATATCAAAATTCGTGTGCATCGCAAAATAGCTGATGTCTGCCTGAATCATTCTCACAATCCGTCTGCTGATAAACTGCTCGTCATTGACCTGCTTGAGTGCCCGGAAAATCAACGGATGATGAGTCACAATCATATCTGCATGAATTCGGAGCGCCTGATCGATCACCTCATCCGTCGCATCGAGAGCAACCAGAATCGTCTTCACTTCCTTATCTGCCCGTCCTGCCAGAAATCCCGGATTATCCCAGTCACAGGCATAAGCCCGCGGAGCAAGCTCATCCAAAGCCTTTATGATCTCTCTGCACTGCATAATTTCTGTTTTGCCTCCTCAATTTGCTGTAAAAGCACGGAAATCTCCTCCAATCGAGCTTTCGCGCCCTCTCTCTCCTGTTTATTCAAATGGTCTGCAATCTCCCGATACTGTCGCTCTTCCTTCTCAAGAAGCTCTCTCAGAACCGGAACGGAATCTTCCGTCAGACACATGCCATAACGATATTCTGCCTCAGAATCAGCATGCATTTTTCCGTGTTCCACGCGCATGATTGTGTAGTACTTTCCGTCCTCCTCAAGCATCCTCTCCTCGCGGATCGCAAGTCCGAGGTCTTCCAGACCATGACGGAAAATTGCAAGTTCCGACTGCGGGGACAGAAGAAATGTCCGAATCCCGGCAATGACTGCCGGATCTGCCGATTTCAGAATACGAAGCATCAACTCTCCGCCCATTCCGGCAATCACAACGGTGTCCGCCTCTCCTGCCTGCAGCTTCTGCATGCCATCACTGAGTCTCGTCTCAATCCGATCCTGCATCCCACATGTAAGAACATGCTCCTGCGCGCGCTGAAGCGGTCCCTTTCTCACATCCATCGCAAGTGCCCGTCCCGCTTTCTCAAGCTCCATCAGACGGATCGGCACAAAGCCGTGATCCGTTCCGATGTCTGCCACACAGCTGTCATCTCCGGTCACAGGTACCATCTCCACAATTGTCTCAAGTCTCTTTGATAATTTTATCTGCACGGAATCTGTATCTCTCTTTCCATAATCTTTTCTTCTATAAACAATAACTATTCCATCTATAAATAAAATAATAAATATTCTGTCTTAATCCAGATAATCCTTCAATTTCCGACATCGGCTCGGGTGGCGCAGTTTGCGCAGTGCCTTCGCCTCAATCTGGCGGATTCGCTCTCTCGTCACATGAAATTCTCCGCCGACCTCCTCAAGCGTTTTCGGTTTTCCGTCATCAAGTCCAAAACGCAGGCGAAGCACTTTCTGCTCTCTCTCCGTCAGTGTCGAGAGCGCCTCCATCAGCTGTTCATGCAGGAGCGTAAACGCTGCCTCCTCCGCCGGAACGGCGACATGATCATCCTGAATGAAATCTCCGAGATGACTGTCTTCCTCCTCACCGATCGGGGTCTCAAGAGAAACCGGGTCCTGAGAAATTTTTCGGATCTCGCGCACGCGCTCCGGCGGAATCTCCATGCGCTTTGCAATCTCCTCAACCGTTGGTTCCCGTCCAAGTTCCTGAACGAGCTGTCTCGAGGTGCGCACCAGACGATTGATCGTCTCAACCATGTGTACCGGAATTCGGATCGTTCTCGCCTGATCGGCAATCGCACGCGTGATCGCCTGACGAATCCACCAGGTCGCATACGTCGAAAACTTGTATCCCTTCCGGTAATCAAACTTTTCGACCGCCTTGATCAGCCCGAGATTTCCCTCCTGAATCAGATCAAGAAACTGCATTCCCCGTCCCACATAGCGCTTCGCAATGCTGACAACAAGGCGCAGATTCGCCTCCGCAAGACGTTTTCTCGCCTCCTGATCTCCAAGCTCCATCTTCTTTGCAAGCTCAATCTCCTCATCGGTGGAGAGAAGCGGAATCTTTCCAATTTCTTTTAAATACAGGCAGACCGGATCCGCCTGCCCCGTTTTTTCCTCTGATACAGGTTCACTTTCCCCTGCATCCTGCTCTTCCCCTTCATCCAGGATCTGAACCTGGTTTTCCGCTAATATGTCAAGAACGCGGTCCAGTTCTTCCTCTTTCAGCTCTTTTGGTCTGAAATACCGGAAAATATCACGATATTCCAACTGCCGTTTCCCGGCACGGGCATCTGCTAAAAGCCGTCCCATTTTTTCCTTAAAGCTTAAAGATTCCTCTCTGCGCGTTCTTTCCATAGTGTTCCTCCTTAAATCAATCCAAAGATATATGCAGCTGTTTTAACGCTGCCTGCTGCTTTATGATCTCCTGCAGCTGGGCTATATCTTTCGCATTCCGGCTTGCGGTATCCAAACTGTTCTTTCTCACTTTCATCACAGTTTCCGCAAATGCCTTTTTCTGCTCCTCATTGTTTAAGGATTCTTTTAAGCTGG
>OGII01001411.1_pt1 | contig 16940 bp, 15 predicted proteins | sample 1571701 | NCBI WGS metagenome assembly OGII01 (sample SAMEA2581950, study PRJEB24529) | metagenome | biome: Human gut stool | place: China | collected 2011
ATTTCGATTGTGGTTGGTCAGAAATTGGGAGCCGGTCAGCTCGAGGAAGCCAAGGATGCTGATAATAAGATCATCTTCTTTGATGTGGCGTGTTGTGCCGGTATCTCTGTCATTATGATCCTGCTCGGCGGTCTTTTCCCTGAAATCTATAAGACAGAACCCGGCATCAAGGCTCTTGCCAAAAACTTCATTATTATTTCTGCAATGGCGATGCCTCTGTGTGCCTTCTCCCACTGCAGCTATTTTACCCTGCGTTCCGGCGGCAAAACCATCGTCACTTTCCTGTTTGACAGTGTTTATACCTGGGTGGTCATGATTCCCTATGCCTTCGTTCTATCACGCTTTACCACACTTTCCATCACGATGGTATTTTTCCTTGTCAGCTTTACAGAAATCATCAAGGTCATCATCGGCTTCTTTATGATTAAGAGTAATGTCTGGCTGCAGAACATTGTGAATTCTTATTGACCGGATGATAAATCCTCATTCAGATTCTTCTGCTGCTCCTGTTCTTTACGGAGTTCCTTTTCTGCCTTGTTGCGGATACGGAGCTCTTTAAAGAACTGTGTCAGCATATGGGAGCATTCTTCTTCCAAAATTCCCCTTGTCACCTTCACCTGATGATTAAACTCAGGCATTTCCAGAATATTTAAGATGGATCCTCCGCAGCCTGCCTTCGGATTCATACTGGCCATAACCACTTCATCGATTCTTGCCTGTACAATCGCCCCGGCGCACATCTGACAAGGCTCCAGCGTCACATACAGCGTACATCCCTCAAGCCTCCAGTCACCTAATTTCCTGCTTGCCTTATTGATTGCGGTAATTTCCGCATGCGCCAATGTATTTTTATCCGTATTCCGACGGTTATATCCTCTCCCGATAATTTTTCCTTCATGCACGATCACGCAGCCAATCGGTACCTCACCCAATGCATAGGCCTTCTTCGCCTGCCGTAATGCTTCCTTCATGTACTTTTCCTGGTCGGTTAGTTGTGTTGTTTTCACCAGAACCTCCTGGTCATAGCTATAGTTTGCTTATTTCCCGTTCATTCCTCGCAAATGCACCTTTCCTTCCATCCCCGGAATATGGTTCAGGTGCTCCGCAATTCTTTTGATCTCTGCTTCTTCATAAGCATGAAAAATCATACCCTTATCCACAGATCCTTCCATTTTTGCAATCAGTTGTCCACTATCCTCAAACTGTTGTAAATAATAGGCAGGGCTTCCGGCAATCCATATACAGATCTCCTGAAGCACCTGTTGTGTATGAAATTCTTTTACAACCGTTGTCCGGAATTCATAAGGAATACCGGAGTTTTTCAGCAGCTCCACAGACTGCTGCACAGCCTTCACAGGAAAAGCATTATCAGATGCTTCTGCATACGCTCCTTCTTCTGCAAGTCCCGTTGTCTCCTGATATTTCCCGGGTACATTCTTGATGTCCATTGCCACATAATCAATCTGCTTCTTTCCGATCAATTCCTCCAGCATATGTGGATGAGAACCGTTCGTATCCAGTTTTACTGCCAGCCCCAATTCCTTAATTTTCCGAATGAAGTCCGGAAGATCCTGTTGAATGGTCGGTTCTCCACCGGTAATGCAGACGCCGGACAGAATATGTTTACGCTTTTTAAGAAAACCAAGGATATCCTCTTCCGTGTAATGCTCCTGTGTCAGCGGGCTTAATACCAGTCCCCCGTTATGACAGAACGGACAACGAAAATTGCAGCCTCCGGTAAATACCGTTGCTGCAACTCTTCCAGGATAATCCAATAATGTTGTTTTATTTAAACCACTGATTAACATTGTATAACTCCCATTGACAAAGAATCAAAAAACACATATACTAAATAAGTCTGAACCGTGCAGCTCTTGTTTGTAAGGAGCTGCTATGGCTGCCCGGAGTAAGTGGCGTTAACGATTGGGTCTTACGCAATGGAGACTGCGAACCGTGTCAGGTTGGGAACAAAGCAGCACTAAGCAGAACCTGCCATGTGCCGTAAGGGTGCCTGATCTCAGTTAACTGCTCTGGTAACGCGTAGCAGTTCCTTATGGACAAAGTCCACGGTTCTTTTAATACATCAATTACTTACCTTCAATGTCCATATTGCCTTATTGGGCATGCCTTTGAATGGTGGTATAGTTATTTAGAAACCGTTATACCAGTCAATCCCTGCGTGCCGCTTTCTTGGCCTTCTTCATTTTATACATTTCCTGGTCTGCGGTCTCAATAATTTCCTCAATATCCAGATCCGGTGCCGGCTCTACAATGGTATACCCCATACTTGCTTCCAGTGTATACTCGTGGTTCGAATTTGCATTATAATTCTCGATTCCTGTCTGGATCTGGGAAATATAGTTCTTCGCATCTGCATCTGTGTAACCTTTGGACAGAATAACAAATTCATCTCCACCATACCGCATCAGCAGCTCACCATGCTTACGTACCTGATTCAATACATTGGCCATTGCCTTAATATATGCGTCACCTTCGTCATGTCCATACTGATCATTGACCTTCTTCAGACCATCCAGATCAAGAAACAACACAAATAACGGCTTACCTCGTTCCTGTGCCTCTTTTACAATTGCAGAAGAGAACTTGAAGAATCCGGCACGGTTAAAGATACCGGTCAGGGTATCATATACCCACATGCGGTTCAGTCTCTCAACCATCGCATTCATAACTTCCTGCTTCCGCACGTTCTCTAAGGCATTATTAATATTCATAATAAACAAATGAAACCAGGAGCTGTCAATCAGGAGACGGCTCTTTCCCAGTACGCAGTATCCATAGGTTCTTTCCTGATAATGTACCGGAACGATGGTATAAAGCATACCTCCGTCATGTTCCTTGTATTTCTCAGGAAGCAATTCGTTTACATGAAAACGTCCGTAGGTCTCAAAATGTCCATTCCGGTAAGCAATCGGAACTGTCGCATCCTTCGGATACGTCAGTAAATCCATATTTCCGGCCTCGGTATTCAGATGAGACATAATATCGGTATTAATGGAATTCGTGTTATATCCCAGGCAAAGGTAAAACTCCTCCGGATCTAACATGGCAATATATTTACGAATCTTCTCAAACAGATCCTTCTGTGTCTCCACCCCTACAAAGTCTGCAGAGGAAGCTTTAATAATCTCCGTATAGGTGGTAGTCTCAATTCGATCCTGTGCCAGCTTCCTGCGGAGTTCTGCAAAGTCTTCCTTCGTATCGCACCTGCATCCACAGCTTTCGGCAAACACCGGCCAGGAAAGAAGCTGCTCACTGCCGATCTTAGGCTTGCCGGCGATCTCATCCATCAGATAGGTATATGCCTTACGTCCCAGCTCCTCCTCCGGACGCTGTACACTCGTAATACGGGGTGCATGGTTCTGTGCCTCATAAATATTATCATATCCGGTAATCATGATATCCTCCGGTATACGATACCCACGCCTTTCAAGTTCGTACAGGGCTCCGAGTGCCATCTCATCATTTGCTGCCATAATAGCATCCGGCATATCCAGTCCGGAATCTGCAAAAAATTCCACAGCCTCCATTCCACTCTTAGGATGGTAATCACCAAAATAAATCCGGTGATCCTCAATCTCCATTCCATGCTCTTCCAATGCCTTCTTATAGGCATTCAACCGTCCTTCTCCATCAAAATTTCCCTCCGGACCGGAAATAAAGTTGATGGTTTTCGCACCATGCTTTTCAACAAGATGATTGATCAACAGTGTAATCCCATTGTCATTCTCCATACTAAGATTCGCCATACCCTCAACTTCCAGTGTCAGATTAACACAGGGTACTCCGGCATCATGCACCTTCTGAACAATATTTGCAATCGTCTCAGCATTATATAACGTATCACCATGAATAATGACACCATCATAGTTCGTAAAATCGGGGAGCTTATAAATTTCCATCTCTCCGGTAATAAACTGTGTTGTTGAATAAGACCACACGTCACAACTAAATACATAGATGTCTGCCTGATCCTCTTTCGCCTTCTCTATAATTCCATTCAGAATCCGTTTCTGGCTGTCAAAACGGATTCCCCCCATAATAACCGCAATTTTCATAGCAATCCCTCTATCGTAAGATAGTTCTTTTTTACTATTTCCATTATACAATTCTATGACACGATTCGCAAGTAATAACCAAATTTTCCATTATCTGACTTGCCATCACACCAGAATTGTGGGAAGCCGAACATCTCTGCAACAAGCTTCTCTTTCTCGTAATATACACCGGGAACCCCCACTCCGAACTGTCTCACCTTTTCATCCACACGGAATAATAATAAATATCCATAATTCATCAGGCCATGCACTAAAAAGCTGTTCTGCAGGATATGTTTCATTGATTCCGGGAGTACTGCGAAATTTCCCTTATTAACACGATAGACTTCTCCAAGCTCCCTGCAATCCTCCACCTTGTGACAGGAACTGCGTATCTGCTCCCATTCCTGATCGATCTGATGGCCCCTGTCTTCTCCGCCTGTCCGGATCTGTAGTTTCCTTTGCTGTTCCTCCCTTTCCTGTTTATCCTCTTCCTGCTTATCTTCTTCCTGTTTGTCCTCTTTCCGTATATTTTCTGTAGCAGTAACAGCTAACTCCTGCTCTTCTGTTTTATCCGCATTGGTATCTGCTGCATCCTCTGCATCTTCTTCTATATATTTTTCTGTATTTTCACTCAATTCCTGTTCTTGGTGTTTCCCTGTATTTACAGATATTTTCTTCTCCTCATTATAAATTCCTGCCAGACTTCCCGCTTCATTCTGTTCTCCAACCGGTTTCCCCTGATCCTGATCCTCTCTCAAGTCCCGCTTTTTACACCTAAGAATTATTTCTTTTTCCTTGATCTGGAGTTGTAATTCCTCTTCCTCCGCTTTTGAAACCAACGCTGCTGCATCATTTTCGTCCTTCCACTGGATTTCCATTGTCCACTGCTCTTCGATCCGTGTGAGCCTTACGCTTCCCAGCAGTTTCTTTTTTTCATTCTGTTTTTCCGCATTTTCTGCATAAAGATAATAATTTTTTCTTACAAACATAAAAACTCCATACAATGAATATAGTCTGTACTACTATATTCATTGTATGGAGAAATCTATACCTGTTCTTAATAAAATACAAACCTTAAATCCCATTCTGTGCCTCAAGATAGCACATGTAATCATATACCATCATGGCAATCTTAAAGGTCAGCGCATCATCAAAGGTACGCACATCCAGTCCGGTTGCCTTTTGCAGCTTTTCAACACGATACACCAATGTATTCCGATGAATAAATAACTGTCTGGAGGTTTCTGATACATTCAGATTGTTCTCAAAAAATTTATATGCTGTGGATACAATCTCATCATCCAGGCTGCCCGGATCGGTATCTCCAAAGATCTCTTCCATGAAGATCTTACAAAGATTGGTCGGAAGCTGGTAAATCAGTCTTCCAATGCCAAGTGTCGCATAGGAATTTACACGCTTCTCCGCATAAAAGATCTTGCCGACATCAATCGCCATCATTGCTTCCTTATAGGACTTGGAAACATCCTTCAGTTCCTGCACAATGGTTCCATATGCCACACGGACATTCGTCATAGCCTCCGCACTGATCGTATCCACAATGCTCTGCGCCACCTGATGAATCTCCTCATAACCCTCTTCAGGCTCCAGGCTCTTAATCAGAATAACGTTGTTCTCATCTACCGCAGTAACAAAATCTCCCGATTGTGAAGAAAACATGCCGCGAAGCAGTTCTGCTATCGTGCTGTCCTTCTCCTTATCCGCTTCAACCAGAAGTACAACACGTGGTACTGCAACCTCAACATGAAGCTTCTTCGCCCGGTTGTACACATCAACCAACAGCAGATTATCCATTAACAGATTCTGGAAAAAGTTATTCCGGTCAAAACGCTCCTTATAAGCACTCTGCAGCTGCAGCAGCTGGCTGACCGCAATTTTACCAACCATGTAGCTTTCATCACCACTTCCACGTGCGACTAACGCATAGAGTAATTCTCCTTCTTCCGATACTTTCAAAAGATGATGAATTCCAATCACCTGACTGTCCGCAGGAGAAGCAATGAAATACCGGATCATGTCTCCCGTAACCTCTTCATTGTCAAAGGTAGAAACCACCTCGATTCCATCTGCATCATAAATGCAAAGATCTACTTTGGTAATATTATGAAGTTCCTCAATACAGTTTGCCAAAACCTGAGTAGATATCATCTCTTTACTCCTTTACATTTTTCGGGCCGCCTTCGGCTCGCTTTCGCTAAGTGCTCTACACAAAAGGGATGCCTTTTGGCATCCCTCTCATATACATCATACTAGTTTGTAATAACCTGTTCTGTTTCCTTATCGAATACATGAATCTTTTCAACATCGAAAGCGAACTTAACAGTATCGCCAGGTCTAGCTGTTGTACGGGAATCAACTCTTGCCGTGATCGGGAACTCAGCCAGATCAAAGTATAAGTAAACTTCAGCACCAAGTAATTCATATACCTTAATTGTAGATTCAAATACACACTTGGATGTCTCGATGAACATTTCGGAATCATATACATCTTCAGGACGAATACCAAATGTAACTGTCTTTCCAGCGTAACCGCCTTCAATCAGCTTCTTGGACTTAGCCGGAGGAAGCGGAATGCTGCTTCCTGCAACCTTAAGACTTGCAGTGTCACCATTTACTTCTACGGTAGCATCTAAGAAGTTCATCTGAGGTGATCCCATGAATCCTGCTACGAATAAGTTGGTCGGCTTCTCATATAAGTTCTGAGGAGTATCAACCTGCTGGATTACACCATCCTTCATAACAACGATTCTATCACCAAGGGTCATAGCTTCTGTCTGGTCATGTGTTACGTAGATGATGGTTGTACCTAATCTCTGATGTAATTTAGCGATCTCGATACGCATCTGTACACGTAACTTGGCATCCAGGTTGGAAAGAGGTTCGTCCATAAGGAATACCTTAGGATTACGAACGATTGCACGTCCCATGGCAACACGCTGTCTCTGACCACCGGAAAGAGCCTTCGGCTTACGATCAAGAAGAGGTGTTAAATCAAGGATCTTAGCTGCTTCCTTAACCATCTTATCAATTTCATCCTTCGGTACTTTTCTTAACTTAAGACCGAAAGCCATATTGTCATATACAGACATATGAGGATACAGAGCGTAGTTCTGGAATACCATCGCGATATCTCTATCCTTCGGCTCTACATCGTTAACTACTCTGTCACCGATCTTCAGTTCACCGGAGGAAATATCTTCCAGACCTGCAATCATACGAAGTGTAGTAGACTTACCACATCCTGAAGGTCCTACGAAGATGATAAACTCCTGATCCTTGATTTCAAGGTTGAAATCCTTAACAGCTTCGAATCCGTTAGGATAAACCTTGCAAATATTCTTTAATGATAAACTTGACATTTTATTTGCCTCCTTAAAAAATAGTTACGTCTTTAAAATCTATGATTAGTATACATGAGATTGTACTTTTTGACTATGCCACTATTCCACAAATATTTTTCCCCACATTGTAAAAAGTGTTGAAATTCAAAGGTCTTTTCCTCTTGCAATGGCAACCTGACTAAAAAAGTACTTTTTTCATAGGCAGATTGTACATGTACTATTTACGGTCACGGTCATCGAAGAATGCAAGCTGGTTTTTGCCTCGTTTCTTTGCCTTGTAAAGTGCAGCATCAGCTGCCTTATACAACGTTTCAAAATCAGATCCGTCTGCCGGAAATACTGCTGCACCGATACTGGCTGTAGCAGAATACTTCACGTAATCGCCAACCTGGAAATGCCTGAAGAAGTATTCCAGCTTCTGCGCCTCACGGATCGTATTGCTGTCATCCTTGAGATTTTTCAGGAAGATTGTAAATTCGTCACCGCCGGTCCGGCCGATAATATCAGTCACACGGAAATTCACTCCGATCTGTCTTCCCAGCTCCCGTAATACCTCATCGCCGAAGGCATGCCCCATCGTATCATTGATCTTCTTGAAATTATCAATATCCAGTACGAACATGACTGCCAGCGAATCGGGATAATCCGCCATGTATTCCTTGATCCGGCGTTCGGTGGCAAGCTTATTTCCAAGACCGGTAAGCAGGTCGCTGTCTGCCTTTTCCTCAAGCTGCCTGTTGCTCCTCATTGCAACAATACGTCCCATGAAATTGATTGCTGCAATCAGCAGAACTCCGATCGTGATAGCAAAGACAATCCAGTAAAGTCCCGACATCAGCCTCTTTGCCTGACGCTGTTCCATATTATTCACATAGCTCTGATGAACACCTGCAGCCAGACACCATTTATGAACCGGCGCATAAACAACGGTTCTTTCTTCTCCATCCACAGTAAATGCAAGACATCCGATCTGTCCATCGCCTGCCTTCTGGCTGGCAACAGTTGCCCTTGCCAGATACGGCTTATCCGCATTATTCCAGAAATCCCGGGTTTTAAAAAACGAAGAGGTTTCATCCGTTGTAACAATCACGCGGCCTTTTTCATCTAAGAGCGTAGTAAATGTGGCATTGTCAAACGCTATCTTCATATTGATCATGCTGCGGATCTTCTGAACCGGATAATACATGACAATACACTGTTTCTGTCCCTCTGCAGGAATCACCATTAAAACGGCTTCTTCTCCTGTAATTCCATCATCGCTTACGTAACGGCAGGAGAACTGCGTTGCATCAACGATCCACTCATAATAGTCATGATCTTTAATCAACAGGTTTTTCCCATCATGAAGGATTGCAGTGCCGTCCGGCCTGCATACCAGAGCCTCATATACATCAGTCTGCTCCACAGCAAGATTGAGCAGCTCCTTTACCTCTCCGGGACGCCCTGTGCCGGAGGATACCATTGAACAGATCGTTTCCCCAACTGTATGGATTTTTTCAAATTCCTGCCCGAGCTTTGTGGCACAAAGTTCCACCTGATACTCCATATTCCTCTCGAAGTTGCTGACAATGCCCTCATTTAAGGATTTGGAAAATCTCGAAAACAATAGACCCAATATAAAAAACAACACAATTATCGGGCAGACCCATTGGAACAAAACCTTCTTCCATTCGCCTTTCATAGTCTTCTCCCCTATGCACCGGATTCATCACTTTATGGTTTCTTCTATTCCTCAGCAGAATTTCCTTCCGCTGACATATCCTTCTCCTGCATATGGGACTCATCTGTTTCTTCCAAAGTCTCTGCATCTTCCTCTACCGGTATACTCCAGTCATCGGCATCCTTCACATCCTGTTCCGGCTCGAACTTCCTGAAGGTCTTATTATACAAAAAAGCATTCAACAGTGCCGGACCGGACATTCCGAAGCAGAAGGTAACCGGCATGATCTGTGGCACCCAGAAAATAATAATCAACGGCAGTGCCCAGCACGCTACCATTAAAATGGTCTTGGGAAGAATCATAATCCCCATCAGTGCAGAGTTCTTAAGTGTCATCTTCACGCTGTTATCAAATTTTGCAAGTAACGGAAAAGCCAGTGTCAGAGCAAGTACTGCCAGAATGGCTACACCGATTAACAGAAGGCTCATCCAGGACGGAAGACTGTTTTGTGCATTCCGGATTATCCAGAAATCCGCTGCAAAAATAATAATCAGTAGCACTTCAATCAGCCAGATTACAGTTGCCTGTTTGAAATTCTCTTTAAAAGATTTAAAAAAGCCTTTTACAATATAACATTCTTCATCACGTACAATCTTAAGTACCACATAATGCAGGGCTGTCATCGATGCACCGACCGTAATAATCGGCAGACAGCAGAAAAATGCCAGAAGATTCACAATAATCAGATCGGCCATTTTGGTTAAAGCAACCATGACCGGACTGTCTAAATTAAAAAAACGTCCCATTTTTACTTCCTTTACAATTTTAGTCTCATTGGGGTATAGATGATGCCGCTGCTATGTGTCTGCAGTCCAACATCGTGAAACCCGATTTTGTGGTAAAATCCGACCGCATACGGTGATGCATTCACTGACACGGCAATCTTACCAAGTTCCTGTTTTACATAATCGGCCATTGCCATAACAAGGCTCCGTCCGATTCCCCGATAATGATACTCTTTATCTACAAATAGCAGCGAAATATGACTCTCATTCCGGAGAGCAATCATACCGACCATATGCTCTCCGTCATAAGCTCCCATCACCTGATACATTCCTCTGTCAAACATTCTTTTCAGATTTGTATCGGTGATAAAGTCCTTAAAATTCGCTATTCCCTCTTCAGAATAATCAGCGGCCTCAAACCTCAGAAATGTTTTCCAGGCCAGTGCCATAGCGTCATCCCATTCGTTCTGCCCGATAAAACGGATCTCATAGGATGTATCATTTTCCCTGATCATATTATAGTCCTTTTTCCGTCGGGCGTCTAGTCCTTTGGTACTATTTCCCTCGTTTGAAGTAACATCTATTTACTCCTGTTTAAAAATTCCCTGTAAGGTATCCGTCACCGACTCCTTCAGATAATCCGCAAAGCTCTCTGCCGCATTTGCAGCAGCAGCCTTTACTGCATTCGTCACGGCTTCGTTCACATGATCCACACAGTCTTCCCCGTACTTTTCATAAAGGCTCTTTGCCTCATCAATCACGGTGTCCGGAGAGAAACCGAACTGCTCAAGCTGATCCACCGTATCCACAATTTTCTGTGCATCCGCTTCACTGATTTCCACACCGAACTGCTCCTTGCCTTCCTGCAGCGCATCCTTCAGACCTTCCTGTGAATCGAGTGCTCCGCTGTCAAGCTTGTCCCTGACAAAATCAAGCACCTGGTTCGCCGTATCCGCATCCACATTTTTCACAAGCTGTCCAAACTGCCCCGTCATTTCTCCTACTGCCGCAGAATAATCCACGGAAGCGCTTTCCTTCCGGGCTGTATAACGCTGCCCGAGCACGACCACATACCCCGCTGTTCCCAGCATCAGGATAAATAATAAACATAAGAAAAACTTTTTCACTAATACTCCTCTACGCGCTCCATAACCCATGCATAGATGTCGTCAAAAATCTGCTGTTTTATGGGCTCATTCAAGATTTCGTGTCTGCAGCCTTCGTACAGCCTCAGGGATGTCCGCTTCATTCCGACTCTCTTAAAGTCCTCCTGAGCTTTACGTACTCCCTCACCGTAATTTCCAACCGGATCATCCGTTCCTGCAATGAACAGAACCGGCAGATCCTTCGGCATCTCCTTGAGGTTTTCATCCTTATTCAGGCGGTCCAACAGGGTAAACAAAGTCCGGAAGCCATTTAATGTAAAGGTGAAACCACACATCGGTTCATCCAGATACTTCTGAACTTCCTTTTCATCCGTACAAAGCCAGTCAAATGCCGTTGCCGCTTCCACGATTTTCTTATTATAATTGCCAAATGCCAGCTTATCGATTCCCTTCGCCACATGACCGGCTCCCAGGAAAAGACGCTGTACACGTTCGATCATCAGACAAAGCTTCACCAGAGCCTTCGGCTGGGAACCGGTACCACAGATAATCGCTCCCTGAATTCCTGTCCCGTAACGGAACAGATAGTTTCTGGTGATAAAGGAACCCATACTGTGTCCTAAGATCACATACGGGATTCCCGGATACTCCTCCTGATTCATCTTCTTCAGGCGGTGTACATCCCGCACGACAACCGTTGCCGGATCCTGTTCACAGAAGAACCGTATTTCCCATTTTCGCCGACACTTTTTCCATGTCCGAGATGATCCTCTCCGGTAACCATGATCCCCTTCTCCCCCAGATACATGGCCATCGGCTCGTAACGCTCCACGAATTCCGCCATCCCGTGAACAACCTGCAGGATACAACAGATTTTGCCCTCCGGAACCCAGCGTACTGCATGAATCCTGGATTTTCCATCCCTTGAATCAAATAAAAACTCTTCTTTTTTAACCATAAGCGCCCCCGCAACCTGATGTTTTAGCTGATTTCTGCTCCTGCCGGCATCTCCTTCTCCGGTGTCAGAAGTGCCAGATTCCCCTCTGCATCCTCTGCACAAAGCAGCATTCCTTCAGAAAGAACTCCTGCAAGCTTTGCAGGCTTTAAGTTCACCAGAACCATCACCTTCTTACCGACCATCTCCTCTGCACTGTAGTGCTGCTTAATGCCGGAAACAATCTGCTTTATCTGACTGCCAACCCTCACCTGTGAGCATAAAAGCTTCTTGGACTTCGGAACTTCCTCACACTTGATAATTTCTCCTATCTGGAACTGCATTTTAGCAAAATCATCAAAGGTAATTTCTTCCTTCGGTTCGATATCAATCACATTTTCTTCTACTGCTTCCCCATTTTCCCCTGCGGCCTGTGCCTTGCGTTCTGCATACATGGCGTTGACCTTTTCCATCACTTCTTCGACCTTCAGTCGTGCAAAAAGGATTTCCGGTTCTGCAGTTACTTTATTTCCACTTTCATAAAGGCCGAACTTCTCACAGTCTTCAAAGCTTCTGACGGAAGTATTGAGCTGCTGTACGATCTTCTTTGCAGTAGCAGGCATGAACGGCTCAAGTAAGGAAGCGCCGGTTGCAATACTCTCTACCAGATTGTATAAAACAGTGGAAAGACGATCCATGTTGGCCTCATCCTTGGCAAGTACCCACGGCTCTGTTTCATCAATATACTTGTTGCAGCGTTTGAACAGTGCAAAAATCTCCGTGATGGCATCTGCCACACGAAGTTCATCCATCTTTGCAGCCACCTTCCGATAGGTGCCTGTTACCACTGCCTTGAGATCCTCATCCATCTCTCCGGCAGCCTGCTTATCCGCTACCACGCCGCCAAAGTACTTATTGCTCATGGAAATGGTACGGTTTACCAGATTTCCCAGAGTGTTGGCAAGCTCTGCATTGGTACGTTCGGTTACCAGCTCCCAGGTAATGTTCCCATCGTTATCAAACGGCATCTCATGCAGTACATAGTAACGGACAGCATCGACACCAAAGAAGTCTACCAGGTCATCAGCATAAATCACATTTCCCTTGGACTTACTCATCTTATCGTTATTCATCAATAACCAGGGATGACCAAATACCTGCTTCGGCAGAGGCTCTCCCAGTGCCATCAGGAAGATCGGCCAGTAAATGGTATGGAAACGGATAATATCCTTACCAATCAGATGAAGGTCTGCGGGCCAGAGCTTCTTATACTGCTCAGAGCTGTTGCCCTCACAATCATAGCCGATACCGGTAATGTAGTTCGTCAGTGCATCCAGCCATACATAAATAACATGCTTGTCATCAAAGTCTACCGGAATTCCCCACTTAAAGGAGGTTCTCGATACACACAGATCCTGCAGTCCCGGTAATAAGAAGTTATTCATCATTTCATTCTTACGGGATACCGGCTGGATAAATTCCGGATGGGTATTGATATGCTCAATCAGACGATCTGCATATTTGCTCATCTTAAAGAAGTATGCCTCTTCCTTCGCCGGCTTTACTTCTCTTCCACAGTCCGGACACTTGCCATCCTTTAACTGGGATTCGGTCCAGAAGGATTCACACGGTGTACAATACATTCCTTCATAGGAGCCCTTATAGATATCTCCCTGATTATACAGTCTCTTGAAAATCTTCTGTACCTGCTTCTCATGCGCTTCGTCCGTAGTACGGATAAATTTGTCATAAGAGGTGTCCATCAGATCCCACAAGCTGCGGATCGTTGCGGCTGTCCGGTCAACAAATTCCTTCGGTGTAATTCCGGCTTCCTGTGCCTTGATTTCAATCTTCTGGCCATGCTCGTCGGTTCCTGTCTGGAAGAACACATCATAGCCGTCTTTTCTCTTAAATCTGGCGATACTGTCTGCCAGAACGATTTCATAACTGTTTCCTATATGCGGCTTCCCCGAAGTATACGCAATCGCAGTCGTAATATAATACTTTCCTTTATTGCCCATAACATTCCTTTCCTGTGTATTCTTATACACATTACGTAACTATGAAAATGGTAAGATGCATGCATTTGCAAAAACAATTAAGGGTTTGCAAAAACAATTTGCATGATTCTGCATAGTTATTTTAATATTATCGAAAATGCTCTGTGATGTCAATTCTTCAGCGCCTCCAAATTCAAAAAATGGTAACAGTACAATCCGGCAGCTTATGAATGGCCATGGCTGAACTGTTGCATTTTCTGCACCTGTTGCATTATACTAAATAATAAACACAGTATGTAAACCCGAAGCCCAATGATATTGACAAAAGGAGATCCTACAGAACGATGCTGCAGCAGATTCGTTTTTTTCTGACAAATGAATATTACACATCCCTTGAACCAGGGCTTGATGAAATATGTGCTGCTGCCATGAACGGAATACCGGAAGGAGCAGTCCTGCAGCTTTCCTTTACCCCAATCCCCGAAAAAGATTTTTCTTCATCCTTTGACGCATTGTCCGCACTCTCTCCTGCAGAGCCTGTCCCTGCGGATAAAAAAATCTGTGACAGGAAACATTTCCTTGCTGTCACGGATTCTTCTGTTGTTCTGCATCGGCTTTTAGCAAAGGGATATTATACAATTGCACTTTATCACGAAACAAATCATTCCGAAGACTTCTCCGGAACTCCCTATGCGGTGGAGGATCTGTTTTCGATGACCTATGATTCTTACGAAAAAGCCTACGAGCGGCTTGCCGGACTTCCCTGGCAGATCCTAAAAACCCCGCATCTTACCTTACGGGAAAGCACCGTTTCTGACGTGGAGGATTTTTACCGGATCTATCAGGACCCTTCGATCACGAAATATATGGAGAGGCTTTTTCCGGACAGGGACGAAGAACGATCTTATATGAAGGACTACATTCAGAAGATTTATGGCTTTTACGGATTCGGCTTATGGAGTGTCATTCACACGGTTACCGGAACCGTCATCGGGAGGGCCGGCTTAAGTGTAAGGGAAGGCTATGAGATTCCCGAACTCGGATTTGTAACGGAGGTCGCCTTCCAGCATCAGGGCTATACTTACGAAATCTGCGAAGCGATTCTCCGCTACGCACGGGATGAACTGGAATTTCCACAGGTACAGGCTTTCTGCCATCCGGAAAATACTGCTTCCCTCCATCTTCTGCAAAAGCTTGGCTTTTCATACGCAGGTGAAGATCTTCTTCAGGGCATTCCGCATGCAAGATATATTGTCAGTCTCCCAAAATCATGCTAAACTAATAGCTGTTCGGGATCTGAACGACAGATCTCTCAAATCTATTTTTAAGAATAAGAAAGGAATACAATTATGGCACAGAATCCTGTTGTTACATTTACTATGGAAAACGGCGATGTGATGAAGGCAGAGCTTTATCCCGAAATCGCACCTGCTTCTGTCAACAATTTCATCAGTCTGATTCAGAAAAACTTCTACGATGGTCTTATTTTCCATCGTGTCATCCGCGGCTTTATGATTCAGGGCGGTGATCCGGAAGGTACCGGCTGCGGCGGTCCTGGATACAGCATCAAAGGTGAATTTTCACAGAACGGCTTCAAGAACGATTTAAAGCATACCGAAGGTGTTCTTTCCATGGCAAGAAGCATGATGCCTGACTCTGCAGGCTCCCAGTTCTTCATTATGCATAAGAACAGCCCGCACTTAGATGGCTCCTACGCTGCCTTCGGTAAGATTATCGAGGGTATGAACGTGGTAAATAAGATTGCAGAAACCGCTACCGATTACAACGATCGTCCGTTAGAGGATCAGCGTATGAAGACCGTTACCGTTGAGACCTTCGGTGTCGATTATCCCGAACCGGAAAAGTACTAAGCACAAGGGTCTTAAACCATTTCAAAAGAAAAATCACCCCGGATGCCCAATCACAGACACCCGGGGTGATTTTTGCTTTAATTTTCTTCATGCAGCAGGCTCATCTTTAATTCGAACATTGCAGGACTCATGTCCAGATAATGCGTATGTGCATTTTCAAAACGCTGCTCTTCCTCCCAGATTTCATTTTCAAGCTGATCCTTCACATACTGGCGGATTTCCTCAATATCCGGAAGATCATAGATCCGTTTTCCCTTTTCAAAAACAGGCACCTGAAGCTTCTTAAAACGACATCCAACGAAGCTGCGGTTCTTCCAGTAGTTCACCGGATCCACATAACGTACCGGATCAAAATCCCGAATCTGCTCTCCCTTAACTGCAAGGTAGTCCGCAACAGCCTTTCCATTCTCATCATACACACGATAAACTTCTTTGATTCCGGGATTTGTAATCTTTTCAGCAGTTTCCGAAATCTTAATCTTTGGTATGAATTTTCCATCCTTTTGTATCGCAACAAGCTTATACACTGCACCGAATACCGGTGTTGAGGAAGAAGTAATCAGCCTCTCTCCCACTCCATAGCTGTCGATCTTTGCACCCTGACGGTTCAGGGAGGAAATGGTATACTCATCAAGACTGTTGGATGCCACGATCATACAGTCCGAAAGCCCTGCTTCATCCAGCATCTTCCTTGCCTCCTTGGACAGATAGGCAAGATCTCCGGAATCGAGACGGATTCCAATCAGCTTTTTACCCATCGGCTCCAAAACCTCTCTGGCCGTCCGGATTGCATTCGGGACGCCGCTCTTTAACACGTCATACGTGTCAACCAATAATACCGTTCCATCCGGATAGCTTTCTGCATAAGCCTTAAACGCATCATATTCACTGTCAAAGGTCATCACCCAGCTATGCGCCATCGTTCCGGAAATCGGAATATGAAACATTTTTCCGGCAAGCACCGTTGCGGTACCCGCTGCTCCACCGATATAAGCAGCCCGTGCGCCATATACTGCAGCATCTACATTATTTTCGCGCCTTGCTCGGAAATCCGATACCGGCTTTCCGTTTGCGGCCTGCACAATGCGGTTGGTCTTCGTCGCAATGAGTGACTGGTGGTTAATCTCCAGCAAAATCGTCGTCTCGATCAGTTGGGCATCAATGAGG
>OGII01001416.1_pt1 | contig 16887 bp, 25 predicted proteins | sample 1571701 | NCBI WGS metagenome assembly OGII01 (sample SAMEA2581950, study PRJEB24529) | metagenome | biome: Human gut stool | place: China | collected 2011
TGGGGAGAATGATATGGATTATTAACATAACGAGAGATAGAAACTAATTTGTCAGAAAGGTATACGTGACATGGCTTCCTTGGGAAGATTTGATGTAAAAGGACTTAAAGAATTTCAAACTCAATTGGAAAAAATGCAGGATCCGGATGAATTTGTAGAAGCTTGTGCAAAGGAGCTAGCGGCAAGGCTATTGCGGCTGGTAATCAAAAGAACCCCCGTCGGTGATTATTCTGGTGCTTCATATACCTGTGCATCGGGTCAGAGTCACAGAGGACAGAAGGTACCTGGGAAAAAAGGCGGAACATTAAGGAGGGGGTGGACGGCTGGGAAGAGGGCATCAGCGGTAGGATATGCTAATAGTTTAAAAATAAACCATGATGGAAATAACTATGTTATTGAAATCATAAATCCGGTCGAATATGCATCTTATGTTGAATATGGACACCGGACAGCAAATCATTCTAATTGGGTTATGGGTCACTTTATGATGACAATATCAGAACAGGAATTACAGGACATGGCACCGCGGATTCTGACGCAAAAAATTAAAAAATACTTTGGAGATGTCATGAAATGATAAATGAAATTATAGCGGCAATCAGCGTTGCCCTGAATAAAGAATTTGGGGATGATTATGAAAATCATATGGAAGAAATTAAGCAAGACCTAACGGAGCCTTGCTTTTTTATTGTCTGCCTGAATCCTGCAAACAATCTGTTCCTTGGCAGGCGTTATCAATGGACAGGTCAGTTTAGCATTCAGTATTTTCCAAAGTCTCAGGAGGTGCGGCGGGAATGTGCGGATGTTGCTGAAAGAATGTATGACTGTTTAGAGTACATTACAATGGATGGTGATACAGAACCGATTATGGGCACAAAAATGAAACATGAAGTGGTGGATGGAGTTTTGAACTTCTTTGTTAATTATGATTATTTTGTTATTAAAAATGAAAAAAATGAATTAATGGAAGATGTTCTATTGATAGAAAAGGCAGGTGATAGAGTTGGCGACAACTAAAAAGGTATTGGTCCAACAGGAAAAGGAGTATGAGAAAGTGCAGCTGATGGAAGCTATGGAATTTCAAGGAAAAAGGGATGTTCTAGATGCCCTGCTTGATGACAACCGTAAATACACTTTGAAGGCTGTACGTGAAAAAATCAATAGTTTTATGAAAGGAAAGGTGAAGTAAATGTCTTTAGGTGGTGGAAATTTTGTTAAACAGGATAAGGTTCTTCCAGGAGCCTATATCAATTATGTCTCAGCGGCATCTGCTACAGCACAGTTATCTGCAAGGGGAGTAGCCACAATGCCAGTAGAACTTGATTGGGGTGCAAGTGGAAAGATGATTGAAATTTGCGGGGATGACTTTAGAAATGACAGTATGAAAATATTAGGTTATTCATACGATGATGATAAGCTAAAAAGCTTAAGGGATGTATTTATTGGTGCTAAGACACTGTTACTATATCGTTTGAATGGCAATGGTGATAAAGCATCCAATGATTTTGCAACTGCACAGTATGCCGGAACAAGGGGAAATGACATTAAAATTGTAATTCAGTCTGATGTGGATGACGAAGCAAAGTTCAATGTTGTTACTTATCTTGGAGCTAATAAGGTAGACCAACAGGTAGTTGGTACCGCAGCAGACTTAATTGATAATGATTATGTTACTTTTAAAAAGGATGCAGAATTGGCAGTGACAGCAGCTACACCATTAACAGGTGGAACCAATAGCACCGTAGATGGAACCGCTTATCAGGAGTACGCAAATTTAGCAGAAACGTATTCCTTTAACACTATGGGGATTATTTCTACAGATGAAAAAATTAAGAAGATGTTTGTAGCATTATGTAAGAGAATGAGAGATGTAATTGGAATTAAGTTTCAGCTGGTAGTTTATGATTATCCAGAGGCAGATTACATGGGGGTAATCAGTGTAAAAAATAAGGTGACGGACACAGAGGCTTCTGAGTCATCACTTGTATATTGGGTAACTGGAATTCAGGCAGGATGTGAGGTGAATAAGAGTTGCCAAAATAAAAGGTATGATGGTGAATTTACTGTTGATACGAAGTATACGCAGGCAGAACTAATTACCTTAAAAAGAACCGGTTGTTTTGTATTACATAATGTAAATTCTGATGTAAGAGTGTTGGATGACATTAACAGTATGGTAACTGTATCTGCAGATTGCGGAGAGGTTTTCAAAGATAATCAGACAATTCGCGTTATTGATCAGGTAGGTAATGATGATGCTGTTTTATTCAACACAAAGTATCTTGGTGTTGTACCTAATAATGCAGCAGGTAGAGCATCTTTATGGTCCGATTTGGTAAAAATCAGACAGCAGTTGCAGGAAATCGGTGCTATCGAAAACTTTACGGATTCAAGTGTTACTGTAGCACAGGGAAAAACTAAAAAATCGGTAGTAGTGGATAGCACTATTGAGGTTGTTAATGCAATGGGAATTTTATATATGACCGTTGTGGTACAGTAGGAGGTTGTGGATAATGAGCAATGATAATGTAAAAATGAAAGCACGGGACACTATTGCAGCAAAGTTGGCAGAGTGTTTTATTACAATCGGTACTAGACGATATAATTTTATGAACATGATTGACATGGAGGCAAAAGTCGACAAGACAAAAGCCAAAGTACCCCGTTTGGGAGCAATAATGGTAGGTCATAAGTCCTGTGGAATGGAAGGTACGTTTTCAGGAACAGCACATTACAATCAATCGGTTATGCGCCAGTGCCTTGCAGATTACAAAAATACAGGAGAAGATGTGTATTTTGAAATGCAGATTACCAATGACGACCGTACGTCAAGTGCCAAGCGTCAGACAGTTATATTTTATGATTGCAACACGGATGGCGGAGTGTTGGCAAAATTTGATGCAGACGGAGAATACTTGGATGAGGAAATTAAGGGTACATTTGAAGATTTCTCGATTCCAGAATCCTTTACAGAACTTACGGGATTTTTAACAAATTAGATGGATGACAGCATTCCCCCTTTTGATGTATAATTAAATATACAAAAAGGGGGAATGCTTATGGAATTAGTTGTAATTGTTTTTTTAATAGGAGTAGTCATTTTTTCACTTTATATGTATAAAAAAACATCTCAAGTTCAAAGTGGAAAAACGACTAAATCATGTAAGGAAAAAAGTTTTTGGGGATTAGTACATGTTAAAGGACTAAATGCAGAGGAAAAAAGTCCATGCGTTGTAACTGTGGACTCGCAGGGGGTAACTATTGCTTGTCAATCAAAAGAGTACCGTTTGCCAATACAAAGGATTTTGTATGCTGAATGTTTGACAGATGTGGAAAATATCCAATATTTAAAGAGTAGTGTAGCAAAGGGGATGATTGGAGCTGCATTATTTGGAGTAGGTGGAGCTGTTATAGGTTCCGCACCAAAGACAAAGGTAAGGAAACAGATTACAAGTCATGCAATTATTGGATATAGGGATTCGAGTGGTAAAGAAAGAGTGATAATACTTAAAGATGCAGCCCCCAATCGTATGGATGCATCAAACTTAGTTTTTGAACTAAATGCCAGAGTACCAAAACAGATAGAAAAAATTACATTATAACGTATTATAAGGAGAACTTAGAAATAAGTTCTCTTTTTATTTGAGAAAGAGAGGAATAAGAGGGATGTCCAAATTTAGTAGATTTATGAAAACAAATAAGGTTGTGAAAGTTAATGAAAAATATGCTCCGACTACATCATTGCTGGATGATAATGGTTGCCCTTTGGAATGGGAATTCCGACATATTACGTCAAAAGAAAATGATACGTTGAGAGAGTCATGTACATCCGAGGTACAGATTACTGGAAAACCAAATCTGTTTAGACCAAAGATGGATACGGCTGCCTATGTGGCAAAGATGATTGTTCAATCAACGGTATGCCCGGATTTGTATGATAAAGAATTACAGGATTCATATGGTGTAATGACACCAGAAGAATTGTTGTACGCTATGGTTGATGATCCGGGAGAATATCAGGATTTAGTTGTTTGGATGCAGAATTTCCAGGGATTCAACAAATCCTTTGCTAATAAGGTAGATGAAGCAAAAAACTAATTGATGAAGGGGATTGGGAAGCAAATTATGCCCATTATGCCCTTCAAAAGTTACATATTTTGCCTTCTGTTTTTTTGAGTTTAGATGATGAAGATAAAGCGTTTGTAATAGCATCAATAAAATCAAAGATAGAAAGCGATAAAGAGGAACGTAGAAAAATTGAGCGAACGGCGAAATGCAGGTGATAGAAAATGGGTAAAATCGAAACAGGGATTATATTACATGACAATTTTACAAATGTTATTTATGGCATCATCAGTTCTGTAAATCTTGCTGTTTCTGCCGTATATGATATGCAACAAGCCATGAATACAGATGTTGACATGGCAGCATCTTTGGATGGAGCTAGAGAGGATATAAACCAAGCAACTGTGGCACTATATGAGTTGGAAAATGCGGCACTTGCATTAGATGGCACCAAAATTGGAGTACAACTTTCTATTCCTCAGAATGAAAAGTTGCCAGAGATTCCATCAACGACTACTGTTCCAGTAGAGTGGAAAAGTAATAGTCTTGAAGTTTTTACTGGAACGGGGATTGAACGATTTCAACAAGAGGTTCAAAGTGCCAATAGTTTGCTTGCAGAATTGAATCAGACACAAATTGAGATTATACAGACCGCAAATAGTATGGACTTACTTCCGGATGATGCTTTGCAGGATATAAATACACTTGGTCAGAGAATACAGGATATTCAACAGAGAATTCATACAATAGAAAACAATCCATTGGATATTGGAACGGATGTGGCAAATGCAGAATTGGAGAAGCTTAGAGGGCAATTAGCAACGGCTGTAAGTGAACAACAACGGTTGAATCAGGCTATGCAGAGCATGGACATTGGTGATATCAATAGTGCATATTTGCAATTGTCAGGTACAATCGGGAACACAGAACGGTATATTCGTGATAATACGGATGCACAGGAAAGATTTAATCAAGAGCTCAAGGAGGGGGTATCACAAGCAGATGGCCTTACAAATAAGATTAAGGGTATGGTCGCTGCTTATGTCAGCATTCAAAGTGTCGGAAAAATCCTAAAAGCATCGGATGATTTGATTTCTACTACAGCACGACTTGAACTTATGAATGATGGGTTACAAAGTACACAAGAACTTGTAAACATGACATATGCTGCAGCACAGGATGCTAGGGGTTCATTTGCAGATATGGCAGGTGTGGTGGCAAGATTTGGAAACAACGCAAAAGATGCCTTTGGAGGTTCGGCCGAGGTTGTTGCTTTTGCAAACCTGGTACAAAAACAGATGACTATTGCAGGAGCTAGTACACAAGAGGCATCCAATGCAATGTTGCAATTATCGCAGGCTTTGGGTTCTGGTGTGCTTCGTGGAGATGAGTTAAATAGTATCTTTGAGCAGGCACCTAATTTAATTCAAAATATAGCAGATTATTTGCAAGTGCCAATTGGTGAAATTCGTGAAATGGCATCAAAAGGTGAGTTGTCGGCAAATGTTGTTAAAGCGGCAATTTTCGCAGCTAGTGATGATATTAATGCGAAGTTCGAGGCTATGCCAATGACATGGGCACAGTTATGGCAATCTTTTCAAAATACTGCCTTGATGGCATTTCAGCCTGTTCTGCAGCGTTTAAATGAGTTTGCAAATAGTACAGCTACACAGGAGTTTATAGCGAATGCTGTTCAGGCAATGTCTAAATTGGCGAGGGTTGCATTGATTGTATTGAACATATTTGTTGCTATTGCAAATGTAGTAGCAGGAGCATGGCCTATTATTAGTCCTATCATATATGGCATTGTGGGAGCAATGCTCGCTTATAATGCAGTAGTTGCGATTCACAATAAATTACAACTTTTAGCAGCTCTTGCAACTTCAATACATAAGGCATCATTAATGTTGCATAGTAAAGCGACTTTTGCAGCGACCGTTTCGCAGTATGGTTTTAATGCAGCTTTATTAGCTTGCCCTATTACATTGATTGTCTTGGCAATAGTTATACTTATAGCCACCTTATTTGCACTTTGTAATTGGATTGCAAAGACTACAGATGTGGCAGAGTCTGGAATTGGTGTTGTGACCGGAGCATTGGCTGTAGGTGCGGCATTTATAGGTAATTTGCTTATTTCTGCAATTAATTTAATCATATATAATTTTGTGAGGCTTTGGAACTTCGTTGCTATGTTTGCAAATTTCTTTGCAAATGTTTTTACAGACCCAATCGGGGCAGCTGCACGGCTGTTTTTTGATTTCATTGACATGGCACTTGCTGGATTACAGGCATTGGCATCAGTGATAGATACGCTATTTAATACGAGCCTGGCAGATGCTGTATCTGGCTGGCGTACAAATCTTGATAGTTGGGTGACGGGGAAATTTGGTGAAGGAAAAGTGGTCATGGAGCAAAAGAATGCGGAAGACTACTATTTTGACAGAATCAACTATGGCGATGCATGGGACAAGGGAAGTGAACTTGGAGATGGTCTTGCAAAATCTATTAATGGATTGACCGGAACAGAAATTCCCAATGTAGAAGATTATACTTCAATGTTTGCAGACATGGGTGACAATATTGAGGGAATATATGATGACACAGGTTCTATTTCAGATTCTATGGAGATATCAGAAGAGGACCTTAAGTATCTCAGGGATATTGCAGAAAGGGAATCCATTGACCGTTATACAACAGCAAGCGTAAAGATTGAACAGGTAAATCACAATAATATTTCATCAGGAATGGACTTAGATGGTTTGTTAACCGGTTTGGGAGATGCGATGGGCGAAGCAGTAGAAATTGTAACGGAAGGAGCACATGCGTAAATGGGAAAAGGATATGATTTTTATTTAGGACAGTGCTTACTTCCGGTCACCCCGGAAAAATTGGATATTCGTATAAATAATAAGAATAATACGGTTAGCCTGATAAATGAGGGTGAAATCAATATTTTAAAAACAGCTGGACTGACGGATATAGAATTTGAATGTGATATACCACAGGTGGCAAGACCAACAGCGGTATATGCTTCAGGTTTTATTGGGGCATCATATTTTTTGGAATACTTTGAAAAGTTGAAAATAGGTAAGACGCCGTTTCAGTTTATTGTATGTAGAAAATTGCCTAATGGAAAACCGTTGTTTAACACAAATATCAAGGTTACAATGGAAGATTATCGTATTACAGAAAGTGCCGGGAATGGTTTTGATGTGACAGTTAAGATTCGGATGAAGCAGTACCGAAATTATGGAACAAAAAGTATTGCAGTACAAGGAACTGTAACTACCGGTGGGAGCACCGCAACGTATACAGCTAATGTTGAACCGACTAGGTCCCGGGAGAGTGCACCTAATACAAAAAAGAACAGAAACTATACGGTACGAAAAAATGAAAGCTTATTCAACATTGCTAAGGAACAATATGGTGATGGGGGAAAGTTTGCTATGCTATATAATGCAAACAAAGATAAGATAACGGACCCAACAAATATTAAACCGGGAACAGTATTAGTTTTGCCGGCAATATAGGAGAAATTATGTCAGTAGACTTATACATTGCAAGTCAGAATCAGGAAAAATTGTATATTCCTTGTATTGAGGAAGGGGTTGAGTGGTATACAGAACGTCGGGGAATGCCAGGTAAACTTACCTTCAAAGTGGTAAAGACAGATGGTATTGAATTTGCAGAGGGTAGTCCTGTTAGAATGCAACAAAATGGCGAGGATATCTTTTTTGGATTTATATTCAAACAGCAACGTAATAAGGAGCAGATTGTTACTATTACGGCATATGATCAGTTACGTTATCTGAAAAATAAGGATACCAAAGTCTATGAAAATATGACAGCGGACCAAGTTATTGCTATGTTGGCAGCAGATTATGGATTGCAAATTGGAACATTAGAACAGACAGGATATGTAATTGAAGAAAGAATAGAAAAAGATAAATCTCTTTTTGAAATGATTGAGAATGCACTTGACCTTACGCTTACGAATACGAAAGAGATGTATGTGTTATATGATGATTGTGGCAGGCTTACTTTAAAGAGCCTGCCATCTATGTATGTAAGAAATGATTCCGGAAATTATTTGATGATTGATGAAGAAACCGGGGAGAATTACGAATACACCTCAAGCATTGATGATAGCACATATAACAAAATTAAATTGACTTATGAGAACGAAGAGGCTGGAAAGCGAGAAGTCTATATCGCGCAGGATGGTGCACATATCAATGAGTGGGGAACACTTCAATATTATGGAACCTTATCTGAAGGTGAGGATGGAGCAGCAAAAGCAGATGCATTGCTATCATTGTATAACCGCAAGACTAGAAATTTAAGGTTGACAAAAGTGTTTGGTGACAATCGGGTAAGAGCAGGTTCCATGCTTGTTGTTAATCTGAATTTGGGAGATGTTTCCCTGCAAAACTTTATGTTGGTAGAAACATGTAAACATACATATAAGGAAAATGAACATTGGATGGACATTACTTTGCGGGGAGGTGAATTTATTGCTTAATGCTACAGAATTGGTAAAAACAATACAAAAAATAGCAGTAGAGGCAGTTAAGGCATCTAATCCAGTACACATATGTTATGGCGAAGTGGTCAGCATAAATCCATTAAGTATAGCCGTTGACCAGAAAATGATACTTGGTAGTAAGCAGTTGGTATTGACAAGAAATGTAACTGATTATGATACAGAAGTTACTGTGGATTGGAATACAGAAACAATGAAAGTAACACACGGGCATGCTATATCCGGACAAAATGACTATAGTGGGGAACCTGTACATAGTCATTTGTGGAATGGAATATTAACAAGTACCACAACTTCACATGAACACAAAATTATTGGACGTAAAAAGATAAGGATACATAATGCATTGAAAGTAGGTAACAAGGTCATTTTGTTGGGACAACAAGGTGGTCAGAGATATATTGTGCTAGATAGGATAGGAGAAATGTCATGATACCATCTGCAAGCGGTTTTTTGAAGCATGATTTTGAAGTTAAAGAGCAACCAAGTCGGGTTTACAAAATGGATTTACAGGGCACTTCTGTGAGAGGGTTTTGTGATGAAATGGCTGCTATGAAACAAATGGTATATCGTATTCTGAATACGGAGAGATATAAATATATTATTTATTCTTGGAATTATGGTATAGAAACCATTGATTTGTACGGAAAGCCAATTACATATGTGTGTCCTGAACTAGAGCGTAGAATCCGAGAGGCATTAATTGTAGACACTCGAGTTACTGATGTGAGTGATTTTCAACATGACACAACCCAAAAAGGCATTGTTCATACAAAATTTGTAGTACATACCATATTTGGAGATATAGAAGCAGATAAGAGGGTGAATATTTAATGTATGAGGATATGACATATGAAATATTACTAAAAAGGATGTTAGGGCGTGTGCCGGATAATATGGACAAAAGAGAAAGCTCTTTAATTTGGGATACGCACAGTTCAACAGCCGTTGAATTACAAAATTTGTATATTGGACTTGATGTAATGATTGCTAATTCTTACGGTGATACTGCAGCAAGGGATTTTCTCATTTTATTATGCAAAGATAGGGGAATTATTCCAGAACCGGCAACACATGCTGTATTAAAAGGAGAATTTACCCCTTCCAATATTGATGTGCTCGGTCAGCGATTTAACATTGGAGAGATTAACTATATTGTTACGGAAAAAATTGCAGACGGAATATATAAAGTTGAATGTGAAGAACTTGGAAATATCGGCAATCAGTATTTAGGGGAAATGATTCCGATGGAATATATTAAAGGATTGCAAACAGCTTGCTTGACGGGGATTCTTATTCCAGGAGAGGATGAAGAGGATACAGAAAAACTCAGAAAGCGATATTTTGATTCCTTTGGTGAGCAGGCATTTGGTGGAAACAGAGCAGATTATTTAGCAAAAGTTCGAAAGATTGAAGGTGTAGGTAACTGTAAGATTACAAGAGTATGGAATAGTGAATTTAACCCGGCTGAAATGATTCCATCTGCAGATGTAACAAAGTGGTATAAGACTATTTGTAACTCGCTTGAAGATGGTGTAAAACAGTGGTTAACAGCAGTTTACCAGAATGCAAGCAATAAAAAGTTGACTGTTGGGGGAACCGTGCTTGTTACAGTGGTTAATTCCTATGATTATGGGGAAGTCTCTGATGTATTGATATCTCAGATACAGACAGAATTGGATCCCGAAGAAAATGCTGGGGAAGGATATGGAATTGCACCAATTGGTCATGTAGTAAGAGTAAAAAGTGCGACTCCTGTTGTAATAAACATAAAAACCACTCTGACATATGAAAACGGTTATAGCTGGTCTAAACTACAGACTTCTGTAGAAAAAGTAATTCAGGAGTATTTATTAGAATTACGAAAAGAATGGGCCGATGCTTCAGTAACAGTAGTAAGAATTAGTCAAATTGAAGCAAGGATTCTTTCCATTAATGGAATTATTGATGCTGTAGGAACTACAGTAAATGAAAGCACTGAAAATATATCGTTAGGTACATATGAAATACCGGTATTTGGGGGAATAATTGTATGAGCAGAGAAATAAATCTTGTATCTTATTTACCGGAATTCATGCAACAGTATAAAGAGCCTGTCGCAACTTTAGATGCAGAAAATCCGGAATTTGTTCTTTTATGGAAAAATGCTGAAAAGATACTTTACAATCGGTTTATTTCTACGGCTGATGAATATGGTATATCGCGTTTTGAATCATTGCTTGGAATTTATCCGGCTAGGACAGATTCCATAGAGGTTCGCAGACAGAGAGTATTGTTGCGATGGTATAACAAATTGCCTTACACCATCAGAGTATTTTTGCTCCGGCTAGGACAGATATGTGGTGATAGCGTATTTACAGTAAAACGCAAGTTTGATAAGGAATATGAGATTGATATTACGACACATTTGGAAAAATCAGGTTTGGTTGATGAGGTTAATAAGCTAATTGAGGAGATGATACCTTGTAACATGCTTATAGTTTCTGTTAATAAGGTATTGTGTAAGCCAAATCAAAATATCTATTTAGCAGGAGCCGTAGGATTTGTGGAATATATCGAAATATCAGATTAAGTAGGAGGGTAAAAAATGGCAGTCTTTTCAAAGCTAGTAACAACGGAAAAGGGTAGAGAACTCATGGCCAAGGTGCTTGCCAATCAACAGACCATAGTTTTTACACAAGTAGCACTATCTAATGTGGAGTATGCAACTGATGAGTTGGAAACATTGGAAACAATCGATGGAATTAAACAGATTGGTAGTATATCCAAAGTATCGAAATTTGAAAATAGTACAGTAAAAATAGAAACGGTGATTACTAATACAACTTTGACAGAGGGGTATTACATCAAGACAGTTGCACTGTATGCGCAAGATGAAGAAAACGAAATTGTTTATGCTATTGCAAACGAAACATCTGGAATATGTTATATGCCGCCGTTTGAGGGTGTAACTGTTTCGGGAGCATATCTTACATTATCAACAACCATAAGCAATGCAGCAAATGTTACTGTGGACGTAGATAATGCCGTATATGCAACAATAGGAAATATTAAAGATTTGCAGGAGCAGATAAATAGCTTAACTGAATTGCTTGTTGGAAATATTTCAAATACAAACGTTCACAGCAAAAATTTGAGTTTGTTAAATCAAATGGGATTTGAAGTATACCATCAGGAAATAAAAGCATCAGTTAAATGCTCGGGAGGAACAACTTTATTTCAGGTTGATAAATCAGCCTTTACAGAAGGAGCTTGGAGCGATAAGACCTATTATCTTTATCATTTATATGGGGCATTGAATACATATGATTATGTAGATTCAGTTGATACATATGAAGGACAGGTGCTTGTTGGACTTAATGTTTATTCTATTGGCGGCCTATGGAATAGCTGGTTCCCAATAGTTCCTACGCAATGTAATGGAGTGTTATCGGTAAATGCTATTGACTTATGGGGAATTTATGGACCACCGCTTCAATCAGGTATACAGATTAATATACAACCAATGCTCTATAAAAAGGATAGTCAGGGACAAGTATCTTTGGTGGATGGTACTAAATGGACTGCTCTTAACATGCATTTAAGAGTATATAAACTTGGAAGTATTCTGCAGAGCACTCCTAGTAATTCTGATACGGGAGGTTCGTCTGGTGGTGTGAATGACTATGCGCAATTATTAAATAAACCATCCATCAATAATGTTACATTGATTGGAAATTTGACATCAGCACAGTTGGGACTTGAAAATAGTAGTTCCGGAGGTGGCGAAACAGAAATGACGTATGATGAAACACTTGCTGAATTAAACGGAGAGGAGACAACATAATGGGAATACCTAATTTGAAAGCAATAAGGGATTGGTGTATCGGAAAGTTTCAACCAAAAGGAGAGTATTTGACTAGCATTCCATCAGGATATGTAACTAATACAGAGTTATCTGAGAAGAACTATACCACAATGGAGGAAGTTGAAGAAAAGTATGTACCGAAAGAAAGCCTTGGTGGGATGACATTTGGAGTTGATGCCGATGGAAATTATGGTTATATAAAGGCGGGTGCTGATACAGTTATCCCTTTTATATAGGTGGCGGTGGATTATGGAGCCAGGCAGAAAAATTGTATGTCCCTCAAGGTGGTTATTGGTCATCAGCAATGACAACAAGAACCCTTAGTACAAATTCAATAACTCTGGAAAAAGATTATGACAAATTTTTGCTGATTTATGAAAAATACCAAAGCCATAACTACGCGCAAGATATAATAACAGCATGGGAACTTATTAAGAGGAATGACGCAACATATGACATTTCTATATTAGCTCAAATCGGCAATTTTAAAAATTATCATAGCTTTTATATATGGATATTGGATGGAGCAAAAAAGGGCGAAATTGTAGGCATGCAGGTAAAATCTACCTTTAATAATCCGTCGTCAAATAAAAAATATGACACAATAGGTTTATATGGATTGAATTAAAGTATTGGGTAAAAAGTCAACAGAGAAATTTTTGTTGGCTTTTGTTATTAAGGAAAGGGGGAAGTCCAATGTACATAGGCATAAATACAATTATTACAATTGCAAGTGTTATGGGAGCGATTATTTCGATCGGCGGGATACTGATTGCCTGCTATAAGTGGTTCAGCCGACAGAATAAACAGGATGAAGATATCAAGGTTATGAAATCAGAGTTGTGCCTGCTTACCTATGGATTGCTTGCGTGTCTGAAAGGTTTGAAAGAACAGGGATGTAATGGACCGGTCACAGAGGCAATTGACAAGATTGAAAAGCGGATCAATAAGCAGGCACACGAACAGGAGTAAAGAGATGAGAAAGCTATTATTTCGCAGAGGTTTTACAGATAAACTCTATTATTACAATTTCCGTGCAGTATGGCTGTTTGTGATATTCTGCTACCTGCTCACGGCATTGAGTGGAGAAAAGAATCTAAACATTTCAGATCTTTCCATTGTAAGTGTGGGTATTCCGGCTGCATTCGCAGAGCTTGGAGTACATACCGGATTTATTATTTGGAAAGCAAAGACAGAGAACTGTAGGAAATACAAAGATCAATCAAAAGTAAAAGAATTGGAGGAAATTGAGTTATGACATTACAGATTTTTTTAACAGGATTATTATTAGTGAGCATTTTAACAGGACTGGTTACCGAAGCCATTAAGAGGATTCTGGAAGAGCAGAAAAAGCAGTATTACAGTAATACCCTTGCTGGTATTGTGGCAGTTGCCATTGCGGTACTGGTGGATATCGGATACACCGTGTTAAATAACATGGCCTTTGATGTGGCATGGGTGGTATATCTCATTGCTTTGATTGGCCTGTCCTGGTTATGTGCTATGGTTGGCTATGATAAAGTGATCCAGGCACTGTCACAGATCCGGAGCAAATCATGAGCCGGTTATTAGAGGTTCTCATTGTTGTTGGAGTGGTTATTTATCTTGCACTGGCGCTGATCGGAGTAAGTAAGATCGAGCCGGTGCAGTACCGGGATGTGAGACATCAGATTGAAAGTGAGGCTATGATTTTATGAAAAAAATAGTCGAGATGGTTAAAAGCATATTATTGGTAGTGGCAATACTGATGGGAGTTGTGTATGTGATCACAATCCCCATCGGGTGCCTGATCTATGCAATTATTCATGGAGGTTTTATGTGATGAAGGGAATTGATGTAGCAAAGTGGAACGGAACCATTCGGTGGGATAAAGTAAAGACATCAGGAATCAGCTTTGCAATCCTGAAAGTGATTAATAAGCAGTGCCGGGAAGAGGACGCATTTCAGAGAAATTATGTGGGTGCAACTACACAGGGTATTACCGTAGGCTGTTATAATTATTCTTATGCAACCACAGTGGAGAAAGCAAGACAGGATGCCGGGAAGGTATTGCAGGTCCTTAACGGCCGGAAGATGCCGTGCGGCATATGGCTTGATGTAGAAGATAAGTGCCAGCAGGGTCTTGGCCATCTTCTGATCGATATTATTAATGCCTATCGGCAGGTAATCGAATACGCCGGTTATGAATTTGGTGTATATACCGGATTGTATTTCTACAATACCTATTTGAAACCTTACGCTTCGGAATTAAAATGTCAGTTCTGGATTGCAAGATATCCTTCAGGGGCAAAGGTGATGGTATCTTACAATCCACCGGACGGGAAAAAGCCCAGTATTCGTCATGCACTCTGGGGCTGGCAGTACAGCAGTAAAGGGAGTGTTCCTGGTATTAGTGGTGATGTGGATCTTGATCTGTATTATGGAGAAGTTGCACCGGTGCAACAGCCCACATTAAGAAGAGGATCCGTTGGAGAATATGTCAGACAGATGCAGGAGCTTCTGATCAAATCCGGCTATAACTGTGGTAAATACGGATCGGACGGTAAGTTTGGTGACAGCACTCTGGAAGCGGTGAAAGCATTCCAGGCGGACAGAGGTCTTGCGGTTGACGGTGTTGTGGGGACAAAGACATGGGAAGAATTGTACAAAGATTAATTGATGGTGTATTGGAGGTATTGTGCCTGATACTTCTTACAATAGCAGTAGGAGTGGTGTTTCCTATTGCCGTAGTTTTTAAATGGTTGGATAAATAGCAGGGATCCCGGCGTTATGCCGGGATTTTTGCGTATAAAACAGTAGTTTGACTGCCAATGGAAGTCAGTTATGCATGGACTACCACGATGGTAAATACGGTGTGAACACGGATCCACAACGAGGTGCTGATACATTCATCCCTTTTCATAGTGATTGTGATATGAAAGCGATTGTAACATTTACATCTAATGCAAATAACCCAGCGGGATATACCACAGTCTATAAAGGGGAGGATGAACTTCAATCAATTCCTTTTGATTATAATGCTTCCGGAGTAAAAATCGGCTTAGGATTTTTAAAGTTCGCTTACAACAATGGAACAGCAATTATAATTGCGCTTTGCGATTGTATTGTTAACGACAAAGAGTATAGTAAAAATGAAACAGTGGCAAATTTAACTGGTTTTGCTAGTTTTAAAAATTATACATACACTATTACATTTGATTAAAAGAAAAATATAATTTCAAATACCTGTGTTTAAAACTTTTTTGTTTCAACTACTTTTGGCTGAAAAATACCAAGATGATTCTATGTATAGGACAATATTGTAACTAACTGACCAGTACCTGTTTCATCTGCAAATAGCGAAGTCTCTACTACTTTTAAATGAATAGTGACATCGGATGAGTTATCAGTAGGTGTAATTATATAATTTTCATCTGAATCATAGGAAAAAAAGCCATTCTCAACAGATTCAATCGGTACTTGTTTGCCGTATGCTCCATTAAATAAATAGGAAATTTTATGAAGAGCAAAGGTCGCGCATCCATTTGGGCAAACAACGATTGTGGAATTATAATTTCTTAATATAAAACTCTGATGATAGGTTATCCCTAAATTGACACTCTTAATATATGGTGGCGCACTCTTAAAAGGGATAAGGCTGCCATCAGCCCCATAGTAACCGCAGTTACCATCTCCATCTTTACCAAATTTCAAGCCGCCGAAACTACTGTTTTCTATTAGAAACAACATTCAATATTATATACAAATGGGTGTACCGATCTGGCCCATCATGTCGTGTCCCAAGTGGGGACGCTTATAGCCATAGCTCCGGGAAGATCCAAAATCATCATAATCGCTGTAGTCAAAACCCCGTGCAATCGGGGAAAAGGCTTTGAGGCCATAGCGTGTTTCAAAGCTGCGTGTGCCGTCTTCGGCTTCTGTCTCCATTTCGTATTCGCCGACCATGCCACCAAGCACGGCTTCATAAGCTTCTAAATAGTAATCATAATAGTCCATTTCACGGGTAAGCTCTTTAAGGGTCACGGAGCCATCGGATAATTCTTTTCCAAGCTTATTTAGAATGGAGAGACTTTTCTTGTCAAAGCGGCCGCCCGTCCTGGCAGCTGTATAGGCGAGCAGCTCAATCCAGTTTAAGGGATGAGCGCTTTCATGGCTTGCTACATCCAGTTCATATGCGGTGCAGAGTGCATCATAGCTTACTGTGAAATCCACCCATTTGATATAATTGCCATTAACTCCGGCAGCAACCTCGATGGCGGAATCACCGTTATAGGGATCTGCGGATGCGTCAGAGCGGGAAAGGATTTCGTGGACAGTTAAGATAACAGCAGTACTGCACAGGGTAAGAAATAATAATTTCCAATATAGGGAACAGGGTTTATGATACATAAGCAGAAGGTTTTCAGGTGGTGTTACAAAAGTATATGAAGTC
>OGII01001418.1_pt1 | contig 16863 bp, 10 predicted proteins | sample 1571701 | NCBI WGS metagenome assembly OGII01 (sample SAMEA2581950, study PRJEB24529) | metagenome | biome: Human gut stool | place: China | collected 2011
GAACAATCCGAGCAACACGCCCCACAACAACCGCTTTACTTCCATGCATTTACCGATGAAGAATCCGCCGATGGCACTCGACAGCAGATAGATAAATACAACACCCAGTTCTACAACATTCTCACTCAATCCCAGCTTATACAATGCAAATGCCAGAATTAAAAGCAAAAGTCCGGTCACAATGTACGCTGCAACCAGTGCCTTTAAAACACAAAACGCAACCCGTTTTTCCATATAGACTCCCATTCGTCCGGTGTGGCAGACCGCCATACCCACTTGCTTTGGTTATATATATGAAAAATGAGCTACGTTTATTACTTTCTATTTCACTTATTTACGCTTTCGCACTGGCTTTTTTCTTTGGTTCCTCCACGAGTTCCCCTGCCTTCTTCAATGCAAGCTTCGTAATGACAGGTCCTATCAGCTCGTAGATAACAACACCACACAACACGATCGTCTGGATCTGCGCGGCATACTGTGGCAGCGATTTACCTGCCGATGTGGCAAGACCAATCGCCACGCCCTCCTGCGGCACAAGCGTCAGACCAAGCCATTTCTGGACAACCTTCGGCGCTTTCGAGATCTTCGCCCCGAACGCTGCCCCCAGCGCTTTACCAATGATACGACCTACGACATAGACCGCTCCAACAACTCCGACAGATACAATGACCGTGACATCCAGCGATGCTCCGGACAAGATGAAGAACATCATGTAAATCGGTGGCGTGATCCGGTCCAGCGGCTCATAGATCTTGTCGCTCTGCTTTGAAATATTCGCAAAGATCGTACTAAGCATCATGCATGCAAGCAATGACGAAAATCCTACCATATCAGAAACACCCACGCACAGACAGATCATCATGATCGTAATTGCAAGACGGTTGCCCCGACCGGTGTAAAACTTCACCAGCAGTGCCATGATGACACCAAGCACCGCGCCGAATAACAAACCGCCGAATATCTCGACACAAGGGGCAATCAGAAGCTTGCTTACCGGTGCACTTCCGCTTGAGCTGATCACATTGGCTACTGCCATCGAAAGTCCATATGCAATCAATGCCACCGCATCATCAAGTGCCACGACCGGAAGCAGGGTGCTTGTCACAGGGCCTTTTGTTTTATACTGCTTCACGATCATCATCGTAGATGCTGCCGCCGTCGCAGATGCAATCGCGCCAAGCGCCAGTGCAAAGCTGACATTATATCCGAGCAGAAGCAGAATTGTATCTACAACAAGTACTGCTCCCACACCTTCTGTAATTCCTATCACGAGCGGGGCTTTCCCTACTTTCTTCAAAAAGGTTGTTTTAAACTCCGCACCAATCGAAAAAGCAATGCATCCGAGCGCCAGCTCTGTCACCAGGTCCATACTGTCAATCAATTCTTCACTCAAAATCTTCAAACAGTTCGGGCCAATCAGCAATCCGATTACCAGATATCCTGTCACATTCGGGAGTCGCATCTGTTTGACAATCTTGCCTGCGATCAGTGCTGCAAGCAACATAATCCCTAAATACGTTAAAATATTCAAATCCATGATTACGCACCTAAGCCTTCCACAAATGATACCGGAAGTGCAAACATAATTCCGGTGTTCGGCTTGTCCAGTCCGATCACATCGTTGATCGTCTTGCGTGCCTTCTTCATTTCTTCATCATCTACGACAAAGAACATCATCTTTACCACTTCATGATCGTCATCATCCGCAAGGATGGAACGAAGCATTCCAAAGATCGGAAGGTCATCCATCTTCTCGACAACACTCGCCATACCGGTACCATCAACGATCGTACCTCCATGAATCCCTTCTTCTACCAGTTCCTTACAGATCTCGCTTACCAGATCCTCATGTTTCAAAATAACAACCAGCAAATTCATGTTACTCATTTTTCTGTCCTCCATATTATTCTCGTATCGAACAAGATATATTTTATTCCAAAGATGTATGTAGATATGATTCTACACAGACACGCTCTCGCTCGGTTCAGCACGCAATGGTACTAAACTCACTACGTTCGTTAAGTGCCAGCGTGCTTCAACGGTCTGTCTTAGAATCATATCTACATACATCTTCCATCTACATAGTAGTCTTGTTCGACACTATATTAACTCCTTCAGACGGTCGATGCGTCCGAATTCATATACTTTCTTAGCGTATTGTTTCGTGGTGTCGTTCGGCTCGATCAGATCGATCACCATAACCGGATACATGCCGGCACGCCCCGCCGATACGATTCCGTTGATGGAATCCTCCACGGCGATTGCCTCCTCCGGTCTTACATCCAGCATCTCACACGCTTTCAGGTAAATATCCGGTGCAGGCTTACCATGTGCAACCGTATCTCCGAACACCAGCTCATCAAAATACCGGTCAATATGATGCGCCTTCAGATATCCCGTGGCACGTTCACGCACCGTAGAAGTTGCAAGTCCAACCTTAACACCTTTTTCTTTCAGATATTTTAATGTATCTGCGACGCCCGGCTTTAGTTCCACACCGTGTGCCCGGATATGCGCGTCCAGCTTGTTCACGACCGCTTCCCGAAAATCAAAATAATCAATTCCCATACCGACGACATCTTCAAAGCTCTTCTTGTTTGTGTACTTCGTGCCACCCGCGATACGCTCGCAGGCAACGACCATCACATCATCCGGGATTCCCAGCTTCTTGCCTTCCTCTAACTGAAATCTCCTGTATAATTTTTCCGTGTCCGTAATGACACCATCCATATCAAATACAACTGCCCGAAACATCTTCTTTATTCCTCCACGCGGACAACGATTGCAGAATAATTATCCGTCTTTGTCATGTCTGCCCGCTTCAGCACGTATTTTCCCATTGCATCTAACCAAGCCTGTGCAGAGGACGCTTCCTTGTATGTGGCAAGCATCTCTTCCTCATAGACATACTCCCAGAAACCATCCGTCATCAACACAAACGCCTGTGTCTCTCCGCGCTCCACAACCGCACTTATATCATACGTTTTCGTCCCCCACTGTGCGCCCATCGCACGCAGCAGCTTGTTCCGATCCTCGTGCGTACGGATCTCGGATTCCCTGATCTCTCCGGTATCGCATAGAATCTGTACTAAGCTATGGTCACGCGTTCTCTGATATTTTGTTCCATTCTCGTAAATCCGATACAACCGGCTGTCCCCGATATGCGCCCACTGTATCAGGTCCGGTGTGATTACAAGCACAACTGCCGTTGTCTTCATGGAGTTGCACAGATCCCGCCGCACCTGTTCTTCCAGTAATTCTTTTTGTGCCTGTTCCAATGCATCCTTGAAAAATCCGGCATAGTAGCCCTGTTTTTCAAATCCCTTTGCTATGCTTTCTGCGACCAGCTCCGATGCTATTTCCCCGCAGGCATGCCCGCCAAGTCCATCACACAAGATCAGGCAGAGCTGTTCTTCGTATGTTGCTTTCCGTATGTAATCCTCGTTGTGATCTCTTCCCCCTTGCTTTGTCAGCATCGCAACGTCTACCATGCGCCAACCTCCTACCAATTTTCCCTGTTACCGTTTTCGCTTTTCTGATTATAATATGCCCAGCGGTAGTTTGCAAGCAAAACAGGAGCATGTTTCCATGCTCCTGCCTGTGTAACCTGGTTTTATCTCCGGTTAATTATTCTTTTTCTTCTTTGCTGCCAGAATAATTGCAATTCCACCGCCAAGCACTGCAAGAACGCCAACACCAATCAATACATACAGAAGTACATGACTCTTCTCTCCATATGTAAAGCTGATCGTCTGTTCTGCTTCATTTCCGGCATCATCATGTGCCTTCATTGTAAGCTTATAGTCGCCCTTTTCCGTAACTGTAATCGCTGCAGCATTGTCCTTGATCTCAACTGGAGAACCATTGAGCGTTACCTCATCCAGAGTATCCTCATCCAACTGAAGGGATACGTTGATGTCGTACTGCTCGTTCTTGATCTCTCCATCTTCTACACCCGTTACAATAAAGGTTGGTGCCTTTGTATCCAGATTGAAGTTTACTGTTTTCTCAGTTGCATTTCCAAGTTCATCTTCGGCTGTAATCTTCATCTCATATGCGCCATCCTCGACTTCGGATGTTCCGTCATACTCGCTACCATTCAAGTACATATGTGCATCGCAGACAGTCAGGTCATAGATAATGTCGTTCAGATCGTAATCCCATGCAAAGGATGTCAGAGTTCCTTCATATGCGCTCATGACCTTTGGATCAATCACTGGTTTTGTCTTATCAATCGTGAAGGAAACCTCCTGTGTATCCTCATTACCTGCGGCATCCTTACAGTTTATCTGAATCTTATAAATACCATCCTCTGTAAATGTGTTTCGGATCAGCGTCGTTGCTGCTGTCGGATTATATCCGGTAATCTGCAGATCCTCTGTTTTTTCCTTATAAGATGTTGGATCAAGATATGTTCTTGTTGCCTGAATCGTTACAGACTTTGTCAGATAGAAGTCCTCCTCGATCTGTGCCTGGAACTCTACCTGCTTTGTTGTCTTGTCGTTATTTGACACGCCACTCAGCGTAATGATTGGCTTGCCTGTATCAATTCTTACCGTATAGCTGGTTGCCTCTGCGGTATGTCCAGCACGGTCTTTACCGGTAAATGTTACCTGATACTCACCTGTCTCACTAAGTGTCTCTGTCATCGTTGTCACACGTGCAGTTGGCTTGAAGTCGATGGTCTTGTAAGCGGCTTCTGCCACACTGTCGTTTGCTTTTCTTGTGATCGTGATCGTACCAGATGCATCCCACCAGAATGCCTCTGTCATACTAAATGTCAGGGTTGTTCCTGCGTTCAGTGTCGAACCGGAAGCAGTTCCTGTAATCTGCAGTTCTGGTGCTGTCTTATCAACACGGAACTGTACATTTCTTTCTGCACTTCGGTTTCCTGCCTTGTCCACAGAATATACCTTTACCTGATAATCAGCCTCATCTGTATAGCCAAATACCCGGTTATCTGTCTTCAATACATCCGCGGTTACCGGAAGCTGATCCGGTACTGTCTTAATCAGCTGGTAATTGAAATCATGTACGTCTTCGTTTGCGTCGCTTACAGAGAAAGCAACCGTTGCATCGGAAGTCAGATCAACAACGCCCATATTCTCAGAGTAAACCATACCTCCATTGATCACTGCAGCAATATTCGGTGCCTCTGTATCCTTGATAAATACAACCTGCTTTTCAACAGCATTGTTGCCTGCATTATCCTGTGCATTGATCTTGATTACATGTGCACCAATACCGGTTGAAACATAGCTTGCCCGGTACTTGTTAGATGTACCGATTCGCTGCCATGTTACATTTACCACGTTGTTATTATCTGTTACTCTTACGCCGGAAGCTGAGATATTCTCATCCTCATAAGTAAGCTCTACCGTTACATTAGAACGATAGAAGTAATCGCAAACAGTTCCATCGAAGTTCTTTCCTGGCTGCTTGCCAGCAGTTGTACCCCCGGAAATCTTTGCTGTGACAACCGGGATTGTGTTATCCACGCGGAACTTCATCGTCTTGGAATCAATGTTTCCTGCCTTGTCTGACACATTGACTGTCACGGTGTAGTCACCATCTGCGGCTTTCTTGCCGATCAGGTTATTCAATGTGAAGCTGTTTTCCTGGCTGACATTTACCAGTTCCTTTGCTCCACTCAGATTTGTTGTCACATCGGTGTCTGGTCCCTTCACTGTGATCGTCGCCTGATTGATTGTCAGGTTATCCGATACCGTTGTCTTGATCAGTACCTCGCCATCCAATGGCTGTGTAATGTTTGTCTTTCCATTGACTGTCAATTCAGCCTTAGGATTTGTCTTATCGACCTTGATCTTATACAGATTGTTTAGAAGCAGGTTCTCACTTGCATCCTGTGCATTAAACACAAGAGATGTACCTGTAATTCCTGCTGACTCCGGAATCGCAATCGTTCCGTTCACAGAAGTCTGTGTTCCATTCAATGCGATTTCCTTGTCTGTTACATTTGCCTTGCTTCCTGCCAGAGAATAACCGGCATTTGCAAGTGGTGATTCCACGCCATTATCACCAGAAGTAATCGTATAGTTGATTGTATATTCCTTATACCATGTGCTATCGTTTGCCTCATTGATCGATACGGTTGGATTCGTACGGTCATATAAAATTGTACCAAGCGTTTTAGATGCATCCTGTGGGTAACGAATCTTCTGTGCATTTCCATCTGTCACATTCAGATACATACTATCCAGCTGTGCATTTATATCCGTCTTAGCAGGCAATTCAAATTTCACCGTTGTGCTGTAACGATGACTGTTTGTATCTTGTTGATTTGCAGAGGCAGCTACATCCTTTGTCTGGTCATTCGTACCGCCTGCAATCAGTTCAAACTTCTGAATGACATATGCAGAGCTTGCTGTCACTTCCAGCTGATATTTTTCATTTGTATTCTTTCCTGCTAGAACATCGCTTGTTACATCGTTTCCAGCTGCATCTATAATCACACAGTTATCTACGCGCAGGGTATCATCAATCTTTGTAACTCCACGAAGTGTCAGAGAATCTGATACATTTCCGGCTACATCCGATGCTGTAACCGCAACGAAATATGAGATATCTACCTTCAACTGATCAGATGGAATATTATATACATATGTATTTCCCGTAGTATAAGTAAACTTGTCCGTTGGTGTTACATACACATCCTGTACACCACTTTCTCCAGTTGCATCTGCAACAGTAACCACATACCGGTAAATCGTATTTAGTTCTGTCACGATACTATCTAAATCTCCAGCTGCAGAACCAACCTCTACCCATGTTGTTCCGTTATCTATACTTTTTTCAAGTTTTGGATTACTGATCACTGGTGCTTTTGCGTCGTATGAAATATTCTTAATCTGCTTTGTGCCGGTAATCGTAATCTCCGAATCACCAGCATATGCCTTTACCTCTAATGCATTTAACAGCTCTGAAACTTCCAAATCTGTTGGAATTGAAATATTCGCTGTAACTGTGTATACACGTGTTGTACTAGGTTCCGAACATACGACCTCGTCTGCATTAAATTCTTTCGTACCATCAGAAAGTTTAACATTTGTAATTTTCTTATTTGAATCTAATGTTACCTTAATCTGCTTCTTTGCAGCCAAGTGTGAAAGTATCTTGCCCTCTGTTAAACCATCCCAGCTATCATCATCTACAAATGTAACACCGGTTACCTTTGTTCCCTCTGTCGCCTGCTGGATCTTGATTGGACACTTATAATCTTTAGAATTTCCCTTGTTGTCAACTGCAGTTACAGTTACAACATCTCCGGTTGCCTGCTCCTTTGTAAGTTCGATTGTATATACATTTGAACCAGAAGCTGGAGATGTCACGGTCAAAGATGTACCATTTAATGTAGCTGTTACATTCTTAATTCCAGATGTATCTTCGCCATCCTTTGTTGGATCTTCAACGGTAACTGCATACTTGTATTTGTCGCCCACGCCATAATAAACACTATTTTCATCTATAAACCTATTCTGTATCGTTGCATAAGCAGAAGTCTCTTCATCCAGATAAGATACAGCCGAAGCCTCACAGCTAATATTTGGTGCTTGTGTATCGTTACTCATATGAGTCGAGCCAAGTTCGATGTACTCCAACACTTGTGCAGGTGTCTCATTGGATACCAGCGCCGCATATGCATAAACCTGTTTTCCACGGTTGTTCTCAGTAGTACTGATTGTATCTCCAATAAATGTATAACTGTTTATATCCTTTTTTTCAGACTCATCTGCTGCTGATCCAATTTTTACATAATATTTTACTGTCGCGCCCTCAATAGAAGCTACTGTGGTTGGAGCCTTTAATGTTGCTTCACTGACATATGAATCCGATGTCAGACTTATGCTTCCAGCATACAGTCCGGCACCTGTTGTAAATGCAGAATCCACAAAATTAACAGTAAGAACATACTGTAATTGCCAATCTGCCGCACTGTCTATTCTTGCATAAATTGCAATTTTTCGATCTTCAGTAATTGCATTAGCTGCTAAATCATTCTCAACATTTTCTGTTAAAGGAAATAAATTTTCGCCAGCAGAAAGTGTTGACTGTATTTGCTTATCCAAGGTCATAAATCCGGCACCTAACGCAACCGCATCACCACCATCTGTCTTGCATTCTGGTAATTGTAACTTACCTACCTTCTGCGCATCCTTGATCAAAGTTACGCTTTTCTCATATGTCTCACCAGTATGCGGAACCACTACACCAGTATCATCCACTTCAATACTCAACCCATTCGGTTCTTCCGACACAATCTGTAGATTGCCAGTTTTTACTCCAGTTGCACTCCCCCCTTCTGCTTTCGCGCCATTCTTATCACCGACATGGTTTGCAAATGGTACAATCAGCAGAGCAAAGACAACCCATAATGCTATGAGCTTCTTTACCGGGTGTTTTGAATTGTTTGATTTTGTTTCTTTTCTTTTCATCCTTTTTCTCACCTACCCGACTCTATACTTTCATCTGAATGAACAACTACTATATTGTAAATTACTTTTACCTTCTTCGCTAATGTTCCGGTTGTCAGCACGCTTGTACCTTCCTCGTCATCATCTGCACGTAAAACATCAGTTGCATCACTGTCGTCATCGTCGGCACGCAATACATCGGTTGCATCACTGTCATCATCGTCCATCCGCAGAACGTCGGTTGCATCCTCATCGTCTGCATCGTCTCCCCGAAGTACATCGGTTGCTCCGTCATCTCCTTCGTCATTCCGAAGTACATCCGTTGCCCCGTCATCGCCTTCGTCATTTCGAAGTACATCCGTTGCTCCGTCATCTCCTTCGTCGTTTCGAAGTACATCCGTTGCTCCGTCATCTCCTGCCGATGTATCCCGAAGCACATCTGTTGCCTCATCATCCGCACCTGAACCGAGTACTTCTGTCTCGCCATCATCCGGTGTATCATAATCATTGATGCCCGGACGAAGGATGTCGGTCTCTTCAAACTTCTTTTCTTTCTCCTTTGATTTCTCCAACAGTTCGGTGGAATCGTTACCATTAGCCTTACGATCCTCCCGCGTAGAAACCGCTTCTTTCGCAGTGATCTTTCCACTTCCCATGTTGTAGTATTTTTCCTGTTCTTTCTTCGCTACGCTGCCCGGACTCGCTGTACCATCCTGCATTTCTTTCATTGCCTTTTTCGCAGCACTTCCGGTCAATTCTCCAATTACCTTCGGTATCTTCAATACAATGAATAACACGATCGCCGCAATCAGAAGGAGAATCGCCAGTACCAAGCCGCCATAGAAACATATCTCATATACGTTTTGCATGCTGATCACTCTCCCATCTCTGCTGACTGCGAATCATCGGAATTTGCATCCGGTGCCTGCGTCGCTTCTTCTTCGCTGATATCATAGCTTCCGTCCTTCAACATCTGCAACGTATCTTTTCGTTTGTACCATGTTTTGTTGCTGTCGATGCCAAGCACGTTACCACCATCATCAAATACCTGAATCAGCTTCTTTGTCAGATCTGGAATCTTCGTCGTCCAAAGCTTCGGATCCTGCTCCTGTGCCTCACACAGACGATACAGATAATCCAGATGCTCTGCATATACGTTGTCGCTCCACTCGTTCTTTGTACCGAATACCTTTTCTGCGGCTTCGTATATCTTGAGTGCATCATCTGTCTTGCCCTGTGCGTCATAACAACGTGCTTCTGTCATCATCTTATTGTAATAAGACTGGTTATACGCGTTGACAGAGGAACCACCCAGCGAAATGCTCGGATCGCTGTCTACCTTCATCTTCAGGATTCCAATATAGTCTTCACAATAACTGATTGCCATCGAATAATATCCATTGGCAACTGTTTCATTATCTGTATTTTCCTTGGCAAGTTGCTCATAGATCATGATCAGGTTATCGTCGTAACGATAATTCATATCCATAACTGCTTCTTCGTCCAGATCATTGCCTGTGTACTCGTCCAGATCTGCAACCGCCTGTTCCATCACCGTACTTGCCTGTTCTGCGATGCTTGTCTCCGCATCCTTGCTGACGTTTGTACTGTAAATCTCGCCGATAATACGATAGTTTACGAACTTGGTTGCTTCCTGGTTCGTAAAGTTATTCTCGTTGTAGGTTGCAAAATCATTTACCGCCTGCATCAGCTCTGATGCATCCGACGTACTGTCAGATCGCAGCTCGGAAATGGATTTGTAAAAGCCTGCAAGCTTTCCATATTCCTCGTCCTTCTCGTCAATCATGCCAAAATATTTGGCTGCCTGACTGTAAGAACGCTCTTCCTCAAAATAAGTAAGTGCCAGCTTGTAAAGCACTGCGCTGTTTTTCTCAACACCACCATGTTTACTGCTGATTCGATTGGAAACCAACGTCAACGCATCATCCAGATTCAGCGTAGATTCCGTTCCGGCTTCCTCCGCCTTGTTCGTAGCATCAATGTATGCCTGTATGTACTGCTCGTAAGCTTTTTCTTCCGAGCCGTCCAGTTCGATTGCTTTCTTGAATTCTGCCGTTCCGGCTTCGTAATTCTCTTCCCGGCAGTAATTCATACCATTTTCGATATACTGGTTATAATTGTTCAGCTTAATCCGCTGCATCCCGGAATATCCGATTCCAGCTGTGATACCGGATACAACTGCCAATGCCACGGTTGCTGCAAAAAGCCCAAGCTTCTTCTTGTTCTTCTTCCGGTAGCTGTCGTCAAGCTCATCGTAATGCTCCAATGCATACATCAGCTCCGTACAGTTCTGATAACGGTCGTTCGGATCTGCCTGTGTACATTTTAAGATGATCTTCTCCAATCCAGAGGACAACATCGGATTCCACTCGCGGATCGGCTTGATCTCATACGGTGGCTCACATGGGTTCTTTCCTGTTACGATATGGTACAGGGTTGCGCCCAGATTATAGATATCTGTTCTTGCATCTGTATTATAGATACCACGTCCCTTGGAATCACCGAACTGTTCCGGTGCCGCATAGCCTCGCGTACCAAGTGCGGTTGTATCTGCATTGTTCTCTATCTCGTACTCTTTTGCTGTACCGAAGTCGATCAGCTTTACGCCGCCCTCCGGCTTGATCATGACATTCGAAGGCTTCATATCCCGGTAGATAATCGGTGGATTCATGTTGTGCAGATAATTCAATGCACTTGCAAGCTGCAAGCCCCACTCTACCACCAACTCCTGTGGCTGTGCGCCTTCCTTCTTCAATCGATCCTGAATCGTATCACCCTCGATATAATCCATAACAACGTAGATCGTTCCATCCTGATTGATGATATCTACGATTCGCGGCAACACCGGATGATCTACGTTCTTCAGAATATTCGCTTCTCGTTCCAATCCCTTAAGCAACGTCTTTGCGGATTTCTTTCCATCATTCTTGATCTCCTTGACCGCCCACTGCTTGTTCAAACGCTTATCACGGGCAAGGTACACGATGGACATACCACCTCGACCAACTTCTGCCAAAATTTCATATTTTCCGTCTAGTACGGTTCCTTCCTTCGTCATGGCAAACCCTCTCTAAATCAAATCGTGCGAACCATTGCTACTGTGATATTATCACGTTCCCCACGGTTCTTTACTAACTCTGTCAGATATATTGCTCCATATTTCATCTTTTCCTCGTCCGTCGCCTCACCCGGTCCGATCTTCTCGATGATTTCCTCCGGTGTGATCACATGACGGAATCCGTCTGAGCAGAGCATATAAACTGCATTTCTTGTTGCAGTTCCCTTTGTAAATTCCGGCTCAACAACCGGCGATGCGCCGACACACTGCAACAGTACGCTTCGTCTCGGATCGATTTTTGCCTGTTCCGGTGTCATACGTCCCGCTGCCAGTTCTCTTGCGATAAATGTCTGGTCGTTTGTCAGCTGCTTCGCTGTCTTTGTAAGCTCATACACGCGGCTGTCGCCCACATGCACAATATAATACTGATCCTTGTACAACAGGATTGCAGATACCGTCGTACCAAGCTGCAAATGATTTTCCTCTCCATATGCGCCCAGCCGGCGATTCTGAATCTGGATAATATCATCCCACTGTGATACAAGATTCTGCTCTGTGAATGTTCCATTTTGGATTTCATCCACCAGCGTGTCATCAAACCATGTACAAAATGCTTCGATTACCTCTTTGCTGGCAACCTCGCCTTTTGCGAGTCCTCCCATGCCATCACACACGATTGCAAATGCAACATTTCCCTCTTTTGTGTTCACAACCTTGATTGCAAGAGAGTCCTGATTCGTTTCTTTTCTTGTACCTACATCGGTGTGATATGTTGCAATGTACTCCATATTACTCTCCTTTTCTCAGAAGGAATGTGAATTCCTCATCTCCCAATCGAACTTCTGTCTTATGCTTCAGAAGCACTTCCTTACCCGGCTGCAACTCTACCCCGTTTACATAGGTATGGTTTGTAGAATTGTTATCCTTAATATAGTTCACGCCATCGCGCTGGATTACAATACAATGCTCCCGGCTGATTGCGCTGTTGTTCTCTATTGCATAATCGGCTTTCGTCTTTGACTTACCGATGATAAATTCTGGTTTTGTAATATTGATGATCTCACCAGTTGATTTACGCACAAAGTGTGGAATCGGGCGTGCACCGCCAAGTTGTCCCATCAGGTTGCCGTTCTGCATCTGTGGCGCCTGTGGTCTTGGCATCTGTCCCATCATCGGCTGCCCCATCATTGGTTGTCCCATCGGAGGACGCTGTCCACCCATCGGTGGTACTGTCTGCCCCATCATCGGCTGTCCGCCCATCGCTGGACGCTGTCCCATTGGTGGCATCTGTGGCTTTGGCATTTCCGGTTTTGGTATCTCTGGCTTCGGTGCCTCCGGTGCTGGTGCCTGTGGCTTTGGCATTTCTGGTTTCGGCATCTCTGGCTTTGGCATTTCCGGTTTCGGCATTTCTGGTTTCGGCATCTCTGGCTTTGGTGCCTCCGGTGCTGGTGCCTGTGGCTTTGGCATTTCTGGCTTCGGCATCTCTGGCTTTGGTGCCTCCGGTGCTGGTGCCTGTGGTTTTGGCATTTCTGGCTTCGGCATCTGCCCCATCGGTGGTACTGGCTGCCCCATTGGCTGTCCGCCCATCGGTGGTACTGGCTGTCCCATTGGCTGTCCGTTCATCGGTGGTACCGGCTGTCCCATCATTGGCTGTCCGCCCATCGGTGGTACTGGCTGCCCCATTGGCTGTCTGCCCATCGGTGGTACTGGCTGCCCCATCGGCTGTCTGCCCATCGGTGGTACCGGCTGTCCCATTGGCTGTCCCATCGCTGGCATACCCTGTGGACGCATGTTGTTCATCACGCCGACACGATTTACTTTTACATTCTGGTTCTGTACTTCCGGAGCTGCGGTTGTATCTGCTTCCTTCTTAAGTCCCTCGTCTCTTGTATAGAAGAGACCAAGTTTCTCCATCTCCGCATCTACAAGTCCTTTTAATTTCATATTGGAATAATGATCCGTATTGATCAAGGTCAGGATTCTTGCTACATAATCATCCTTGTCTGCTTCATCAAAGCGCATATGTGACACAATATTTCGGAAGAAATCCGGGATATCAGACTGTCCCAACGGATCCTGCTTTACAGGAACCATAATGCACTTTACTGCCTTGCTCTCAGGATCTACATAGATATAATTCAGATCGCGTACCAGATAACAGATCTGCACACCTGCTGCACCAATCTCAAATGCACACAACAGTCCCTTCAGGATTGCAAGTACATCTGCCTTCTTCAATGTCTGACGCAGCATCACTTCCAGAGAAGTGTCATGATGCACATAAGAGACAATACTTCTCTTTCCATCCTCGTCCTTGTACTGGAACGGAATAATATTTCCGAGCTGTGCAACCTTGTCTGACACTCTGTCGTCATAGACATCTGCTGCTCCAAGCTGATACTCCACCAATGTCATTCCGTTTTGTTTTGTTACATTCAACTCTAACCCCTTCATTTGCTACCTCCTCATGATATGATCATCCTAATTAGCGAATCTTAAATGTAAACTCTTCATCTGCAAGTCTTACGAGAGAATCATGTGTCAGAATTTCTTCTACCCCATCCTCTACACGCTTTCCATTCACATATGTATGATTCGTAGACTTGTTATCTTTGATATAACATACCCCATCTTTTTGAATGATAAATGCATGCTGACGGCTGATCGCTCCGTTTCCGCCAACGGTATAGTCCACACCTCTGGTTGCCTTTCCGATCTTGAAGATCGCCTTGTTCAGCATGATACGCTCTTCCGTACTTACACGGATCAGATATGGCAATGCTTTCGGCGAATTGGCTGCTACAGTCGCTGCACTCACAGCACCAACGGCATCTTTTACAAGCTCTGTTACAGATTTATTCAAAATAGATGTACTCTTTGGCTTCTTGTCCTTTTCATCGTCCTTTTTCTTCTCAATGTTCATGTCATCGTAGATATCCTCGATTACAGGCACCTTGATGTTTTCTGTCTGTCCGCTTGTCGGTTCTTCGTTTTGTACGGTTGTTTCCGGTTCAGCAGACTCTGCTGTCTCAGCTGCTGCTTCTGCCTCAGCTGCCTCCATCTCAGCCTCTGTCTGCTGGATGATTGCCGCACGGTTTACCTTTACCACATTCCGCTTAACCACAGGTGGCTTGTCTAAGAAATGATCCAGATCTTCCAATGTCTGGATATTCTTGGTTGGCTGTGCTGTCGGCTTTGCAGATGGAACTTCTCCAACCAGCTCCTTGATCCGATCCTTGATCAGGTTGATATCGGATTCCTTCTTGTTTGTCTTTAACTGCAGCTTCTCGCCACCATTTGTTGCCCCCTCTGGCTTCACCTGTGACAGGATCTGCTCTGCAGCTGGGGGAACCTCTGGTTTTTCTGCTACTGGTTCCGGTTCTGGTGCTTCCTGCTTTTCCATCACTGGCTCTGGTGCCGGTGCTTCCTCGACAGGTGCTGGTGTCTCCTTGACAGCCTCTGTCGGTTCTGCCACCTTCTCCTCTACCGGTGTTTCTTCTTCCTTTACCTGCATGCCAGCTGGAAGGATACTTTCCAGTTCTTCCTCTTCCTTTGCAGGCTCCTCTGCTTCTTCCTCTTCGTCTTCTTCATCGTCGCCGATCTCCGGAAGTGGTGTATCATCCTCTTCCTGCAGGCTATTCATGATGTCGCTGATATTTTCTGCCGGTGCTTCTTCCTCTGCACTTACAACTTCTACACCGTCTGCATCAATGGCGCCAGCCTCCTCGAAGCTGATTCCTTCCTCTTCCATCAACGCCTCTGCAAGTCCGATCAAGCCACGCAGATTGAAGTTATCTCCATTGATATACGTGAGGAGCTTACCAACATAATTCAGATCCTCTTCCACATCGTATTTCATGTTCGCAAGCAGCTGGCGTACAAAGCTCTTGAATTCTACAGAAAGTGCGCCCTTGCTTTCGATTGGCAGGCACAGGAACTGTACTGTCTTCTTCTCAGCATCCACGTAGATAAATCCACGATTCAGCAATACATACGAAAGTGGAATCGCCTGCTCCTTCAAGGAAATCATCTCCTGTGCAACATTCCGCAGGATGAGCAGTACGCTCTCGCAATCATGCTCCTGCGCAATGTACTCCTCCAGAGATGTCTTGCCCGTGATCTGGTAGGTCAGATAATCGTAATCGTCATCTTCTTCATAGATAATCTCTATCAGTTCTTCCGGCGCATTATCCTGACAGTAATCCAAAACATCCTCATCTAACTCACAATCCTCGCCCATTGTGTATGACAGATATTTTTCTTCGCCAATGTTTCGCGCCCTAAAATTAAAAGTTCTCATAACGTCCCTCCTAATACATTATTTATTCCTATTGTGATTCTTCGGTTGTCGATTCCTCGGTGGATGCTTCTCCATCCGGTGTCACGCCGTTTGGTCCACCAATAATCTGTGTATCTATGTGATCTTCATAGTTTTCTGTAAAGATATGTGTACCTGCATCTTCGTCGCCAACATGGTAATACAGGTAATTATGCTCTTCCGGATACAATACGGCCTGGATACATGCCAGTCCCGGATTACAGATCGGTCCTACCGGAAGTCCGGCATTCTTATAGGTGTTGTATGGAGAATCCAGTTCCAGATCCTCGTACAGAACCTGACTCTTGTCATACATTCCATCGGTCAATGGATATAAGACAGTCGGACACATCTGCAAAGGCATTTCTGCTTTCAGACGGTTGTTGATAACACCTGCAATCGTCGCACGTTCTGAATCCACCTTTGCCTCACGTTCTACAATGGAAGCTCTCGTCACAAGTTCAAATGCACTGTATCCAAGCTCTGCCGCACGATCCTGCAGTTCCTGTGTATAGTAGTTGTCGAACGTTCTCAACATATAATCGACTAATGATTCCGCTGTCGTCGACTCATAAATATCGTAAGTTGCCGGGAACAGGAAGCCCTGTACCTTATAATTGACATTGGCACCTGCCGGTATGTCTGCCAGATATGCAAAATCAGATTTCGTAACCGATTTGCATGCATTTAAAAATTCAGTTGCAGAACAGATTCCCTGATCTTCGCACCGCGCTGCTATCATCTCTACCGTAAAGCCCTCTGGCACAACCAGATAATCGACTGGCTGATCCTCCTCGAATGTCGGGCTCATGGCTGCCATCATCTGCAAGGTTGTCATACCAGTATTCAAGGTGTATGTACCACCATGCAGCTTGCCACGGTACTCAGAGTCCTGCAGACGCTTTGTAAATGCACGCGGATAATTGATCAATCCATTGTCCTTCAGGATCTGCGCGATTTCCTTGACAGATGCGCCTTCCGGAATCGTAACAGTTACATCTTCGCCCTGTGTCGACTCCGTTCCCTTGTATTCG
>OGII01001422.1_pt1 | contig 16824 bp, 17 predicted proteins | sample 1571701 | NCBI WGS metagenome assembly OGII01 (sample SAMEA2581950, study PRJEB24529) | metagenome | biome: Human gut stool | place: China | collected 2011
AACCTGATATATTGGAAATCAGAATGTAGCAGCGGACTTCCACTTGCGCCAGCAGGCGCCATTTTGCACCAAAAGGTACCTGTTTTGCTACTTCATCCTTCGATAGTTCCGCTATGTTAGGATAGTATTTTCAATGCACCTTGCAGAATACGTGGCAAGGCGGGCACCCTTGGCAGGGTCAAAGCTGGAAATCGCCTTGATAAGCCCGATGGTGCCGATGGAAATAAGGTCATCCTGTTCGGAATTTTGCGAGTAATATTTCTTCACAATATGGGCCACCAGACGTAAATTGTGCTCAATGAGGACGCTTCGCGCCTCGGAATCGCCATGGGAGAGCCGCTCCAGCCATGACCGCTCCTCGGCGGCGGACAAAGGACGGGGAAAGGAACTGCCCCGGTCCAGCCGGAGCGTAAAGAGCAGCGTGTTGGCAAAGAGCATCAGCGCGGCAGAGATCATGCGTACCACCTCCTGTTCACCTTTATGAAGCAAAGGGACGTCCCTATGTCTTGCATCGGCGGCGGGGATATGTTAAGATGACAAAAAAGGGGGCGAAGCTGTGCCGTGGTATGTCTATATGCTCCGCTGCGGGGATGACAGCCTGTATACCGGCTCTACCACCGATGTACAGCGGCGTTTTCAGGAACACCGGAGCGGCACAGGGGCACGGTATACCCGCAGCCGCCCGCCGGTGACACTGGTCTATACCGAGGCGGCAGCGGACCGCTCTGCCGCCCAGCGCCGGGAGGCGGCTATCAAAAAGCTGCCCCGGGCGCAGAAGCTGAAATTGATTGAAAAGGGAGAAGGAGTATGAGCCTGCGAAGACGCTTTATTTGGGGTGTGCTGCTGTCCGCACTGGTGGCGTCCTGGGCTTATTATGCGGAATACCTGCCATTTACCGGTAAGTGGATCGCCGCTTACCGCTTGGAGCAGTACGCCAAGGAGCAGTATCCCGGATTTCGGCAGGGAAAGGTATATTTCAATCCGTGCGGTGGGCCCTATGAAACCACTTATACCGGAGATTCCGGGCAGGAGGTGGAACTGGGGTGCGGCTATGACGGACTGATCGGCGATCCGCTCCGGGCGGAACGCTGGATGCAGAACAATCATATCTCAAAAGTAATGTGGGCACTCAATCGGCTGGAACAGGGAAGCTACGGCACTGTAAGCTGCCAGTGGAGATATGATATGCCGGAGCAGCCGGTATTTGTATTGAAGGTGCAGATCAGAGAGTCGGAGACCGTTCCGTTTCCGGAATCAGAGACGGCCCTCCGGGAGAAAATGGCAGCAGCGTTGGCAAGTTATTGGGCCGCACTGCCAGAGACGGCTCAGGCGGATATAACAGATGTGGAGGTGGTGTACAGTCACTATGCCACGAAGCGGGAAGAGCAGCAGGCCTATGACGATATTTTCTACACCGTCCGCATTCCTGTGACCGATGATGGCCTGCCGACGGAACAGGTTATGACAGCGGATATGAAAGAAGGGAAAATGTGAAAGTCATGAGAAGAAAAGACCGTGAGGTCAGCGCTGAGAAGGCGTGGGAAATCGTGGAGCGCTGCTCCTATGGCGTACTGGCTATGACAAAGCCGGACGGAACGCCCTATGCCGTGCCGGTGAATTTTGCACGGGAGGGGAACTGCCTGTATATTCACTGCGCGCAGGCCGGTGAAAAGACGGACTGCCTGCATCACCAGCCGCAGGTGTGCGTCACCTGTGTGGAGGGCGGCGCATGGGTGGACCAGCCGGCCCTGACCACGCGCTACGCCTCCGCAGTCATGCTGGGCAGAGCGGAGGAGCTGACGGATGAGGCGGACAAGGTAAAGGCGCTGCGGCTACTGTGCATGAGACTGGCGCCAGAGCACCCCAGAAGCCATGGCGATTTTTCGGAGTGCCGGGGAAAAACGGCGGTCTGGCGCATCACCGTGGAGCAGATCACCGGAAAAGCAAATCCGGGAAGGATGAACTGAAAAAAACAGTGCCGGGAATGACTTCCCGGCACTGTTTTTATTTGAAGGATGGATTTATTTACGTATCAGGGGAGGCGTCCCGCTCCGACGGAAAGCCCAGCAGCCGCAGGGCAATGCCGAGAAACGGATAGATGAAAGAAGATTTAAGGCTGAAGTACAGCACAAGGCTGAAAAGATTTTGCAGGAGGAGAGGGAGCACACGGTAAGCAGAGCTGAAAACCAGAACGCAGTCTATGACGGAAAGCAGAATGCCGCCAAAAGCAATGATGATTAAAATGAGCCGCGCCCGGTGTGCCCCTACCGTTTTCGGCGGTTTGATAGAGATGACCAGCGATAAAAGCTGCGATAGAGTCCAGCCGGTCACGCCCCACATCAAGGGCTTCCAGCAGACGGAGAGAATAACGCCGGGGAGAATTTGATAATTGTATGTTACAAGCGCCGTGACCCATCGGCGGAGCAGAAGAAAGCCAGTCCACAGCATTGCGGTCATACCGCCGCCAACAACAGCGCGGCTGACAGCACGCCTCCGGCTTTCCGGCACCGGCGGACCGTAGAGCACGGCGTTGGCATCCGCACCGAAGATTTCCGCCAAATGCAGAATTTGCTCCACATCCGGGCGGGTGCGGCCGTTTTCGTAGTTGGAGACCGTTTGCCGCGTCACAAACAGCCGCTCCGCCAATTCGTCCTGACTGAACCCTGCCCGGAGCCGCAGCTCTCTGATATTTTTCCCAATGTCACGCATCATGCCTCACCTCGGCTACAGCATAGCAGAAACAGGCGGAAATGTCACGCAAGGAGTCTTTTACATCAGCCGTTCCGAAGCTGAATTGTGATGTCCTGAAGTTCGTAAAACGGTTCAGCGGCAGTGGGGGAAAGGCCGGAGACGGTATTTGCCGCATAGAGTACAGAGACACTTTTGAAGCAGACCGGCAGAATCGGCGTCTGAAGCTGCAGATAGCGGCACAGGGTACTCAGCGCAGCCTTCTGGTCCAGTGCGCTGCGGGCGGCCTCCAAAAGCTGGTCGCAGCGCGCATCGCTCCAGCCGCCGTAATTCAGGCGGCCTCCGGTAGCCAGCAGAGGCGCGAGGTTCCAATCTGCTGTCAGGCGCACCTCGCCGTAATAGAGGTCAAAGCTGCCAGCGGCAAGGGCGGCGGTATAGTCTGCCCATGGGAGGGCCGTTACAGTCATATCGATTCCGGCAGCAGAGAAGGAGGCGGCGATCTCCCGGGCAACGGAGAGCTTAAAGCTGTTCTCCTCGTTCACCAGCAGGCGCAGCGTGCGGGTAGGGCGGCTTTCACAGGCGGCCAATGCCTCGGAAAAGGCGGTGGCGGAGTAGGTGGTGTGCAGCTCCGCGGGATAAAGGCCGGAGACGGGAGAGATAGGGAACTGCGCAGCCTTGGCATGGCCGGACAGCAGACCGCTGATTAGGCTCTGCCGGTTCAGCCCCAAGGAGAGGCAGCGGCGGAAGGCGGCGTCATCCAGTCCCTTTACCGAGGTGTTGATGCCGATATACTGAAGAACCGTAGTGTCGGCGTCGATGCAGCCGGCACTGCCGGAAACGGGAATGGAATCCGTCCCAGTGAGATCGGATACCATCAACTGCACCTCATGGGAGGAAAAACGGTAGACAGAAGCCTCCTGATCCGCCGTTTCCGTCAGCATGATGCGCTCGACGGGCTGGGCCGTGTGCTGCCACCAGTTCTGGCTGGCCAGCAGGCAGGCGCCGCTGCTCCCATCGTAGAGGTAGGGGCCGGTGCCGATGGGAATGTCCTGCTTTTCCGTGCCGGATTTTAAAATGGGAATATCCAGCAGGGCGGGGAGCGCGCTGTTGGCCCGGTTTAGGGTCAGCGTCACGGTACTGCCGCTGCCGGACACGCTTTTCAGGTCTGTCAGACGCTCACTGTAGCGGGGGGACGCTTTGGCGGCGGTCAGAGTGGTCTTCACATCGGCGGCGGTCAGGGGAGAACCATCGGAAAATACCGCGTTGGGACGCAGAGTTAAGGTGTAGGTCAGGGCCTCGGCATCGTAGGTATAGGAGGCGCACAGCACCGGCTGCGGCGCGAGGGCAGTGTCCAGATGGAACAGCCCCTCATACAAAAGAGATGCCACGGTCTGCTGCATTCCGTCCGGGCAGGCCAGGGGATTGAGGGGCTGTGTGTTGAGATAGGGGAGGGAGAATACCTCGGGGAGCGCGGTGGCCTCCGTAGTGTCCGCCTGTTCCTCAAGGGGAAAGAGAATATCCTCATCCTCCGGCGGAGTCTCTAACTGTGAGCAGCCGGTCAGAAGCAGCAGTGCGGTCAGCAGAGCAAAAAGACGTTTCATGCGCGGCCCTCCAAGGCGATGACCGCCGCCTGAACGCCCCGGCTGTCACCCATTTTCCGATAGGACCAGAAAAGCTCGGGGTGACAGGCGGTGCAGAGCTCGGCACACTCAATATGCTCCGGTAAAACGCCGGAGCGCAGAAGCCACTGCCGGTTTAGCCCAGCCAGATCTACATGGAATTTGGTGCCGTTAAAGGTGATGAAGGGCTCGGCGTCAGCCATCAGCTCGGCGCGCATGGCCTCCGGCACATCGCTGTCCGTTTCAAAGCAGCAGGGGCCGATACAGGGGCCTAAGGCCGCCATCAGATTTTCTGCCCGGCAGCCGTAAGCGTCACACATGGCGGCCACGGTTTTCTGGACGATTCCCGCGGCACAGCCCCGCCACCCGGCATGAACGGCGCCGATGGCCTGTCTTACGGGATCGTACAGCAGCACCGTGCCGCAGTCGGCGGAAAAAACAGTCAAAGACAGACCGGGTTCATCGGTGATGAGCGCGTCCACATCCGTGTAGTCTCTGGGGCGAAGCAGGCCCTTTCCAGCATCTGCGGCGGTGACGCGGCGGATATTGGCGGTGTGGGTCTGCTGGCTCAGTACCGCCCGGCTCTCATTTAGTCCCAGCGCGGCAAAGAAGCGGTGATAATTTTCCCACAGCGCCTCTGGGCCATCCCCCTGACTGGGGCGGAGATTCAGACTATCCCACGGCGCGGGGGACACGCCGCCCCGCCGGGTGGAAAAGCCATGGGGAACTGCGTTCAGGGCATCGGCGGTGAACCACACCAGCCCGTTTTGTTCGTGCTTTTGAAAGGACATAGCTGCCTCACTCCTTCTGGTCGGAAGAATCTTCTGTCTGCCGGGTGTCCGCATGGCGCCGGTAGGCGCCCTTTGCCAGAATGATCGCGCTGACGATCTGAACAACGCCAAGGAGCAGCAGGAGCTTTGGGAGCAGTACACCGTGTATCAGCAGCCCCAAAAAGAACAGCGCACAGCCGCCGATCAGCGTGAAAACAGCCCATAAAAGCTCCTTAATGTCATGGAGCAGAGCGAGCGCAGAATCCTGTTCGGTCATGGCGAATACTCCTTTCAAAAAATGCCCTCTGGAAAGCCAGAGGGCGAAGAATGTGCGGCGATGTTACGGGAAGTGTCCCCCCCATTTTCTTTTCCGCAAGAGGAAAAGAAAATGGGGGGATATTTCGCACGGTAAAGCCGTGCTATTCCTGTGCCGCATAGCAGCATATACGGAAAACTTTACAGGTCGGGGTGATACTCCTTGCAGGTGCACTTCTTCCACTTCAGCCCGCTGCCGCAGGGGCAGGGATCGTTGCGGCCGATCTTGATGGTGTTCTTCACCGGCTGCTTTTTGGGCGCGGTACCGTCGCCGCCGACATTTTCCACAGTGGCCTTGGCTACACGCTCCCGCTTGACCTCCTCGTCCTTTCTCAGACGGACGGAGTACAGGCGACGGACGGTCTCGTCCTGAATGGCGGAGACCATTTCCTCGAACATATCAAGGGATTCCCGCTTGTAAACGTCCACAGGGTTGTTGTTGCCGTAGCCCTGAAGCCGGACGCCCTGCTTCAGATCGTCCATGGCGTCAATGTGATCCATCCAGTATTCATCCACCACGCGGAGCATGATGACCCGCTCCAGTTCCCGCATGATGGGCGTGGTGATCTCCTGCTCCTTGGCCTCGTAGGTCTTTTCGGCGGCGGCGATAAACGCCTCGTCGAAATCCTCCTGCGTCTTGGAGGAAATCTCGTCATCGCTGAAGGACACGGCACCCTTGGCAAAATAGATGCCCTCCATACCCTTGAGCATTTCGTGGTACTGCGCGGCGTCCAGGTGCGCGTTTTCACCAAAGGCAAGGGCCACATGGTTGCTGACGGAGGTGTGCATCATGTTCAGCACGGTCTCCTTGATGTCCAGACCGTCCAGTACCTGACGGCGCTGAGCATAGATGATCTCACGCTGTTTGTTCATGACGTCATCGTATTCCAACACGCTCTTACGGGACTGGAAGTTGCGGCTCTCCACGGTGGTCTGAGCGTTTTCAATGGCCTTTGTCAGCATCTTGTTCTCAATGGGCGTGTCCTCGTCCAGATCGAATTTCTCCATCATGTTCTGGATGCGGTCGCCGCCGAACAAACGCATGAGGTCATCTTCCAGAGAGATATAGAACCGGGTCTCGCCGGGGTCGCCCTGACGACCGGCACGACCACGGAGCTGATTGTCGATCCGGCGGGATTCGTGGCGCTCGGTACCGATGATGAACAAACCGCCCGCCTCGCGCACCGCTTCGGCTTCGGGTTTGATCTCAGCTTTGTATTTGTCGTTCAGCTCCTGGAAGGTCTGGCGGGCGTTCAAAATCTCTTCGTCATCGGTGTCGCCGTAAGCGGTGGATTCCACGATCAGCTCTTCGGCAAAGCCCATGCGGCGCATTTCCGCCTTGGCGAGATATTCCGGGTTACCGCCCAGCATAATATCGGTACCACGACCCGCCATGTTGGTGGCGATGGTGACCGCGCCGCGTTTGCCCGCCTGCGCCACAATCTCGGCTTCTTTTTCGTGGTGCTTGGCGTTCAGCACTTCGTGCGGGATGCCGCGCATGGACAGCATTTTGGACAGCACTTCGGATTTTTCGATCGAAATGGTACCCACCAGCACCGGCTGTTCCCGCTTATGGCATTCTTCGATCTGGTCGATCACCGCGTGGAACTTGCCTTTTTCAGTTTTATACACGCTGTCCGGCAGGTCTTTACGGATCATCGGACGGTTGGTGGGGATCTCCACCACATCCAGCTTGTAGATCTGCTCGAACTCGGTGGATTCGGTCTGTGCCGTACCGGTCATACCGGACAGCTTTTTGTACAGACGGAAGTAGTTCTGGAAGGTGATGGTGGCGAGCGTTTTGCTCTCGCGCTCCACCTTTACGCCCTCTTTCGCCTCGATCGCCTGGTGCAGACCCTCGTTATACCGGCGACCAAACATCAAACGGCCGGTGAATTCGTCCACGATCAGCACCTGACCGTCCTTCACGACATAGTCCACATCGCGGGTCATAACGCCGCGCGCCTTGATCGCCTGGTTGATGTGGTGCAGCAGGGTGACGTTGTCCGAATCCATCAGGTTTTCGATATGGAAGAACGCCTCAGCTTTTTTCACACCGTCCTGCGTCAGGGTGGCGGTGCGCGCCTTTTCGTCCACAATGTAGTCGCCCTCGATGACATCCATCTCCTGCTTGGCATCCACTTCTTTGATCTTGTGGGCTTTCAGCGTTTTGGCAAACGCATCCGCCTGTTCATACAGGTTGGTGGATTTGTCGCCCTGACCCGAAATGATCAAGGGGGTACGCGCCTCATCAATCAGGATGGAGTCCACCTCGTCCACCACGGCAAAGTGGTGACCGCGCTGTACCTTATCCTTTTTATATATCACCATGTTATCCCGCAGATAATCGAACCCCAGCTCGTTGTTGGTGCCGTAGGTGATGTCCGCGTTGTAGGCGGCGCGGCGCTCGTCGCCCGCCTGGTCGTGGGTGACCAAGCCGACGGTCAGCCCCAGATAGCGATACACCTTGCCCATCCATTCGCTGTCGCGGCGGGCCAGATAGTCGTTGACGGTAACGATATGTACACCCTCGCCGCTCAGCGCGTTCAGATACGCAGGCAGAGTGGCGACCAGCGTTTTACCTTCACCGGTTTTCATCTCGGCGATGCGCCCCTGGTGCAAAATGATACCACCGATGATCTGCACCGGGAAATGGCGCATACCCAGCACCCGCCACGATGCCTCGCGGCAGACCGCGAACGCATCCGGCAAGATATCGTCGGTGGTTTCGCCGTGTTTCAACCGGTCGCGCAGCACATCGGTCTGATGCACCAGCTCGTCCTCGTCCATGGCTTTGTAGGTTTCCTCCAACGCCAGAACTTTATCACACAAAGGCTGAATACGCTTCACTTCGCGTTTGCTGTAATCGCCGAACAGCTTTTTAATCAATCCCATAGTAACACCTCAGTTTGGTTGGTTTGGGCGCGTGCGCCGCACTTGTACACACGCCATCGCTTGTACATACAAATGTACATACATACACGAATATCATCATAGCACAAACATATCCGAAACACAACTGTTTTTCGTGTTGATTTTTGAGAGAAGTTGCGGTATACTGGTAAACGCTTATAAAGCGCCCTGAACGGAAAAGAGGGTTTGGACTATGAAAATCGTTGGCAAGCGGGGACTCAGCGGCGCGATCGAGATCGCGCTGGCAGTGCTGATGGGGGTCGCGTTGGTGCTCACCGTCACGCTGCCTTGGAGCATCCCCGCCGTTACCGACAGACAGCCGGGCGAGGCCGGCGGCTGGTTTGAAAAATATCTGGTGGTGCTGGCGGTATCCGGCGTGCTGGCGGAGCTGATCCTGTGGCAATCACGCGGGATCATGCGCAATGTGAACCGCGGCTGCGCCTTTTCGGCAGACACGGTGCGCCGTCTGCGGGTGACCGGCACCGAATGTCTGGTGCTGGCGGCGTTTTATTTCGCGGCGGTGTTTGTGGTCACCAAGTTTTTTATGGTGGTGGTCTTTGCGGCGTTCGCGGTGCTGGGGCTGTCGCTGTTTGTGTTCGCCGAGCTGTTCCACCAGGCGGTGGCGTATAAAAAGGAAAACGATCAAACGATCTGAATCGAAAGGAAGACGCGCCATGGCGATTTTGGTGCATTTGGATGAGGCGATGAGCCGCCGCGGCATCGGGTTGACCGAGCTGGCGGATACGGTGGGGATCCCACCGGTGAATTTGTCGATGCTGCAGCGCGGTCAGGCACAGGCGCTGCGGTTGACCACGCTGGATGCGTTGTGCCGTGTGCTGGGGTGCCAGCCGGGCGAGCTGTTGGAATGTGTGCCGGATACAGAGACATCAAACGCCTGAACCGGGCGGTTTGTGAATTGAACTAGGGGGAAAAGACAATGAGGAAATGGATTGCAGGAATCATGGCGGCAGCCATGTTGATCGGCTGTGTCGGCTGCGGCAGCGATGCCAAACCGGTGGATGCACCGGTCACGACCACCACAACCGGGGCGGCGGCGGACACCGACACCACGGCGGATACCACCACCAGCACGACGATCACCACCTCCACCACGGAGACGGAGGACACCACTGAAGCGACGGAGTCCACCACAGCGGCGGACACCGATACCACGGCGGCGCAGCCGAACACGACCCGTGCGGCGGCGGCAACGGCAGCGCCCCAGCCGGTAAACCAGACCACCAAGCCCAAAGTGACCATGCCTCCGCTGACGACGGGCAGCGGTGCTTCGTATTCGTGGGTGAAAAACCCGTTTAAGGCATCGATCAGCGCCCGCAACGCGGTGGTGTATGACGAAACCCACGGGCTGATTTTGTACAGCAAAAACATCGACGGCAAATGCGCTCCCGCCAGCATCACCAAGGTGCTGACCGCGATCGTGGCGGTGCAAAAGCTGTCGCTGGATACCAAAATGACGGTGGGCAGCGAACAGGATATGGTGGCGGGCGCCGCCAGCCGGGCGTTTATCTCGCGCGGTTCCACCTACACGCTGCGCACCCTGCTGGAAGCACTGCTCATCCCCTCCGGCTGCGACGCGGCGTATACCATCGCGGTGAATGTGGCGCGCAAAACCTCCAAACAGAAGCTGTCCGACCGCGAGGCGCTGAATCTGTTTGTGCGGTATATGAACCAGACCGCGCAGAACATCGGCGCGACCCATTCGTCCTTCAAATGCCCGGACGGTTTTCCCACCAGCGGACACTACACCACCGTGCGCGATCTGCTGACCATCGCCCGCAAGGCGCGCACCTATTCGTCGCTCACCTCCATCATGTCCAAGCCGACCAGCAGCAACGGTCGCTGGTTCGGTACCAACGCGCTGATCAAATCGTACAGCGCGTATTACTACAAGGGCGCGGACGGTATGAAAACCGGCACCTCGGACGAAGCCGGCAACTGCGTGATGGCGTCGGCGCAGAAAAAGGGCGTGCGGCTGATCGTGATCGTGATGGGCAGCTCCTACCGCTATGAAGATGCGGTGACACTGCTGAACAAGGGCTTTGACATGGGTTCGAAGATCACCACCACCAAAAAGACGACCACCACGACCAAGAAGAAAACGACCACCACCAAGAAGCCTACCACCACGGCAACGAAAAAGCCGACCACAACCACTACGCATAAGCCCACCACGACCACCACAACCGAGTCGCACACCACCGTCACCACCGGAACCACGCACGCGGCTCCGGAAACGGTGGAATAACCGGCTGGTAGTCCTTATAATATAATGATGGTAAAAGGGAGAGAGGTTTTTCACCTCTCTCCCTTTTTGTATGCCGGCGATCAACCGCGGCTATGCTTTTTGCGATACTGGCTGGGCGACATACCGACCGCGGCGGTAAACGCGTTGGAAAAATAATTGCTGTTTTCAAACCCAACCGTGGCGGCGATCGTTCCGATGCTCATATGCGACCCCGCCAGCAGCGTTTTGGCGCTTTCCACCCGCAGCATACGGATGTACTGGGTAATGGACTGGCCGGTGTATTGCTTAAACTTGTGGCTCAGGGAGGAGCGGGAGCAAAAAAACTCGTCGCACAATTCATCAATGGTGATGCGGCGGGGATGGTGCAGTTGCAAAAAGTACACCAAATTTTCGCACAGTTCCGGTTCCGCCGGACGATCGGCGGCGGATTTCAAATAGCACAGCTCCAGCATCCGCTGCAGCGGATGGATCAGCACATCCACCTCCGCCTGCGGCGGCAGCGGCCGCAGCAGCGCATAGCTTTGCAGCAGCTCCTCGCGGTTCACCCGATACCGCGACACGATCGCATTGTGGTAACTGCTCGCGTGCTCGTCAAAGTAGCCGCTGACGCAGATGATCCCGATCACCTCTTGCGGCGCGTGGATCGGGTACACATATTCCCGCACCCCCGCAAAGCAGGTGCCGCAATACGCGCCGTCCCGGCTTTTTTCGCACACCGCGCGCTGCTTTTCCACGCAATGCTGGTGTAGCTGCGGATAGGTGCCCACATACAGGCAATACGGATTGTCGTGCAGCCGGAACCGCCGCAGCTTGGTATCGTGGATCACCGGATCGTACCGGATCGAGTGCAGCGACACCCGCAGCCCGCACCGATCGCGCAAATAGAGAATGTATTGATAAATATCGGAAATACCGTCCATGGCGCCCTCCGGATTTGCACAATTGTGTAGAAATATTGGACAATAAGCGAGGATGGAAACAAAAATCTTTGCTATCATGTTTATATCACAGATTAGGCGGTTTCGTCAACACCCAAAACCGTCCCCAAAGGAGCGTTAAAAACAATGGCTGTTTGGAAACACAAACTCCGCCGGTGGCTGGCCGGCGGCTTATGCCTGGCGTTGCTGGGCGGCGCGGTACCGTTTTCGGGTGCCGCCGACACCTCTACCCGGTTGGAGCTGGAGGATCTCTCCCCCACCGGCACCGGCGAAAAACGCACCGGCGACGGATTCAGCGGCGGGTTCTGGTTTATCAACTGCGTGGACGGCAACGGGGTAGGCAAACAGGTCACCTTTACCCTGCCGGCGCAAAAGCCAGGGTCGTATGAGCTGTCGCTGACCTCCAAAGACAACGCTGACCGCGGCATCTATGCGGTGTCGCTGGACGGCAGCCGCATCGGGCAGATTGATTTTTACAGCGCTGCCAGCGGCGGCGAGTTCCGCACCCACGAGCTGGGAACGGTCACACTGACCGACGCGGCAACCACCCTGACGCTGGAATGTATCGGTAAAAACGACAAAGCCACCAACAAATACGGCTTGGCGGCGGATTATCTGACCCTGACATCGGCTGTGGAGGAAGAGGGTATGATCGTTACCACAACAGACAAAGCGTTTTCCACCCTGAACGGACAGTGGCAATCGACCGATGCGGGTCAGATCACCACCGAGAAAAACGCATCGGCAATGTGGACAACCTATCCGCCGGTATCCGAAACCATTGAAAAGCCCAACTACGGGGTGTATGCGTATATTCCCGCCGGCAACGCCGGCAAAGCGACCTATACGCTGCAATCGCTGGACGGACGCTGGGTGGTGGAGCTGGATCAATCCACCGTTTCGGACGGATGGTTCCGGCTGGCGACAGTGGCGGTGACCGAGGACACTGCCCTCAGCGTGACCGTGACCAACGCCGACGGCAAACGCATCACCGCCGATAAAATCAAGATCGTTCCCACCACCAAAGCGGCGGATGCGACCACACCGGTGCCGGTTGACCCGAGCGGCAAGGATGTGATCGTGCGGGTGAACCAAATTGGGTACGATACGGACAAATCCAAACGCGCTACCGTGGTAAATGTCGCGGACGGCACCCTGTTCGCCATCAAGGATGCGGTGACCAATGCGGTGCTGTATTCCGGCGCGGTGAGCAACGGCGTGGCGGATTTCACCGCTTACCAGCCGGATATCACCGCCACCTGCTATCTGGAATGCAGCGGTGTGCGGTCCTACACCTTCCAGATCGGCAAATATCTGATGCAGCAAGTCAGCGTGGACAACGCGCTGGACTTTATGGAGCAATCCCGTGCGGACACATTTGAAATGGGACAAAAAGGAATCGGCTGGCGGGACAGCCACCAGTTCTCGTTTGAAATGAGCTCGCTGGTGCTGCAATACATGGCCAATCCGGAGCTGTATAACCAAATGCCGTATGATGTGTACAAAGCCTCCGAATGCGAATACGCGGAGCTGCGGGTGCAGGACGAGCCGAACATCGTCTGGCTGATGGAATTTGCCGCGCTGCGGTACTATGATCTGGCACAAAACGATGGTAAAAAGCTGCATATGCTGATCAAAGAGCAGCTGGCGTGGTTCCTGTATGCCTATCCGTTTATCAGCGAGTATGTGCCGGAGGATATGTATGTGAAGGTGCGCGATCTGACGGTGCGCATCTGGGGTGAATCGGCGTGCAACCTGTCTTATCACCAGATCGACGGCACCAACTATAAAAACCTGTACGACGCCACCAACAACAAGGAAAACAACAACCTGTTCAGCGTGCAAAAGGTGATCGGCGGCATCAAAGGACAGCTGCCGCCCGCCCACTCCATCGCCCCCAACCTGATGATGTACGAAGTCGCCCAGCGGGACGGACTCGCGAACGCGGACAAGTATTTTGAAGCTGCGTACAACAACTGCGCGTGGGTCATAGAAAACATCGATATCGCCGCACCGCAATACGCCAAGGGTCAGCGGATGAGCGAGCATGTCGTGATGGAAAATCTCGCGTATTTTCTGGAGGAATATCCCGACCGCGCGCCGGCGGGACTGCGGGACACCATCCGGGCATGGGCGGAAAAGATGATCGCCCGCGCGGACAATCTGTGGGATATGCGGATGGCATCCTCGACAGCGGCAGGCGATGAGCTGGATTGCTGGACCGGTGCGGCATATGCCGACCAATCGGGTCAGTGGCCGGGCTGCGCCATCAATGAGCCGGGCAGTGCCGCCGGATTGCAGGCGGCGCTGGAGGCAGCCGCGCGGGTGCTGGACGATCCGGAGTTGTCCGCCCGGCTGCAAGCTATGGGTGTTGCCGCCATCGACGATATGTTTGGCCGCAACCCCAACGGACGCTCCTATTTCTATAACACCGACTATCTCAAAGAGTTTGACGGTGCGGATCTTGGCTGGTTCCAAAAATACAACGGCGGCAACGGCGTGTTGAGCGGCGTGGTGGGGCGGCTGGACGGTTCGCCGAAAGAGGCCGCCTACGCCGGGGCAAACCACTGCAATCCGAATGCGGCCGCCGGCTACACCGAGGGATGGGTCGCGTACAACACCGCGTGGAACTCGTCGCTGGCGTATTCCGCCGCGGCAGATATGCAGCTGACGGTGGACAAAACGCAGGCCGCGATCGGGGAAACGGTCACGGTGACTTTGCGGGCACCGATGAATATGGATGCCACCAAGGCGGAGACCGTGTCGGTGCGGGTGACTGACCGCACCACCGGCGAGCAGCGCACGCTGCTGCTGACCGAGGACGGTACAGATGCCTACACCTTCAGCGGCACGCTGGCGGTGACCCGCGGCGGCACCGCGTTGGACATCGCGTATGGCTATGGATTGTTTGAGCAAACGGTTACGGTAGAAACCGCCGCCTCGCAGCTGCGCGGCGACGTGGATCAGGACGGTACGGTGACCGTTCGCGATGCGCTGATGGCGTTGCAGGCGGCGGCAGAAACGATCACGCTGTCGTCCGCGCAGGCGGCTCTGGCAGATGTGGACGGTACCGCCGGTGTGACCGCGAACGACGCGCTGATGATTCTGCAATGCGCTACCGGCAAAATCGAATTGGCATAAATTGGCGCGGTATATAAAACATATAAAATAGGTACAGTTGACCAGCCCTCCCACCGGAGCAACGCTTCGGCAGGAGGGCTGGTTTGTTGGTTAAGGGAGAGCTCTTCTGCGCTCGTTAAAGCGGCCACGCTAACCGGCGGCGGGCACAAGTTGAATCTGTTTGCTTGCGGGACGATGTGGGCATCGTCCCCTACGAAAAGCGGGTGGAAAACGCAGTGTGTTTTCTGTATCTGGCGACGGGTGCAAGGGGGATTGTCGCCGTCCGGCGGATGGCGTTTAAGTGTGCCATTTTCGTTACAATCCCTCCGTCTTTTTGCTGCGCAAAAATCCACCTCCCTTTGCACAAGGGAAGCTTCATCTTCTCCACCACGCGGAGGGATCGTCTTGAGGAACGGACTTACTTTTTTCATCATCAGCAGAATTTTGTATTCCCACGCCCAACTCGCATAGTTCCCTCTGACGAGGGAACTGGCGAGCGCCAGCGAAACTGCGGGAAAGATACCTGTTTCGCCAACCAAAGCCACTCAACCTTTTCTCTCCCCTTCGGCATAACTCACACTGTGCCACTTTTCTTTACACATTCACCCATCTCAAAGGAGGATACCCCATGCTGGACGATCGTTTGCTGTGTGCCGCGTCGCTGGTGCGCCCGGGCAGCCGGGTAGCGGACATTGGCACCGACCACGCGTATTTGCCCCTGTATCTGGTGGAACAGGGCCTTTGTCCGTCGGCGATCGCCTCGGATGTGCGCCCGGGTCCCGCCGACAGCGCCCGCCGTCATGTCAGCGAGGCGGGGCTGTCCGACCGCATTATGGTGCGGCTGGGCGACGGTCTTGTGGGCATCGCCCCCGATGAGGTGGACGATATTGTGATCGCCGGCATGGGCGGCGAAACCATCGCCGCCATTTTGCAAACCGCCCCTTGGGTCAAAAGCGACCGCTACCGGCTGGTTTTGCAGCCGATGACCCGCTCGGAACAGCTGCGCCGCTGGCTGTTGACAAACGGATTTACATTGTTGACCGAGCGCGTGACACAGGACGGCAAGCATCTATATACCGTTATCGCCGCCGCCTACACCGGTGCGCCGCCGGTGACCGAAGAAGTCGCCTATTATCGCGGCGCGCTGACCGGCGAAGACGGCGCAGCATTCTTAGCCAAAGAGATCGTGCGGCTGAAAAAGCAGCAAGCCGGCTGCCGCGTATCCGGCAACCAACCGCAAGCCGATCGGCTGCAGCAACTGATAGAGCAATTGGAGGGATCGCTATGACCATACGCAAACTGATGGCGTTTTGGGAACAACGTGCGCCGCTGGCGCTGGCGGAAGAATGGGACAATCCCGGCTTGCTGGTCGGTGACCCCGACGCAGAAGTGACCGGTGTACTGACCACGCTGGACATTACGCTGCAGGCGGTGCTGCAAGCGGCGCGCACCGGCGCCAACCTGATCATCAGCCACCATCCGGTGATCTTTTCGCCGCTGCGGCGGCTGACCGCGGACAGCGTGCCGTATCAACTGGCACAGCACGGCATCGCGGCGCTGTGTCTGCACACCAATTTGGACAAAGCCGCGGGCGGGGTCAACGATACGCTGATTGCAGCACTGGGATGGCCCGCCGCCACCATGGCAGCGGACGGGCTGTGCCGCGTGGTAACGCTGCCCGCTCCCCTCGCCCCGCAGGATTTTGCCGAAGCGATTGCCCGACGGCTGAACACCGCCGTGCGGGTATATACCGGCGGGCGCTCTGTATGCACCGTTGGCGTTTGCAGCGGTGCGGGCGGCGACTGTCTGTTGCCGCTGAGCGAGCAGGTGGATGCGGTGCTGACCGGCGAGATCAAGCACCACGAATGGCTGGCGTTCGCTGCGGCAGGCATCACCGCGGTGGAGGCGGGCCATTACGCCACCGAGATCGCGGCGGCGGATGCACTGCGGTACGCCATGGCCGAGGCGTTTCCGGCGCTGCGGGTGGATGTCTTTGCGCAGCCCGCGCCGTACCGGACGATCGAGGTTTTACAATAATGATCGTCCGCACACACCCGCGGGCGACACGCCGCCAGAAAGACGAGGTAGAACGCAATGGCACTTGACGGCATTTTTTTGCATAATATTTGGCGCGAGCTGCACCAAACACTGGCGCAGGACGCGCGCATTGATAAAATCCACCAGCCCTCGCGGGA
>OGII01001423.1_pt1 | contig 16810 bp, 14 predicted proteins | sample 1571701 | NCBI WGS metagenome assembly OGII01 (sample SAMEA2581950, study PRJEB24529) | metagenome | biome: Human gut stool | place: China | collected 2011
TATTTTCGTACAACGGAACAAAACAGTCCCGGCTTGATGCAATTTGCCAATCGTACCCCCCCAGAACCACCCTACACAAGGAAACTCATGTCACCCACAAACCAATATTTGCCGGGCAGCTCATTCATATATACTTGTCAAAAAACACATCAATTTTTCTTAAATGGAGGATAAAAATGAACAGTATCATAAGACCTATGACACCTAAAGACAAAAACAGTGTTCTTGAAATGATGCGTGTATTTTACACATCACCGGCAGTTTTTACAAACGGTTCCGACGACATTTTCCGGAATGATATCGAAAACTGCATCAATGACTGTCCTTACCTGGAAGGATATATTTTTGAAGTATCCGGCGAAATTCAGGGATATGGCATGATCGCCAAAAGTTTTTCCACAGAATTTGGCAGACCATGTATGTGGATTGAGGATATTTATATCAAAGAATCCTGCCGTGGAACCGGTATCGGAAGCAAATTTATTGATTATATCGGGAAAAAATACCCGGATGCCATCCTCAGACTGGAAGTAGAGGAAGAAAATAACAGAGCCATCAAGGTCTATGAAAAAAATGGTTTTTCCTTTTTACCTTATATGGAAATGAAAAAATAATCGTTTCTGACAGACCAATCATGAAAAACACGAAACTTTGAGAAAAAGACAGGATCACGGGCTAACCCATAATCCTGTCTTTTTCATATGTCCATTCCATTCATCTGAACTAAAAATTCATCTAAAACAAATATTCATTTAAACTAAACATTTACCTGAAATTAGCGCTCTCTGCAATATTTTATGCTAACATTTCATCTTTTAACACATTATGATCCCGCAGCACTTTCTCAACCACAGTACCCTTTACGAGACGGATCAGCGGTTTCTTTAATGCATTAAGCGGTCCAGGAAGCTGGATCTCTAATGGGGATTTGCCATCCATGAGTTTGACACTGCTGTCTAAGAGTTCACGGATATCATATACGCTTCCCCATACCTCAGGTACACCACGATCTACGCCAAGCAGTCCGTATACAGCCTCCATTGCAGTTCTGACAGAGTACTCTGTGGTAAATACAGTATCTCTCGGTGTCTCTGCAAACTGTCCTAAGAATGCAAAGTTTACACATCCATCCGGGATAACATCCGGGCGGTCACCTTTGGTTCTTGGCATAAAGAATGCTGTGATGTATGGCATCATAGTCGGTACGCAGACAGCGCTGTGCTCTGCAAGTTCTTCGATCTGATCCGTCGGTACACCCATATGATACAGCCACTCTTCCGTGATCTCTTTACCGGTACACTCTTTCATAGGTTTCTTTACATAATCACCCGGTACATCGGTAAACAATCCGTATACCCATACGCAGACTTTATCTTTATCCTGATCCTTGAACTGTCCCTGTCTGTTGATCGTCCAGCTTAACAGCCAGCTCGAATCCTTGCAGCTTACGATACCACCGGTTACAACTTTTCCACTCTTTGGATCTCTCTTACAGATATTCGTGATATATGGCAGGATCTTATCATCCAGCGTAGTTACCGTTGCAGACTCCCAGTTTGTCTTGGCAACATCGGAACAGAATTTCTCCGGGCGTCCAAACGACGGATCCTGTTTTGCAATGTTTTTCCATAAATTCCAGCATCCACTGTTGCGGACTTCTGCATCTCCGTTCGGCGCATGGTTCTGATCACCATAAATCGTGCCTTCGGTGCAGCTTCCGTTTGTCACAAATACAAGATCATTTTCCGTCAGGACAATACCGCTCTCAACACCTTTTACCTTACACTCGATCGCTGTAGCTACTTTTTTGCCACCTTTGATATCAAAGATCACGTTGGTCACTTCCGTATTAAACTGGAAATCAACCCCTGCTGCTTCCAGATATTTCTGCATTGGCAGGATCAATGATTCATACTGATTGTATTTGGTAAATTTCAATGCACTGAAATCTGGGAGACCTGCGATATGATGGATGAATCTCTGGAAATAAAGTTTCATCTCCAATGCGCTGTGCCAGTTTTCAAATGCAAACATGGTTCTCCAGTACAGCCAGAAGGTAGAATCAAATACTTCGTCGTCAAAGACATCCTCGATCGTCTTGTCATACAGATCCTCGTCTTTGGTCATGAAAAGTTTCATGATCTCCATGCAGCCTTTCTGGCTTAAGTTAAATCTGCCGTCCGTATGTGCATCTTCGCCGCGGTTTTCGGTTGCACGGCATAAAGAGTAGTTCGGATCTTCTTTGTTCAGCCAGTAGTATTCGTCGAGTACGGAAACGCCCGGTGTCTCAATAGAAGGGATACTGCGGAAGAGATCCCACAGACATTCAAAATGGTTCTCCATCTCACGGCCGCCGCGCATCACATAGCCTCTGGATGGATCAAAGATACCATCACATGCACCGCCTGCGATATCCATTGCCTCTAAAATATGGATATGATCGCCCGGCATCTGTCCGTCACGAACCAGAAAACATGCTGCTGCTAAAGATGCAAGACCACTTCCTACGATGTATGCGCTTTTCTCATCGACACCTTCCGGTTTTTTCGGATGTGCAAATGCCTCGTAGTTACCGTTGGTATAATAAATACCTTTGCTGTTTTTCTCGTATTTTCCACGCTCTGTATTGCGGTATGGTGTTCCACTCTCTGCCTGCTGTTTTTCGGCGATTTTCTTTGCCTTTGCCTGTTTGTGGCTGTTGCTTGCCGCAACTGCTGCCACACCGGCTCCTGCTGCAATCAAAGATGCTAACGCGATGGTTTTATTTTTATTTGACATAATAAGAATCTCCTTTCTAACTGCTTTTATTATCTTCGTTCTGTGGTCATCTTATTACTTCCCGGATAAAAATCCAATATACAAAACAGGCGGAATGACAATATTTTTATCATTCCGCCTGTTTTGATAAATAATCGGCCCTGCATTTACAAATCCGGTACAGCGTACCTAAATTAACCGGACGACGTTGCTGACTGTCATCCGAAACATAAATCATCCTTCATCCAAAAAATTTCCAATCGAATTACTGATATTTCCGTGCAGTGTCAGACTCATTTTTTTGACGATCGTGCTGTAGTCTTCCTGCATACCGTCTTTGATCCAGTCTAACATCACACCGACAAAACCATACTTGTAAAAATCCGCAATAAAACGTTTATCTTCCTCCGGGAGACCGGTTCCTTCCGCCTTCTCATTTACCACACCCTCGATCAGTTCAAACGTCAGCTTATAAAGATAACTTTCAATCTGTTCCTTGCTGACCGAACGGTATACATTCATGATAAACGGTTTATTTTCCAGCACTGCCTTAAAAATCTGCTCTAACCCTTCCTGCCAGGAATTGTAGGTTCGTTTTCCCTGCAGCGCCCGCTTTCCGTCCTCCACGCATGCCCATTCAACCAGATCATAGATATCTTTAAAATGGTAATAAAATGCCATACGGCTGATTCCACAGTCCGTGGTCAGATCCTGGATCGTAATTTTATCTAATGGTTTCTGTAAAAGTAATTTTTTTAAGGATGCTTCTAATGCCCTTTTGGTTGTATTACTCATACGGACACTCCTTTTTCCTCGTACTTAAAATAAATCACAAGTTGCTTAACTATTTTCCCTCGTTTCATACATCTGAAAATACTTGTCTGAATTTTAGCATACTGCTGATATTCTGTCATCAAAAAGCGTCTATTTTAATAATATTTTTAATTATTGCATAAAAAATCCACCATTTGGGGAAATGGTGGATTTAAAAAGGGGGAGAATTTATGAAAAAAAGTTTTATCACTCGTTCGTGATACTAATAATATATCCGCAATTTGTGAAATCCCGTTGTACATTTTTTGAATTCTATTTGAAGAATCTGTAACAATTTGTTCACACAACTGCTCTCACATTCTATTTTCCAAGACGGATCACATTCCAGGATGCTTTCTTTAACACGCTTGTGACAACACCGTCATCAAGTTTACTTCTGTCATCTGCGTTAACCGGATATACATTCTGTTCGGTCAGCGTGTTGGCTGCTTTTAAGTCATCGTTTTCCATCACGATATGCTCTTTGATCCGGTATCCCGCAAAGCTGCGCACATCGGTGGTAAGCTCTACATCCTCTTCCAGGTTACGGTTTACTGCAAAGATCGTGACTTCGTCTTTTTCTTCGTTATAGACAGCCACAGACTCCACATCCGTGATCTCATCATGTTTTGCTGTTGCATGTCTGGAGCTTGAGATTACCGGCTGCAATGCGATGCCTCTGCCGTATTTTGATGCATGCATGAATGGATAAAAGATCGTCTGTTTCCATGCACCGCCTGCCGCATCTGTCATGATCGGTGCGATAACATTGACTAACTGTGCCAGACATGCCATCTTGACACGGTCTGCATGTTTCATCAGTGTGATCAGCATCAGTCCGACTAACAGGGAATCCTCAAAGTTATAGATATCCTCTAACATCGGAGGTGCTACCTGCCATGGATGATTTTCTGTAATATCATCATCTGCGGCATTCGAGTGGAACCATACATTCCATTCATCAAAACTTAAATTCATAACTTTTTTGCTGCGTTTTTTCGCTTTAACATAATCACAGGTTGCAATGACTGTACGGATAAATGTATCCATATCATCGGACTGCGCAAGAAAATCATTGCTGTCATTGTCACGGTTGCCATAATACTGATGCATGGAGATATAGTCCACATAATCATAAGTATGACTGAGTGTAACAGCCTCCCAGTCCGGGAACGTAGGCATATCCAGGTTGGAGCTTCCGCAGGATACCAGCTCAATGTCCGGATCGATCAGGCGCATTGCCTTTGCTGTCTCCTCTGCCAGTCTTCCGTACTCTTCCATTGTCTTGTGTCCGATCTGCCATGGTCCGTCCATCTCATTTCCAAGGCACCAGACTTTGATCTTATGCGGATCTTTCACACCATGTTTGATACGCAGGTCACTGTATTTCGTTCCCGAAGGATGATTGCAGTACTCTAAAAGATTGCAGGCATCTGCAATGCCGCGGGTTCCAAGGTTCACTGCCATCATGACATCAGAATTGACTTTCTTTGCCCATTTGGAAAATTCGTTTAAACCGATCTCATTTTTCTCTAAACTTCTCCATGCAAGTTCCAGACGGTGCGGGCGCTCCTCAACCGGCCCCACAGAATCCTCCCAGAAAAAGTTTGACACAAAGTTGCCGCCCGGATAGCGGATGATCGGAACGTCCAGCTCCTTTACCAGCTCCATCACATCTTTGCGGAATCCATCCTCGTCTGCAGACGGATGTCCCGGCTGGTAAATTCCTTCGTATACTGCTCTTCCAAGATGTTCGATAAAAGAACCGTAAATCCTTTTGTCGATCGGAGCGATCTGAAATTCTTTATCCAGTACCATTTTTGCTTTTCTACTCATGTATATTTCCTCCTGTCACTTAAAATCTTACTCTTTTACCGCACCTGCTGTCATACCTTCAATAAAGTATTTCTGGAAGCAGATAAATAATACAAAGATCGGTATGATAGAAAATACAGAACCGACAACCAACAGACTGTAGTTATCACCATACGGGTTGATCAGTGTATTAAGACCAATGGTCAGTGTGTATTTGTCTGCAGAACGGATGACTAATAACGGCCACAGATAATTGTTCCATGCATTCATACCATTTAAGATCGCCATCGCTGAGAATGCCGGTTTCATGATCGGCACGATCAGTTTAAAGAAGATACCATACTCTGTTGCGCCGTCGATACGTCCTGCTTCGATCAACGATTTGGGCAGTCCCAAAAGATACTGCCGGAAGAAAAAGATCGTGGATGCATGTGCCAAAAACGGAAGTACTACTGATACATAGCTGTCCATCATGCCCCAGCTTGAAATCTGCTTGTACAGAGGGAGCATAATAACCTCAAACGGTACAGAGAGGATCAAAAGCACTATAATAAACAAGAAATTCTTTCCCTTAAAATCATAGGCCGCAAATCCATATGCAACGAATGCACTGATCGCCAGGGTCAGGATCACTGTGATGACTGTCAGGATCAGGCTGTTGCCAAACCATGTCCAGTAATCATGTTTTCCGGTGAACAGTAATTTGTAATTGTCCAGTGTCAGATGCGGGATATCCAGATTCAGGTTTAATCCGTACTGAAGCAGGAAGTTTCCCGGTTTAAAGCTTGCCAGTACCAACAGGTAGATCGGCAGAACGGTAAGGATCGCAAGGATGGAAAAAAATATGATCATACCGATGGTTGCTGCCCTGTCTTTCTTTTTCTGGCTCATTCCAACAGATTCTGCTGCCATATTATCTCTCCTCCTTCTTAAATGTTCCAGTCAATGCAAGCTGGATGATATTAATGATCATAACAATGATAAGAAGTACTAAACCAACTGCACATGCATATCCCATTGCACGCTTCTCAATACCCTGACGATACAGATAACCAACGATCGTAAGTCCGATATTCTGTGGGGAGTTATTACCTTTCCACAGCATGTAAGACTCAAGGAACATGGAAAGTCCTGCATAAATACTAATTGTTAATACATAGATCGTGGTCGGTTTTACAAGCGGTACGGAAATGCTCTTAAACTGCTGCCACTTTGTCGCTCCGTCGATGGAAGCCGCCTCGTAGAGATCCGTGGAGATATTCTGTAACCCTGCAAGGAAATAGAGGATATTGACACCGGTCCAGCGCCAGCACGCTACCAGAAGAAGTGCAAAGTATCCGGTCCATTCACCTTTCAGCCATTTGATGGAAGAATGTCCAAAGAAATTTAAAATCTGGTTTGCAAGTGCCGTATCCATCTCACCAAACATCAGACGGAAGATTGTACCTACAACGACAACAGATGTCAGTGCCGGGATAAAATAAACAGACTTGAAAAATCCCTTCGCCTTCATCAGTTTACTGTTTAACATACTTGCAAATAACATTGGAAACGGAATTAAAAGTACCAGTGTTCCCACCATGTATTTAAAACTGTTCCAGACTGCTTTTCTGAAATATGTATCAGAGAGTAATCTCTTATAGTTGTTCATTCCAACCCATTTATCTTTCAGGACGTCCTGAAAACTTAACAGTACACCATTTGCGATCGGGAATACCCAAAACAAAATGACTGTCAGAACAAATGGAAGAATAAACACATAAGGTGCTGCTTTTTGCGAATACAAAAACTTCTTCACTTTATTCATGCTGTAATGCCCCCTTTTCCCTCATAACAGGAAACGGGATGCAGGACATCTGCCCCACATCCCTGCCTGTTTAAACCTGTCTCTTATTCTCCAAATTCATTCTGAAGTGCAGACTGTGCCTCGTCTAACGCTTCTTTTACATCCATACCGGACTCGAAGATATTATTCAAAGTCTCTGTACAGAAGATATTGTTGATGGATGGCATCTTCTCATCTGTATAGCAGGTCAGTAATCCAATGCCGTCCTGAACATCTAATAATGCATCAAATGGTTTTGTGTTGAAGTACTGTACATACTGATTATCCGGGTTCTCTGTTACGGATTTGTCTGTCCATACTGCTGTGTTAACCGGGTCAAATCCTAATACGTTCCAAACTTCTACGTTTGCTGTGTCAGAAAGTTTGATGTAAGCGAATACTTCTGCTGCAAGGTCAGCATTCGGGCTGGATGCTACAACTGCTGTACCGGTACCACCACCACCGATGGTCTTTACTGCATCGTTGTCACCAAATACAGGAGGTGCTGCGATTGCAACTTTACCGGAAAGGTCTGTCATGTAGCTTAAGTAACGGCTGGTCTGCCAGAATGGCATGATTGCTGCTGCGACATCACCGCTGTTGTATAACGGATATGCTTCCTCGTTGTCAGGCTGTCCACCGGCGATAACGTCCATAGCACCTGCATCCTGCATATCTTTCATGGTCTGTAAACATTCAACCATGGTGTCATTGTTTACTGCAAGGCTTCCATCATCATTTAAGTAATCTCCGCCTTTCTGAGCGAGCATTAAGTTTAATGTCCACTGAGCAGTTGTCTCACATGCTGCAAATGTTTTTCCGGTTGCTTCTTTGTATTTTGCACCGGCTTCTTTGAAGTCATCCCAGGTCTTAATGGTTGTATAATCAATACCTGCTGCCTCTAATGCTTCTGTGTTGTAGAAAGCAACGGTCGTACCAACGTGTGTAGGGAATCCATAATAGTTACCATCTTTGGAGTAAAGCTGTAATCTGGACTCTACTACATTGTCAAGATATGGCTCTACTGCATCGTTCAATGGTTTTAATCCAATATCACCTGTCATGAATGCAGGGAATTTACCAAGCTCGATATCAACGACATCCGGAGCACCCTCTCCTGACTCTAATGCAAGTGATAATTTGTTGTGCATATCATCATATGCCATGTTGGATAAAACAAGTTTAACCTTCTTATCCGGATTTTCCTCATTCCATTTCTCAGCCATGTTAGTGTAGAAATCCTGATGGTTCTCGATGAATGTCCAGACCTCAAGTGTTGTGACATCATCACCCTCTACGTCCATCTCTCTTCTTCCTGCGCCGCTGTCTGCGCTCTCTGTACCGGATGCTGCTTCCCCCGCACCGGAACTGCTGTTTCCTGCTGTGGAATTACCGCCACATCCGGCAAGCATTCCAACTGTCATTGCTGCGCACATTAATGCTGCTAAAACCTTCTTCTTCATACATTTACCTCCCAAATGTTTTTCTTTATCAGATCGAAAGTATCTCCTGTTTTCAGATGATCTTCCGTGTGATACATGTTTTTCTGTCAGATCAGCTGTCTGATCCAGACTGCCATCTCCCCTGTTTTCCGGTTGCCCCAGTAACAGTAAGGAACTGCTTTTAACGTCACATCCTTTAACTCCGGCGGCTGTTCTTTGTATAACTCTTCTGCCGTCCAATGATCTTCCAAGATGCGTTTTCCTTTTGCTTCCACTGACATCACACCACCTAACAACTGTTCCTCCCAGTTTTCAGTCAGCGCTTCTTTTGTATCCACATATAAGGAACTTAAGTTTTCTCCATTGTCTGTCTCTTCGAGGCAGTATACCAATGGACCGCGCATGATACATGCTTTTCCTTCATCCGCTCTCACTTTCGGATTTGCATATACAAATCTTGCTTTCATGTCACAGGATATTTTGATCTCCTCAGATGCTGCAAGATCCGTTATCATAAGATAACCTTTTTTTATGAGCGGTGTTTCTATTCTCTGTACTCCGCGCCACACGGTAAATTCTTTTGTGTAGCCGGGAATCCGAAGTGCCAGTGTTCCTTTGGAAGCTTTTTCTGATTCCAGATGAACCGTTACCGTTCCATCCTTTAAGAAACTGCTTTCCATTATTACTTCTGTCTCTGTCTCTCCAATCAGAAGTTTTGTCTGACTGGATATGTATAAATTAATGTATAAACTATTTTCATCTGCTCCATAGATGTACTGTCCTAAAGAAGCAAGTGTTCTTGCAATATTCGGCGGACAGCACGCCACGCCAAACCATTTCTGTCTGACCGGCTTTACATGCTCCATGGATGTCCGTTCGATGCAGTTATCCGGCCATACCTCCAATGGATTGACATAGAAGAAACTCTTTCCATCCATCGCAATCCCTGCAAGCACTGTATTGTAAAGTGCCTTCTCCACAATGTCCGCATATTTTGCATCTTTTGTGATCTGCGCCATCCGGTTTCCAAACATCGCAAGTCCGATGGATGCGCAGGATTCGGAATAATTTCTGTCGTTCGGAAGATCATAGTCGGTTGTGAACCGCTCTAACAATCCCGATGAACCAATGCCGCCTGTGATGTACATCCTTTTCTCTGTCATGTTATTCCAGAGTGTCTTACAGGCATCTAATAATGTCTCATCCTGATATTCATATGCCAGATCTGCCATTGCGCTGTAGAGATATACGGCTCTTACCGCATGCCCCTCTGCTGTCTTCTGCTCTCTGACCGGCAGATGTGACTGAGAATACTCCGGTACATATCCGGCAAATTCAGGAAATATCTGCTGATATTTTTCTTTCTTTTCTTCCTGGAAAAAATAATTTTCTCCCACACCTCTTGTATCGATAAAATATTTCGCAAGATCTAAATATCTTTTCTGTCCGGTTGCCCGGTACAATTTTACCAAGGCAAGTTCTACTTCCGGATGTCCCGGATATCCATGACACTTTCCTTCCTCCGGTCCAAAGGTTTCACAGATCAGGTCTGCAAATCTTGAAACAATATCGAGGAACTTTCTTTTCCCTGTCGCATTGTAATATGCAGCTGCTGCCTCGATCATGTGCCCCGCCGTGTAAAGTTCGTGTCCTTCTTTCAGGTTCGTCCAGCGTCTGTCCGGTTCTTTGATCGTGAAGTAGGTATTTAAATATCCGTCTTCACACTGTGCCTTCCCGATCAGGTCGATCGTCTCATCAGCAAGTTTTTCCAACTTTTCATCTCTTCCAGATGAATCTAAGGTAAATGCAACTGCCTCTAACCACTTTGCAACATCGGTATCCTGAAAGACAGCTCCTTCAAAATCTCCCTCTGCCTCGCCTGCAGCGATCTTAAAGTTCTTGATACAGTGGCTTGGCGCCGCATCTTTTACATTGTCATTTAACGTGTTCCACTGGTAAGGAAGTATGACATCTTTTACTAAGCGGATGTATTTATCCCAAAATGCATCTTTGATCTGAATCTGATGCAGCGGCACATCTGTCAGTTTTTTCTTCTCCATAACTTCCTCCCTCCTTCATGCGCCTGTCATGTGTAATATTAAACGTTTAACCAGGTCAAAATGTCTGTTCTCAGTTTATTCACACTTCATTCATACTTTTTGCATGTTTTTTGAAGTGCTTTTGCTTTTTTTCGTTATTTTGATTGATTTCTGTTTCGTTCTTGTTTATATATAACATACTGTTTGCGATAATTAAAGTCTGTTATTTTATATTTATATCCATATATTACTATTTTTTATTATATTTTCTTCTCTTTTCTAACTCTTTCTAAGTTTTTGCTTTTTCGCACAATTTATTTAATTTTTAAATCGTTTAACCATGTGCAACTTGCACAAATAGTGCATATTTCCTATAAAACATTACATTTATTCACAAATATCTTCACCTACATAAAATAAGCCCTTTCTGCCGGATAATCAGCAAAAAGGACTTATTTACGGATGACAAAGTATTTTATTTCTATAATGTTTTGATAGACTGGCGGATCAGCTGCTTACATGGAACTTTATATACCAGCGGTTCTTCTGTCTCACCCGGCTGATTTTCCACAAGACCTATCATAACCTCAGCAGCTCTGTAACCGATATCATGAAGCGGAAGTTCGGTTGTGGAAAGCGGCGGTTTATAATAACTTGACAGTTCTCTGTTATCATACCCTGCGATTGAAATCTCCTGAGGTATTTTAATTCCCGATTCATCTGCCCAGTCATAGCATCCGCCTGCCATAAGGTCATTCATACAGAATATGGCAGTTACCTGTTTCTTAAAAAGCTGCTTTGCACCAATATGCCCGGATTCTCTCCCCCAGTCTCCGTAATAGATCAGCTCAGGATCGTACAAAAGCCCCGCATCACGCAACGCTTTCTGGTACCCGATCAGACGCGCCTGTGCATGGAGACTGTCGGTTTTTCCTGTTATCACTCCGATTTTTTTATGTCCCTGTGCGATCAGATAACGGATCATCTCATATGCACCATCCTCGTCATCCACAACTACGGATGGGATGCTTTTACTCTCCGTATAGCCGTATGCCATCACAGCCGGAATGCTTAAATTGTCGGGAATACAATGCATGATGCGCTCATGTGCCGTCACATAGATAATTCCATCCACCTGTGTTGCGATCAGTTTCTTGATCTCCTCATCCACCAGTCCGTAATAATCCGTTCTGTGATAATAATAATCATTATATTTTTTATACAATCTTAAATTTGTCAGAAGGATCTGATATTTTACCTTTTCACAATATTCCGTAATACCGTCAATGATGTCCGGTATGCTAAAGATCGTCATATCCTCTGCAATGACTCCGATGCTTCTGGTATTGCGCGCTTTTAAATTTTTTGCCACATAGTTTGGCATATAATCCATTTCTTTTGCAGTTTTTAACACAAGATTTCTTGTCGCTTCGCTTGCCCCCGGCTTTTCATTCAGGATATTCGAAACGGTAGCTACCGACACACCGCAGGCTTTTGCAATTTCTTTGATCGTCGCCATAACCTTACCTCCCGTACCACAAATCCCCTTTATTTAACAATATTTCCAATCAAAAATCAATATCTTTCGATCAGGTATCGAATTTTTGCCCCGGTTATGCTACACTGGTATCTATGAGAATCTTAATTTTATCCTGTAATACCGGCGAAGGGCACAATGCCGCCGGAAAAGCGATCCGGGAAGCTGCCATCCGGTGCGGCCACACTGCCGACATGCTGGATATATTTCTGCTCTCCGGCAAAAAAACTTCACATGCAGTAGGCGGTACCTACGTGGAACTTGTAAAACATATGCCACACATCTTTGGTATGCTCTATAAGGCCGGCATGGCAATTTCTAACAGCAAACATAAGTCGCCAGTCTACTATGCCAATGCACTGATGGCGAAAAAGCTGGCTGCCTATTTAAAGCAGCATGATTATGATGTCATCGTAACACCTCATCTTTACCCTGCAGAAACGATGACATACATGAAGAAAAAAGGAATGTTAAAGATCCCCGCCATTGCTATCGGCACGGATTATACCTGTATTCCGTTCTGGGAAGAAACAAATCTTGACGCCTATTTTCTTCCTCACGAAGACTGTGTCGCAGAATATGTGCACCGTGGGATTCCTGCCGGTAAATTATACCCTTACGGCATCCCTGTTGGCGAAGCATTTTCCCCGTCCGGAGACCGCATTTTAGCAAAGGTCCGCGCGCGTGACTCTTTAAATCTGCCACAGGATATCCCGATCTGTCTGGTCATGAGTGGCAGTATGGGATTTGGAAAACTTGCCATATTTGCAGCAGAACTGTCACTGCGTTTAAAATCCGGCGAACATATTGTCATTATCTGTGGCAGCAACAAGCGTATTTACAACGTGTTACAGAAACAATTTCAAAATAATCCACGCGTTCATATTCTAGGCTATACCAACCGGGTTGCAGACTATATGGATGCCTGTGATGTGATTTTCACCAAACCGGGCGGACTTACTTCCACCGAAGCATTAGTGAAACGTATCCCGATCGTCCATACAGCGCCAATCCCCGGATGTGAGACTGCAAACCGCAATTTTTTTGTAAAAAGGCACCTTTCCGTCTCTTCAAAATACATTGCCAAACAGATCACTCTCGGAAAAAGACTGCTCTCTGACTCCCCGGATACGCATGGGAACAGCTCTCTGCGCGAAGAAATGCTTCTGGCACAAAAAGAAAACGGAAAACCAGACGCTGCCATACACATTATAAAAAAACTGGAGAAGCTATGACATATTTTCTTTTTATTTTTCTGGGATTCATCCTTGGCAGTACATTGTTTGCCTGCTGGATTCCCAGATTATTTTTCAATACCGACATCACAAAATCATCCGATGACCATAATCCGGGCGTTGCAAATGCCTACATGCAGGCCGGCTTTGTTGCCGGAACGCTTTCCCTGTTATTCGAGCTTTTAAAAGGCGCCGTTCCGGTATTTTTTGCAAGCAGGATCTTAGACCGTGACTCCCTGCTATTTGCACTCGTCATGGCTGCCCCGGTATTTGGTCATGCTTTTCCGTTTTTCCAAAAAGAAAGAGGCGGCAAAGCAATTGCCGTCTCTTTCGGTGTCATGATCGGACTATTTCCGGAAGTTCATCCGCTCTTTGGTCTGATCTTTTATTATATTCTATTTTCACTGGTAATCACACTTCGTCCACATTCCTTCCGGTCTGTCATCACGTACGGACTGTTTACGCTGACTGTATTCCTGCTTGTTTCCGTAAACTCTATGCGACTCGGCTGTTTTATCATCTCAGCGATTGTGATCTACCGCCATGTCATCCGTTATCACGATGAAGCTTTACAGGTACTGTTGTTTGGAAAATATCCACTGTTTCACAGATCCTGAATTTTGCATGGAAACATACCACTGACAGCATACTCTGTTTCTGTCAGACAAATTTTACCAGCAGAGCACCTCATGACCGTCTTCCGTCACCAGTACCATGATCTCCCACTGTGCAGACGGAAGTCCGTCCTCGGTATAAACTTCCCAGTCGTTCTTATCATCTACATAGATGTCTACTTTGCCCATATTGACCATCGGTTCGATCGTAAAGATCATACCTGGAACTAAGAGCATTTCCTGTCCACGTTTTGTGTTGTAGCCAACCCATGGTTCTTCATGAAACTCAAGTCCGACTCCATGTCCACCGATCTCACGCACAACTGTATAGCCGTTTGCAAATGCATGGTCATGCACAGCCTGCCCCATATCGCCTAAAAATCCCCATGGTTTTACTTCTTTTAATCCAAGTTCCACGCACTCTTTTGTGACTTCCACAAGACGCTTCTTCTCCGGGCTTACATCCCCGATGCAGAACATTCTTGAAGAATCTGAAAAATATCCGTTTAAAATCGTAGATACATCTACATTGATGATATCCCCGGACTTTAAAATCACATCTTTAGACGGAAAACCATGACATACCTGATCATTTACAGAAGTACATACACTGTACGGATATCCCTCATAATTAAGCGGTGCCGGAATACCACCCATTTCTGTTGTCATATCATAAACGATCTTGTCAATCTCTGCTGTATTCATACCCTCATGGATATGCTTCTCAATATAATCCAGCACTGCTATATTGATCTTGCAGCTCTCTTTAATTCCTGCGATCTGATCAGCATTCTTAATAAGGTCATGTGTCGGGACAATATGTCCCTGTGAAGCGATCAGGGCGATACGCTCATCAAATGCCTGATGGCATGCTTTGTATTTTTTCCCGCTTCCGCACCAGCACGGATCATTTCTCCCAATTTTTACTGACATAATTTCTGCACCACCTGATTGATCACACTTCCGTCAGCCTTTCCTTTTAACTCCGGCATAACAGCTTTCATGATCTGTCCTTTATTTTTACTTGCTGCCACATCAGCAAACTTCTCTGTAATATATGCCTCTACCTCTTCTGCTGACATCATCTGTGGTGCATATTCTGCAAAAATATCATATCTTGTCTGGTATTCTGCCAGAAGATCTTCCCTGCTTGCAGGACAGGTGTCAATCTGCTCTTTTACAGATTTCATCTCCTTTAAGATCACTCTGTTTACCAGTTCCTCTTTAATATCATCTCTGCATCCCTCGTCGATCGCAGCTTTCTTCGCTGCGGAAACAAGTGTGGAAATTGCATCCTTACGTACTTTATCTCTCGCCTTCATGGCAGCTATCATATCTTTTTGTAATGTTTCAAATTGCATAATACTCCTACCTTCCTGATTCTAATAATCTTTATTGATTATAGCATAATTTCCATATAATTCATAATTATTTTCAATATCTATTGCTGCTTTTTTATCATCAAAGTTACAACACACGCCGCACCGTTGTGATCGTACGATAGGTTGCATTTCCATAACAGATACCACTCGACGGTGTCGATGCATGGACGATCCTGCCGCCACCCATATAGATTGCCACATGTCCGGGATAACAGATAATATCCCCCGGCTGTGCATTCTCATAGCTGACTGCCTGTCCACTCGACTGGAGTGCATAGGAACTTCTTGGAAGTGAAACACCAAAATGGCTGTATACAAGAGACACAAAACCGGAGCAGTCCGTTCCATCCGTCAGACTGTTTCCACCAAACACATATGGATTTCCCACAAAATTAGTCGCATAAGATACCACACTGCCGCCACTCACACCGGTAGAATAGGACGGATTTAAAGCATTATTCGTCAATCCTGTTGAACTGCTGTTAGAGGAACCACTGTCAGAACTGCTCCCCGAAGAACTGTTTCCTGAATCTGTTGTGGATGTACTGCCTCCTGTACTGTCTGTTGATGTTCCACCATCCGTAGATGCAGTCTGGGATGTATTATTCTTTTTGCTTTTCTTTGCCTTTGCTTCTGCTTCTTTTCTGGCTTTTTCCTGACGTGCCTGTTCCTGCACGATCACTTCATTCTGTTTACGGATTGTGGAAGCATACTGACTCGCCAGAGTCTTTGCATTTGAAAGCTGTGAATCAAAATCTGCGATCTGTGCTTTCTTTTCATTGATCACCTGATTTAAAGATGCTTCCTGCTGCTCATAACTTTGTTTCAGCTCCTCCATATCTGCCAGTTCCTGCTCTAACTGTGACTCTAAATCTGCCACCTGCTGTACCGTCTCCTGATATGCCACCAAAAGCTCCCTGTCATAGCTGTATACCTCTGAGACATATTCCACACGGTTTAAAAGATCCGATATATCTTCTGACTTCACAATGGCATCTAAAAATGTATCATCACCATTTTCATACATGTACTGGATTCTCTGCTTCATATCCGCATACTGCTTCTGTTCCTTTTCCTGTGCCGCTGCAAGGTCTGTCTTTGCCTGATCGATCTCTCCTTCCTTGTTGTCAATATCTGTCTTTAAAAGTTCCATATCTGTCAGAAGTGACATCAACTGCTCATCATATGCTGCCATCTGACTTTTCACTTTACTCTGCTCACTCTGTATATTGTTAATCTGCTGGTTAATGTTATCTAAATTCTGCTGTGCCTCATTTTTTTTCTTCTGCGCATCTTTGATCACAGATGCATCTGCAGAGTAAAAACACGCAAATCCGATCACACCTGCCAT
>OGII01001424.1_pt1 | contig 16807 bp, 18 predicted proteins | sample 1571701 | NCBI WGS metagenome assembly OGII01 (sample SAMEA2581950, study PRJEB24529) | metagenome | biome: Human gut stool | place: China | collected 2011
TTTTTATGCAATAATAATAAAAACAAGTACGTGCAATTGTGAAAACATACAAACTTATGTATTTCAATCAGCCATTTTCACTGCTTTTTCGGTTTATATAATTGAAAGGCGGTGAAAATGATGAAGAAATTTATATGCTTAATTTTGACAGTTATACTGACCTGTTGTATGACTATATCTGTTTTTGCTTCTTGTGAAGAGGTTGCAATGACAGATGAGGTTGATGCAAGGTATGCGTATACTAATAGGATTGAATCTATATAAAAGCGGCACAAAATGGCTTGATGTAGCAAGTTGGGTCGAAACTGTAAACAAATCTAGTGTTTCATTTAATAACACAAAGTATAATATCGGCAGCGGCACTTATCGAGTTAAGACAACAGCTGATGTTTACAGCGGCTCAAAGTATGAAACTGTTACGGCTTATAGCAAGACTGCTTCGTGTTGATGAGCGTTGTTTACAATTTAAAGGTGGTGATTCCAATGCAGAGATAAAACATACAAAAACGCACAATGATATTTGTGCAAGCATACGAAAATGAAATCAGTTTGCAACAAAGCAGATTGTTTCAGACACTAATATTAAAATGACGGAGGTTTTTTTACATGACAAAAATGATTAAGAAGATCGCAGCTATGGGTGCTGCTGTTATGATGATGAGCTCTATGGCTATTGGGGCTAGTGCGTATGAAGCCATAAAATACGGCAGAGCAGTTGGTGGTTCTGGCTCAAATGCTTATATTTCATGTTTTGTAACAGGAATAAGAACAAATTCAACTGTAGCTGGTCAAGCTTGGACTAGGACATCAAGTAACAATAACAATGTTTACAATCCAAATTGTAAATACAGCGGTTATGTTTATGCAAGTGCCTCTGTTGGTGGTACTGGTTGTGGATCATCTCACTCTGACACAGGTAAAATTGAGCATTCGTTTGGGTTAAAAGGTTGTACATCTTCAAAGTTAGTAAAAACTGTACATATTTATAATGATAAGGTACATGGCAATTACAGCACAACGCTTTCCGTTGATAGTCAATAATAGAACTTGAGTGTGAATTATGAAAACTAAAATTATTATCGCAACAGCCGCAGTTATAATTGCCGCAGTTGCAGTTACACTTTTCATTTCTCTTGGCACAAAATCCGATAAGGCGGTTTCTTCTGAAAAGGGTCAACAAGAACTTTCTGCTTCTCCCACAAACCTTTTGTGTCCTGAAGCTTCTTCTACTGCATTTGCAAACAATTTTGTGTATTACAAAACCTATGACGGCATTGCAGAATATGATATCGAATCCGACAGCCTTGCAATGATAAAGGTCAAGCTTCAAGAGTATTCAAACTTGTCCTGCTATACCATATATGACGGCGTTATATACGCTGTAAGGTCAGTGTATAATTCTGCTACGCAAAAAGAAGATTACAGCATTGTCACAGTGGATTACAACAGCGGTGAAGTCACGGAAGTGTATTCTGCACCAAAGGACAGCATATTAGGCTGTATGTCTATGGACAAAGACGGAGATATCTATTTTGTTGAGGGCAAATACAAAAAGAGCGAGACCGACGAGAACGGATTCAGCACAGGCTATTCGCTATATAAATACGCTCTCAAAAACTCTGACAAAAGCGAGATAACAAAAGCCAATACCTATTACATAAGCGACGGCAAGCTTTATTTTACAAGGCTTTGCCCAAAGACGGATACAGTCCGCCTATTTATAGCTCCACTTTCAGACCCTCAGAACGTCAAGGATACAGGCATTGATGTTGGCTCTCAGATAAGCGAAAATACGCCGTATATGTATTATCCGGCCGACGGAGATGTGTATTACTCTAATGGCAAAAACAAGCTGTATAGGTATAACGAGGATAATGAAAAAAGTGACACAGTTTGCACTTTTAAAGACAAATCTTTTGTAAGATATTTTCAGTATTTCAATAACACTATGATAGTGCTTGTTCGTGAGCCAAATGATAATGGCAAAATGTATCAGTATGTGCTTTATTATCTTGATAACGATAATAAACCGCAGAAGATAATTGATGATGCTAAGCTCAATGAAAAGTATTTTTACGGCTATGAGTATATCGACTATATGACGATATTCAATAACTGTGAGGATTATTTCCTTCTTTCGACCTATGATCCCGACGCTGATACAGCCGCTTATCTTGTGGATAAAGATTTTAAACTGCACAAGTTTATTTCAAACGGCGAATGGGATTATGATACATATGCAGAGATACAGTCAGAAATGTAAGAGCTTGATATTTGAGGTGTGACGATTTGAAACTTCTCAGATTTATGATAAGAAAAGATATGGCGAAGTCAGCTTTGATAAGCTTATTGCTGGCTTTGCTTTCCTGCGCCTTTTTGATATCTGTACTCAGACCTTCTTATGCTTATGGCGAAAAATACATGACCTATCTTAAAGGCGGCTCGGAAACTGTAAGCCAAGACGCTCAAAAGCTTGCTGATGAGCAAAACGCTCTTAACAACGAGATAAACGACTATCAGAATAACCACAACACAGGCGGTGTAAAGCAGGCTGAATTGCCTGTGGAACTTGAGGAAAAGATAATAGATTTCTCTCAGAAAAATTCACAAGCAGGCGCAGGACTTGACAGTATGTTTTCTCTTATTGAGGGAGAGCTATATTCCCAGCAAAATGCTTTGAAGCTCATTTCCGAGCGTGTGCGAGGTTACAGCCGAAATGCAAGACGTGGCGTTACTGATGAGTATTCTTTAAAGCTGTCAAACAAACTTATAGAAGACTATGATTCCGTTATAACAGCGCTTGAAAAATCTGATAAGATCATTGACACCAGAGCCGCTGACGGCTTTGAAAACTATATGTCATCTGAAATACTCATACCATTCGGTGTTTATCTGCTCCTTTTCAGCATATTTTCATCAGAGATACAAAGCAGCAGGATAAAAAGCTTTGGGATAACCAAAACAGGTGTGAGGAAATTCTCACTTTTCAAGCTTTGTACCGGCTTTGTTGCTGTAATAATTCTTGTTTTGATAATTTACACTGTGGATATTATAACTCTTTTTATTTACGATACAAACGGCTTTAAACTTGATATGCCATTGCAATATCTGAGCGGTTTTGAACTAAGTTCGGCGAATATGAGCTTTAGCGGATATGTTGTTGCAGTATTTGCCGCAAAACTTGTTTATGCGCTTTTCACCGCAAGTATTGTTATGTTTCTTTCAATGCTTTGCAGAAAGACCATACTTGCAGGAGCGGTCTGTCTTGTGCCAATATTTGTACCATTATATCTGAAAACCACAAGTCTTTCCAATCCTGCCGTTGACATTTTAACAGGCAATTACACCAATATGCTCAATGACACAGGTTATATGAATTTCTGGGGAATACCTGCACGAGAATACGTTGTTTATTTTGCTATCATATTCATCATGACCGCATTTTTTGTCGCAGGGACATATCTCCTTGCTGAAAGGCAGGTGGGATAATGAAAAGTATGTATAGTTATCAGACTTCACGGCTTTTAAAGAAATTTTGGATGCTTTTTGTCATAGTGATAATTTTTTCAGCTTCCGTTAAATTTGCTGTGTATCGGAGCTTTGATTCTTCAAATAATCTTACCTATATGAACAAAGAAACGGCGGAGATATACAATGAACTTATAGAAAATTCCGCAGACAAGACACTTGATCAATGTGATGAATACATAACGGACTATGAGCTGAGGAGTTACGCAGGCGGTTATAATAATAACATTACAGCCGCCGTAAACAAATATAAAACAGAGCTTCGCAGTTGTTTTATGGTCGAAAGCATCAGAAGCTATGCTCGCACAGGCAGGGGTCTTACAGACGCTAATATACCTACCGACCTTGTGAAAAACAGCCGACTTTACGCTGCATTTCCAACACCGCAGGTGATAAATGACGAGCCGTTTTTGAAGTTTCTTGAATTGCAGGCGGTAGATATCATGCCTATATTTGTGCTTTTGCTTGTGGGCGTTTTTGTTGCAGATAGTTATGAAAAGAGAATGGATCGGCAGATAAAGATATCAAAAAATTCGGCGGCGTTTTTCAAGTCACGGGAAATAATTTTATCGGCGGCGATATTTATAATGTTCACGCTGAGCTTTTTCGCCGACCTTATTTTAAGCGGAACATTACATCAGAGCAAGTACAGCACCTCATCTTTACAAAGCGTGTGGCAATTTGACCTTGCGCCTTTAATGCTAACTGTTAGAGGCACAATAATATGGCTATATGTCACAAGGCTTATGTCGCTTTTTATAACCTACGGCATTTTCGTGCTTGTGGCAAAGCAAGTGTGCTCGGTGAAAAAATATGTTATGCTGACCTCTGGGCTAATTGCGATAATGTCCGCCGCCGCACATTATGTGGGAGCACTTTCGCCTTATATGTTTGCGGCTGTCACAAGCGTAAATGGGCAGCTTAACAACCTTGACTATATGAGGGCTTTTGATTGTTCGGAAGCGGTAGCTGTATTCATATATCTTGCAGCGATTTTGAGCGGACTGACTGCATGGAGATACAGCGGATATTATGAAAAAAGCTTTGACCGATAAGGAGTGGTGATGATATGAGCGTTTTAAGAGTAGAAAACTTATCCAAAAGATACGGCAAAAAGCAGGTGCTCAAGGGCATAACCTGCGAATTTCATACGGGCATAAACGCTTTGCTTGGACCAAACGGCGCAGGCAAGACCACCATAATGAACTGCATATCGGGCGTGATAAAAAAGTCGGGCGGCAGCGTGACCCTTGACGGGCAGGACGTTTTTGAAATGGGCGAGAAATATCGTGAAAAGCTGAGCTTTCAGTTTCAGTATCAGCCATTTTATCCAAGCTACACCGCCCATGAATTTCTCAGATTTTCGGCTCTGTTAAAAGGAATGCCTGAGCCGCTTATTGAGGACGAAATAAGACGTGTGCTGGGGCTTGTGAATCTGTCTGAAAATCTTGATGACAAGATAAAGTCATTTTCTGGCGGAATGAAACAGCGCCTTGCCATTGCACAGACTATCCTTAACTCCCCCGAGATACTGATTTTTGACGAGCCTTCTGCTGGTCTTGACCCATTCGAACGTGAGCAATTCAAGAGGATAATGGTGCGACTTAAAAAGGACAGCATTATAATAATTTCCACCCATATCGTTTCTGATATTGACACCATAACGGACGACCTGATCATACTTAACAAAGGCTCAGTTATTGCAAATGACAGCCCCGATGTGCTTTTTGAGCACATAAGGGGTATGGTTTGGGATATTCCGAAAGCGGACATCGGTCTGCTGCCTATCAAGAACATTTATTATGAGGATACGAAGTCGAAGACTATCTCAAAGACAAAGCCCACCCCTAACGCTGTTATGAGCGAGCCGACTATGAATGATCTTTATTTCTGCGGACAGCTTGACGGGGGAGTGTTTGAGTGAGGAGATAATTCAGATAATGATGTCAACTCTGAACGATAGTTGCCTCTTATCTTCAGTAATTAGACTTTGTCCTCTGCGAAAAAATTTGTAATGAAAGGATATAATATGCTTATAAATCACAACCAAAATATGCTTTGTCTTGATGAATTTGATATACTTGAACTGCGTGAAAATGCAGATGAGTGTGATTATCTTTTTGTTGTTTCGCCTAAAATTGAAACAAAGATATGCACTAAATAATGAACATTATACAGCTCTTAAGATAAGAGGTCACAAACATTTGTGCAAAGATTGTGGAAGTATTTTTGTTGACAGATTCAATACACTTGATCTTTGCTCAAAAATGACTAACAGACTTAGGTGCAAGATCCAGCAATTATCATTAACAAAACCATTTAAGCATATTGCAAGAGACGGGAAAGGTTATTCATTTGAAATTCTAAGAGGAAAGGTTCTGTATGGTCAAGCCTATAAAACCAAAGCCATTTTTTCGTATAATAAATTTTCGCCGACAGTACACTATGTAACTGGTCCTTCGACCCGCTCGTCATTAAATATGATCCAAAATCTTATGGATTCGTACAAACAGATATCAGGAGCCGATATTGATAGGTTAAAATTAGGACTGTTCTGAATAGAATAAGCTGCCACAGATTTTTCTGTAGCAGCTTATTCTTGTTTATGCTATTCCTTTTTGCGAAGATATCCGTCATCATCATATTTCTTAGCTATATGCTGTGCAGCTTGCCAATCGTCCCATTTGTCTACAGCCTTATTCCAAAGTTTATCTATTTGCTTTAGCGGAACGTATTCCAAATTGCCATATATTATTTCCATTTCTCTTTTGGTATAATGTTGCGACCTGACTATATACCAAAAATCATCAAGATCGATCAAGTTTTACACCCTATTTTTTATTTAATTCTATACTATATTATATCATATTTTCTAAAAAAGTTTACATTTATCAACACGGAAGTGGAAATAGCCTTTGTTAGGAAGTGAGGAATGAGGAGTGAGGAATGAGGAATGAAGGTATCGCCTGCGGCGATGATTATTGTAGGGGACGACGCCCTCGGCGTCCCGCTCGGAGGTGCGAGGCTTGAATTTTCACAAACTATGCCGGCGTATAAAGACGGGCGACCTTTTTGCCCCTGCATTATCCCCCACTTTTTTAAAGAATTAACTTATTCGTCTACAAATGTACAAAAACATATGATATAATAAAATTCATATGATTTTATTTAGTTGGGAGATAGAAAAATGCTGAAGCTTTTTAGGTATCTGAAAAACTATAAAAAAGAAAGCATAATCGGTCCGCTGTTCAAGCTTATCGAAGCCTGCTTCGAGCTTGCAGTGCCGCTTGTTATGGCTAATATCATTGACGTGGGTATAAAAAATCAAGATAAGCCCTACATCTATAAAATGGGTGGCGTGCTTGTCCTCCTCGCCTTCTGTGGTCTGGCTTGTTCGCTGACTGCTCAGTATTTTGCTGCAAAAGCGTCCCTGGGCTTTGGAACAGCCCTCCGACGTGACCTTTTCAAGCATATCAATTCACTGTCCTATGCGGAAATAGACAGCGTTGGAAGCCATACCCTTGTCACAAGAATGACAGCGGATATCAATACCGCTCAGCAGGGCGTGAATATCCTCCTTCGTCTGTTTCTTCGTTCGCCTTTTATCGTTTTAGGCTCAATCATAATGGCATTCTCTATCTCAGTGAAGCTTACCCTTATCTTCCTGATAATCGCACCTTGCCTTGCCTATGTCATCTATCTTATAATGCACATCACTATCCCGCAGTATAAGAATATCCAGAAAAAGTTGGATAAAACTAACCTTATGACAAGCGAAACTCTCACAGGCGCAAGAGTTATCAGAGCCTTTTCCCGTCAGAAAGACGAGGAAAAAGAGTTCGCCGATAATACCGAAGAACTTAGACGTCAGCAGATTATCGCAGGAAGAATTTCCGCTCTTATGAACCCTGCCACCTATGTTATCGTAAACTTCGCTATCATCGCTATCATTTGGTTTGGCGGCAAAACGGTTTATACAGGCTTTATCTCACAGGGCGAAGTGATAGCCCTTGTAAACTATATGAACCAGATACTCTTAGCACTCCTTGCTATGGCGATACTCGTTACAAATATCACCAAAATGCAGGCTTCCGCTATCAGAATAAATGACGTTTTCGCTGTGGAGCCAAGTGTATCCGATAAGGATAATAAGCCTGTCGCAACTGACGGTAATGCCCCATGCGTTGAGTTCAGAAACTGTTTCTTCTCGTACGCATCAGCCGAAGCCGACTCTCTTTCGGATATAAGCTTTAAAGCCATGAAAGGCGAAACTATCGGCATAATCGGTGGTACAGGTTCAGGTAAGACCTCTCTTATCAACCTTATACCAAGATTTTATGACGTCCGTCAGGGCGAAGTCCTTGTTGACGGCGTTGACGTAAAAGAGTACCCATTCTCACAGCTCAGAGGCATGATAGGCATCGTCCCTCAGAAAGCCGTCCTCTTTAAGGGTACTATAAGACACAATATGCAGTGGCGTGATAAAAACGCCACGGACGAGGATATCTGGAACGCTCTTGATATCGCTCAGGCAAAAGACTTTGTAGAGAAAAAGCCTGATAAGCTTGACGAGATGATACTTCAGGAGGGCAAAAACCTCTCAGGCGGTCAGCGTCAAAGACTTACCATTGCAAGAGCATTGGTTGGTGATCCTGAGATACTCATTCTCGATGACTCAGCCTCCGCCCTTGACCTTGCCACAGATGCAAGACTAAGAAAAGCTATCCACGAAAAAACAAGCGGCATGACCGTTTTCATAGTTTCACAGAGAATCTCATCTATAAAAAGTGCCGATAAGATAATTGTTCTTGACGATGGCAAAATAGCAGGTATCGGCACTCATTCAGAGCTTTATAACGGCTGCGAGGTATATAAAGAAATATGCCTTTCACAGCTTTCAGAAAAGGAGGCGCAGGCAAATGGCTAAGCAAAGCACAAAAAACAAGCTTGATACCTCGGCTCTCAGACCGCTTCTAAGATACGCAAAACCGCATATGTGGCTGTTCGTCCTGTCTATGGTCTTTGCAGTCATAACCGTTGCCACCACCCTTTATGCTCCTATCCTCGTCGGCAACGCTGTTGACCTTATCATAGCCAAGGGACTTGTAGATTTTGACGGAATTATCAATATCATCATCAAGCTTGGCATAACAGTCACCGTAACAGGCATTGCCCAGTGGCTCATGTCACTTTGTACAAATAAGATAACCTATTGCGTGGTAAGAGATATCCGAAACGATGCTTTCGCTAAGCTCCAAAAGCTGCCGCTTTCATATATCGACTCCCACCCTCACGGTGATATAATCAGCCGTATAATCTCCGACTTGGAGCAGGTGTCAGACGGACTTCTCATGGGCTTTTCACAGCTCTTTACAGGCGTATGTACAATTTTTGGTACACTTGGCTTCATGCTCTCCATAAACGTGAAAATAACCCTTATCGTGGTTATCCTCACTCCGCTTTCTCTATTTGTCGCAAGATTTATCGCCAAGAACACATTCAAGCTTTTCCACCAGCAGTCAGTTGCAAGAGGCGACATGACCAGCCTTGTTGAGGAAATGACAGGCAATCAGAAGGTAGTAACAGCATTCGGCTATCAGGAAGAAGCTGAGGAGCAGTTTGAAGAAGTGAACCTGAAACTCCAGAAAGTTGGACTTAACGCCACATTCTTCTCCTCACTCACCAACCCATGCACACGTTTTGTAAACAACCTCGTCTACATGGCTGTCGGTATCGTTGGAGCACTCTCCGTAATAAAAGGCGTGGGCTTCACAGTTGGTAACCTTAGCTGTTTCCTCACCTATGCGAACCAGTATACAAAACCTTTCAATGAAATATCAGGCGTTATCACCGAGCTTCAAAGTGCATTCGCTTCTGCAAAGCGTGTCTTTGAGGTCATAGACGAAACAGAGGAGATGCCTGACAGCTCTAACGCTACTGTCCTTACCTCCGTTGACGGCACATTAGACGTTGACAACGTGTCATTTAGCTATGTGCCTGATGTGAAGCTTATCGAGAATTTTAACCTCCATGTAAAGAGCGGTCAGCGTACAGCTATCGTAGGACCAACAGGCTGCGGCAAGACCACCATGATAAACCTCCTTATGAGATTTTACGACACCGACAGCGGCGAGATACGCATAAGCGGCGAAGCTATAAAGGATTGTACCCGTGACTCCATGAGAAGTATGTACGGCATGGTCTTGCAGGAAACGTGGCTGAAAACAGGCACCATAAGAGAGAACCTCTGCTACGGCAAGCCTGACGCCACCGAGGAAGAAATGATAGCCGCCGCCAAGTCAGCCCATTGTCACGGCTTTATAAAGCGTCTGCCAAAGGGCTATGATACCGTTATTTCAGACAGCTACAGCACTATCTCCGCAGGACAGAAACAGCTTCTCTGTATCGCACGAGTAATGCTCTCCCTGCCGCCAATGCTCATTCTGGACGAAGCTACATCGTCTATAGATACCCGTACGGAGATATTGGTACAGCGTGCCTTTGAGAAAATGATGCAGGGCAGAACGAGCTTTATAATCGCCCATAGACTTTCTACTATCAAGAACGCAGATACTATCATAGTAATGGATTCGGGACACATAGTAGAGCAGGGAAGTCATGATGAGCTTATGGCAAAGAACGGCTTCTACGCCGATCTCTATAACTCACAGTTTGCTGTGACCTGATCCCAGCGTTTGTTTTTAAAAACCTGATGTAAGGGCGGCCTTTGGTCGCCCTTTTGTATTTTGCCCTATTTTTTATCCCGTCCGTTTTTTTGATTCCTCCATTACCCCACCCTTATTTTTATCATAAAAATTATTGACTTTTATCTTAAAATTGTTGTATAATGTTATATATTTCACGGGATATACACAATCGTGTTTTATAATGTATAGTAACGAAAACCTAAGGAGTGCCTATGTTCGGATATGTCCGCCCTTTCAAACCCTATATGCGAATGTTTGAATATGATATCTATAAAGCTGTCTACTGCGGACTTTGCAAGGATATGGGCAGGCGCTATGGCTTTGTGACACGCTTTACCCTTAGCTACGATTTCGCATTTCTCTCCCTTATGGATCTCTCTGTGAGGGGAGTGAAGCTTGACGCAGAAAAGCAACGCTGTATCGCACACCCTCTTAAAAAGACCATGTGCGCAAAGTGTACCTGCAATCTTAATTATACGTCCTCAGCCGCCGTGATACTCACATATCATAAGCTCCGTGACGATATAGCCGATAAAGGGCTAAAAGGCAGGCTTGCCGCATTTGCACTTCTGCCTTTTTTCAAGAAGCCCTATAAGAAAACGGCTCGCCTTTATCCGGATCTTGCCCCTGCCGTTGAAAACGCAATGGAATTGCAAAATAAAATAGAGCGTGAAAAAACAGCAGGCATAGACCTTGCCTGCGAGCCTACCGCACTTATGATGCAAGCAGTCGCAGGCGGACTTACAAGCAAGCATGACCAACGCCGACCGCTCCTTGAACGATTCGGCTACCTCCTCGGCAGATTTATCTATATCTGCGACGCTCTTGACGACCTGCCCGACGACCACGAGAGTGAAAGCTACAATCCGCTCCTTACAAAATTTCCACCCACCGAGGGCATAAATGCGGACTATCTCAAAAAAGTTCACGCCTTTTGTGATGACAGCATAAACTTCACCCTGGGTGAAATGGCAGATATCTATGTGAAGCTCGATCTTAAAAGATATCGTGATATACTTGATAATATCGTGTATCTTGGACTTAAAAATGTCTATACTCAAATAAGAAGCGGAAAATTCCGCAATAACAGGAAAGGAAATAAAGATCAATGATCTCAAAAGACCCTTACAAAATTTTAGGTGTATCCCCAACAGCTTCAGACGCTGAAATAAAATCAGCTTATAAAGAGCTTGTGAAAAAATATCACCCCGACCAGTATCAGGATAACCCCCTGGCTGACGTAGCTGAGGAGAAAATGTCCGAGATAAACGCCGCCTACGATCAGATAATGACTTCAAGACGTGGGGGAGGATACCAGTCCGCAGAAAGCGGCTATGACGGCTATGCCTCCTCACAGGGCTTTGACTCAGGCTATTTGAGAAGCCTTATCCAAAGCGGAAGCTACACACAGGCAGACCAGATACTTGATAATGTGTCCTCCTCCGAAAGAAGTGCCGAGTGGTATTTTCTCAAAGGCACTATCTGTCACCGCAGAGGCTGGCTCAATGAGGCTTATAACAACTTCACAAGAGCCGTCCAGCTCGACCCAAATAACATGGAGTACCAAAGCGTGTTAGCCCAGATGAACAGACAGCGAAGCGGCTATATGAGCGGCAACCCGACTCAGGGCTACCGAGCAGGCGGCATGAGCGGCCCTGACTGCTGTTCCTCACTTTGCTGTGCAGACTGCTGCTGTGAAATGATGGGCGGCGACCTTATACCGTGCTGCTAAAGACCCATGAGAAATAAAATAGCTTTTCGAGTGGCACTTGGCGGCATATGCTCTGCTGTCTGCCTGCTTTTGATGTTTTCAAGCAGCTTTTTGCCCATGCTCGATTATACTATCCCTACCTTCGCAGGCTTCATGATGGTTGTGATGATAGTGGAGGTGGATAAAAACTGGGCGATAGCCACCTATTGCGCAGTGAGCCTGCTGAGCATTTTCGTGACCCCAAATTACGAAGCGACCCTGCTTTTCATACTGTTCATGGGGTATTATCCAATACTTAAATATTATCTCGACCAAAAGAAAAACCGCCTGTTGGTGTGGGCAATAAAGCTTGCAGTGTTCAATGTGGCGATAGTCATATTCTTTTTGGCTTTTCAGTATATCTTTACTTCGGTGGATATGCTCGAGGGCATGGAGATGTTTGGCAAGTATGCCGTGCTTGTTCTGTGGGCGGCGGCGAACCTGTTTTTCTTTATTTATGACTATGCCCTCACACAGCTGACAGATATGTACATAAATTGGTTTAGGAAAAAAATACTCAGAAGAAAATGACGGTGACGTTTTTATGAACGAAGAACAAGAGAAAGAAATATTAAACGAGGCGAAAATACAAACTGCAAGGCACAAGAAAAAAATACAGATAATAAGCCTTGTTGCAATAATAGCGGTCATAGCAATGGCTACAGTGGCGTGTATACCTCTTATAAAAGCGCTTCACAGCGAGGCAGGCATTGCGGCCTTGGAGCGTAAACTAGATAACTACAGTGGCATTGTGGGAGTGCTTATCTTTACTTTCATACAAGCTCTTCAAGTGGTCATAGCGGTCATACCGCCAATACAAGTGGTGGGTGGAGTGCTGTTTGGCTGGTTCTGGGGCGGTTTGCTATCATTCTTAGGTACGCTCCTTGGCACAATGGCAATATTCGTGCTTGTGAAAAAATTTGGCAGACCGATAGTGGAAGCCTTTGTTGACGAGAAACAGCTAAAAAAATTCAAATTCCTGCAAAATGAGAAAAAGCTAACCGTTATCCTTATAATCCTCTATCTCATACCGGGAATACCCAAGGACGTTATCTCATATATCGTCCCCCTGACTCCCATAAGCAAGAAGGATTTTTTCTATTATGTCATGCCTTGCAGACTTCCAGCAATAATGCTCTCCACGATTTTGGGGAGCAATGTAAAAAGCGGCAACTTCACAGTTGCACTTGTGGTGCTTGGGGTAGCTCTAGTAGCAGGTATCGTTGGCTTTTTGTTCAAAGATGTTATAGTGAATAAAATGAAACAACATAAGAAGAACAAATAAGTAAAGTTGCACAAAGTTGAGTTTAGATGAAAAAAATATAAAAAAGTGCTTGACAAAAGGCTCTTGTAGTGGTATAATAAATATCGTTGATTGAGCGGTAAGCTTGAAAGACCACCAAAAAAGCCTGGTCAGGCAGTATGCGGGTGTAGTTCAGTGGTAGAACTCCAGCCTTCCAAGCTGGTCATGTGGGTTCGATTCCCATCACCCGCTCCAATATATCTTAAACTTTTATCCGAGTTTGAGATATTAATGAGTACAGTATGCGTCATTAGCTCAGTTGGATAGAGCAACCGCCTTCTAAGCGGTAGGTCACTGGTTCGAATCCAGTATGGCGTACCATTAAACTCGTTCCAGATGAAAATCTGCTGCGAGTATTTTCTTCTAATATGTATGGTGGGTATAGCGTAGCTGGCCTAACGCGTCAGTTTGTGGCACTGAAGACCGTGAGTTCGAATCTCACTACCCACCCCACTGAATACGTTCTGCGTTAAGCAGAGCGTATTTTTTTTGTTTACATATCGTAGGGCGACCTTTGGTCGCTCGTTTTTTATGTACCACCGACAATGACTTATATCCTACCGACTTGGATTATTATATCCCACCTGTAAATAGACAGAAAAAGGGCGGCAACTTAAAAGCTGCCGCCCAGATCCAGAGGTTATATATTTTATAAAGCGAAATTTTTGTTGTAAACAGCCTCGGCTATCCTGAATGTTTCGTCATCAAGTGCAGGAACAGCGTCAGCAGTGATCAAGGCTGCACCTCTCTCAAAAGCGTCCTCCGCAATGCCATCGGCGCCATGCTGAATAACAACGCTTCTTAACTCAGAGCAATCCACGAAAGCCTTTGCACCAAGCTTCTTCACAGATGATGGGATAACAACTTCTCTCAAAGTCTTACAGCCACGGAAAGCCTCGCTTCCAACATAAGCGATCTTGCCTGATATTCTCACCGTCTTAACTACAGTATTCTGAGCAAACGCTCTCTTGCCTATCCTACTAACGGAATCAGGAAGATAAACGCTCTCGAGCTTCTCACAAAGTGCAAATGCACACTCGCCTATCTTTCTTACAGATCCTGCGAACTCAACCTTTTTCAGAGCAGAGCAACCGAAGAATGCGTAGTCGCCAACAGACTCGATTCCAAATGGTATAGAGATTGCTTCCAGACCTGAGCAGAATGTGAAAGCATTCTCTGCGATCTCGATCATAGCTGTCGGTATCTCAAGCTCTCTCAGAGAAATGCAGTTCTGGAAAGCTCCGTTTCCTATGGAAACTATATTTTCATTAAGATAAATTTCTTTCATTGAAGAGCAGAAACCAAATGCAGACTCACCGATCTCTCTTACGCTCTCGGGTAGGTCAGCTCTCTCCAAACTGTCGCAATTGTAGAATGTGAATGGCAGTATCCTTTCCACACCATCAGGTATAGTCGCAAATCTCAGAGATTCACAACCGCAGAATGCCATCTCACCAATAAACCTTACGCTCTCAGGTATAGTCACATTCACCAGTGAACAGCATTTGTAAAATGCTTTTCTTCCGATGACCGCAACGTCCTTTGAGATAACAGCACATTTAAGGTCATAAAGATGTGCGAAAGCACCGCCTGCAACAGCTATGACCTTTTTGCCGCGAAGCTCAAAAGGAAGCTCCAGCACTTCGATATGGCTGTCACCGCAGTATCCGGTGATAATACACATATCGTCAGCCGTAACATATTTAAAACAGCCCGAGATCTTCTCGCTGCTGATACTGCTGCTTGCAGTTACACCAACGCTCTCAAGTGCTTCTTTGAAACCATTGTCGCCCATAAAATTAATGCTTTTCATCAGCGTGACCTCCATTATACCCACTATAAATATATACCTCGTAACTGAACTTAAACGTTTTCTGTATTTTCTAATGAAATTATACTACAGTAAACTATGTTTGTCAATGGTATTCGCAATATTTTATTTATAAAAAATTAATTTTCAGAACTTTTTCACTGATTGTGAACGGCTTTTTTGTCACTTTTCACAATTAATTTACGCAAAATAATTTTAGTTTTCACATATCGTTCTCAATCTTTGAGAATGCTGTAATTTTATAGCAGCAAACGTTTTCGCAAATGATACAAAAGACTAATACCAATTTATAGAATTTGCTTGATTAAATCGACCAAATCATAAGACGATGTTTTTCTTATATTTGTAAGATTGTCATAAATTATATTTATATAATATTAATAAAGAATGATATACCGTTCATGATAATGCAAGAAAACACCAACAACTGCATTAAAATAGGAGATTAATATACTAACAATAAGCAAAAATGTATAATACTATCATAAAGGTTTACAAAATAGAAACTTAATTATTACAGATTGTAATAATTTACGGTGTATAATAGTATAAATAAAATCGTATAAGTACATGAATACAAAAAACTGGAAGGGAATGATCCGTTATCAACATAATAAGAAAAATAACAGCAGTGATAATTTCATCAGTTATAATGATAAGCTTTGTGGCATTTGCACCGCAGGGATCCGCTAAGATTTATGTGAATGTTATAACAGCTTCTGCTGCTGACTCGATGAAAAAACCTGTTTTGATAAAAAGGCAAGCGTATTCAAACAAAATAGAAGCAGGAGTAAAAAATCTCACCAGCTTTTCATCAAAGACTACATTTGAGGTCTATGTAAACGGACGCTATGTAAGAAAATATACATGGCAGGCACTTAAAAAGGATAACTATATAAATATAACCGATGATGGCAAGCTTTATCTTAAAGCTTCCACAAAATATAAAGTCACCGTCAAAGCGGTAAACGGCAGTGCCAAGTCAGAGTCATCGGTCCTCAACGTAAAGACAGCAGCAAAAACATACTATTATATAGATAAAAACGTTCAGCTTTATAGCTTTAAAAACGGTAGGTTCAAGAAATCTTCAAAAACAAAAACCTCTGTGGCTGTGTCGGGTACTCTCACTACCGATAAAAATAAGCGTGTGGCAGGTAAGAGCAAGAATATCGGCGGAGCAAATTATGTCCTTATCAATGAAGGTGATCATAAGGGTAAGTACGTCAAGGTAGGAAAAGGTGTGAGGCGTACACCTGAGAGAAAAGCAAGAATAAAAACAGCCGTTGATTATGCCGCAAGCATGAACGGCGGAAGATATGTTTGGGGCGGAACAAAATATAAGGCAACGGACTGCTGTGGATTGACAATGCAAGCCTATAGAAAAGCCGGTGTGAATATGTATAACAGCGTATATTCGCAGGCGAAAATGGGAAAAGCAGTGTCTTTGAAGAATATAGAAGCAGGCGACCTGATAATCTGTAATAACTATGGCCATGTAGCAATGTATATAGGCGGTGGGAAAATAGTCCATGCCATGAGTACATATTATGGGATCAGAATACAGCCTCTTGCAAATATCAAGTATTGCGGAAAGATAAACACTATCAGGAGAATACTGTAAAGCGAAGCGATCTTGCGGCATAACAAACTGTCGAATAACTGTAGGAGATCGGAAGAGCGTCGTGTAG
>OGII01001425.1_pt1 | contig 16804 bp, 11 predicted proteins | sample 1571701 | NCBI WGS metagenome assembly OGII01 (sample SAMEA2581950, study PRJEB24529) | metagenome | biome: Human gut stool | place: China | collected 2011
ATCTGGACTCCACCGGCGTTGCAGGACAGCAGCTTGATGGCGTTGCCCTTTACCCGGCCGGTGGAGTCCAGATGGGGACCGGCGCACAGGTCGGTGAACTCGCCCTGCTTATAGAAGGAGATATGGGCATCCTCCGGCAAATCCTCAATGAGCTCCACCTTGTAGGGCTCGCCCTTTTCCTTCATGAACTGGATGGCCTCCGCCCGGGGCAGCTCAAAGCGCTCCAGCTTCAGCTTCTCCTTGCAGATCTTCCGCATCTCAGCCTCGATCTCGGCCATGTGCTCCGGAGTAAAGGCGAAGGGCGCGTCCATATCGTAATACCAGCCCTCCTTGATGGCCGGGCCGATAGCCAGCTTCACCTCCGGCCACAGGCGCTTAACGGCCTGCGCCATGATGTGAGAGCAGGTATGCCAGTAGGTCTGGCGATATTCCTCATTTTCAAAGCTGAATTCCTTATTTTCCTCAGACATGATACTGTCTCCTTTCCTTTGGCGGTGCTTCCGCCCGGGGCAAAACAAAAACGCCTCACCCCTGTTTTAATCAGGGGTGAGGCGTAAAGCTCCACGGTTCCACCCTGCTTGCACACAAGGCGAAAGCCCGCCTTGTGTGCAAGCAGGCAAAACCCTTTCAGGCTTTTGCCTGATTTCAATGGTACAGGAAACCCCTGATGGGTTTCCCGCACACACCCTTCCTTTCCGAAGGAAGTACGCACGTCAAAGCGTTCTTTCGGCATCGTTGTGCCGCTCGTGTCCTCTGTAACGGGAGGTCCCGTCCCGGCCTACATATCGGCGGGCGGCTCCAAGGCGGTGACTGTTCCGGCTCCTGCTGACGCCGCTTTCAGCCCATGGCGGCATCTCTCTGAAGCTCTCCCCGGACAGTGTCCTTTTCTAAGCCTTTTTCAGAATGGAAACAATATAGCACTTGCCTCCGCCGTTGTCAAGGGGGGCGCCCCGGCGATTTTCACAGGAAATTTTCGGCAGACGCGGAAATTTCCGCCGCTTTTTATTCATGGGGCTTGGGCAGGTTCCAGCGGTAGTGGGCCGACAGGCACCGGATGGCAAACACCGCCGCCGCGCCGGTCAGCATGGCCGCCACCTCTCCCGCCGGGTGCCACAGCACGCCGCAGATCACCGCCCCGATCAGCGAGGCGCAGGCATAAATATGCTTGACAAAAATGTACGGCGTCTCCCCTGCCATCACATCCCGCAGCAGTCCGCCGCCCACGCCGGTAACCACGCCCACAAACACCAGCAGGTACAAGGAGGGCTCAGCTACACAGCCCCACACCACCCGGACGCCCATGACCGTGAAAATTCCAAGGCCCGCGCTGTCCATCCACAGCATGAACAGGTCATAGCGCCGCTGGTTCCCCATCAGTCCGTGCCGCACACCGGAGAGGAACAAAATCAGGGAAGTCACCACCGCCACCGCCGAGGCCGTTGGATTTTGAAATGCGGCAGGCGGCGTATTTCCCAGCAGCACATCCCGCACCATTCCTCCGCCGCAGGCCGCGGTCAGGCCCAGAATGCACACGCCGAAAATGTCCATTCCCTTGCGGATACCCAAAATGGCGCCGGAGGCGGCAAAGGCCACTGTGCCGATCATCTCAAAAATAAAGAGAAAGCGCTCCATTCCTTTATCCGCCTCTCCGCACCATTTCCATAAAGGCCGCGGCCGCCGCCGTGGGATGCACCTCCCGCAGCGTGCACATATCCACGCTGCGCTCAGGAATGTCAAAGTCTGTTTTCAGCAGGCGGATGCCGCCGCTTTCCAGCTCCTTATGTACGAACTCCAGCGTAACGCCCGCTACGCCGAGGCCGATCTCCGCCAGCGTCACCAAAAGCTGCCGGGAAGAAAGCTCGATTTCCGGTGTCAGCGTCACGCCGGCCTTCAGGAATTCCTGCTCCAAAAATACCCGGGAGCTGGCCTTGCGCTCTAAAAGAATCAGCGGAAAGGCCGCGATCTCCTGCCGGGTATAGATGCGGTCAAGGTCGCAGTCATAATTTTTGCCCGCCACAAATACGGAATGGGTGGCAAAGCAGGGCCATGTCTCCAGCGCCTCGTCCTTTGGCGAGGAGGCAAACGCGATGTCCACCGCGCCGGAGCGGAGCATACTGAGCACCTTGGCGCTGCGGCCGGAGATGATTCGCAGCCGGATGCCGGGGTGCTGGCGGTGAAAGCTCTCCAGATACGGCGTAAGGAATTGGCCCGTCACCGTGTCGCTGGCGCCGATGGTCAGCGTACCCAGCAAAAGCTGCTGGGCCTGAGAGAGCTTGTCCTCACCCGTGGCCAGCAGGCCCAGCGCGTTGCGGACATATTGGTAGAGCATCCGGCCCTCTCCCGTCAGCGTCACACCCCGGGGGGACCGGGCGAACAGCCGCGCCTGCAAAGCCGTTTCCAGCTGCTTGACGGACTGGCTCACCGCCGACTGCGAAATATACAGGTTTTTCGCCGCCGCCGAGATATTGCCCGTTTCCGCCACTTCCTTGAATACCCGGTATAGTTCCAGCTTGACTGCCATAGTGTTTCCTCCATCATCAGCGCTTCTGATTGCTATCAGAAGCATTATAAGCAGTTATCCAAAAAATTGCAACCGGAAGGCGGCGATTTTTTCGCTTTTCCGACTGCACTCCCGCCGCCGTTTCCGATGGAAAGCCGTTGCAAAACGCTGGGGATTGCGCTACAATAAGCTGAATCATTTTTACACCGTTTTCAGGAGGTCCTATGCTGTATTCCGTTCTGGCGGTGGGCGATGTGGTGGGCGAGTCCGGCCTCGCACACTTAGAGCGCCATCTCCGCCCCCTGCAAAAGCTGAAAAACATTTCCTTCACCGTTGTAAACGGTGAAAACATCTCCGCCACGGGCCTGACCCGCAAGCAGGCGCTGCGGGTCTATGACGCCGGGGCCGATGCCGTAACGCTGGGGAACCATACCTTCGGCAAAATGGAAATCTGTCCGCTGCTGGACGAGGCCCACTGGCTCCTGCGCCCCGCTAACCTCTCCGCCCGCGCACCGGGACACGGCTGTGAGATTTTTGACTGCAACGGCGTGCGGATTCGCGTAATGAGCCTCATCGGCCGCTGCGGCCTGCAATGGAACGCCGAAAACCCCTTCACGCTGGCGGACCGGCTGCTGAAATCCGGGGACGCGGACTTCACACTGGTGGATTTCCACGCGGAGGCCACCAGCGAAAAGCTGGCGCTGGGCTATTATCTCGATGGCCGCGTCAGCGCCCTGTGGGGCACCCACACCCATGTCCCCACCGCCGATGAGCAGATCTATCCCAAGGGCACCGGCTATATCACCGACCTTGGCATGACCGGTCCTATCCGCTCCGTGCTGGGCGTGGAGCCGGAGCAGTCCGTAGAGTCGTTTTTAGGCGGCCTGCCGGGGCGCTACCGCAACCCCAACGGTCCCTGCAAGCTGCAGGGCGCCGTGTTCACGCTGGACAGCGCCACAGGGCTCTGCACCGCCGTGGAGCGGGTGGACATCCGGTAAGGGGGCCGTTGTATGACAAGACCTGAGCATTACCGTTTCTATTCCGCTGTATTTCCCATTTTGCTGCGGGAGGGGGCCAACGGGCAGGAGGTGCTGCTGCACCTGCGGCAGAACACCGGCTATATGGACGGTTGCTGGGACTTTGCCGGCAGCGGCCATGTAGATGAAAACGAAACAGCCCGTCAGGCCGTGGCCCGGGAGTGTCAGGAGGAGCTTGGCATCACGGTGGAGCCTGCCGATGCGGAATTTATCCACCTGTGCCACCGGGTTGCCGGGGGCGACGGCCGCACCTATTACGATTTGTGCTTCCGAATCCGGCGCTACAGCGGCGAGCCCGCCGTGATGGAGCCGGAGAAAAACGCTGGGCTCCACTGGTTCCCCACGGACGCCCTGCCGGAGAATATCAGCTCGGCGGTGGAGGCTATGCTGCTCCACTGTCTGCGGGGTGAAGCCTACAGCGAAGTTATTCATGATGTGCCGGTCACGCCTTGACCGCTATTCAAAATATAGAAACAGAAAAAGAGGAAAGCTACCATGTCTATTCAAAAGGTACGAGAGTATTTCAAGGGCTTCGGCATCGAAGACCGCATCCGGGAATTTGACATCTCCTCCGCCACGGTGGAGCTGGCGGCGATCGCTGTCGGCGTGGAGGGTGCCCGTATTGCCAAGTCCATGAGCTTCAAAATCGGCGAGGAGCCCATCATCATCGTCATGGCCGGAGATGCCAAGGTGGACAACAGCCGCTACAAGGCCCAGTTCCACACCAAGGCCAAAATGCTGACCTTTGACGAGGCCCATACCATGATCGGCCACGATCCCGGCGGCGTGTGCTCCTTTGCCCTGCCGGACAATGTGAAAACGTATTTAGACATCTCCTTGAAGCGGTTCGATACCGTGTTCCCCGCCGCCGGCAGCAGCAACAGCGCCATTGAGCTGACCTGTGACGAGCTGGAAAAATATTCCTCCAACTTTATGGGCTGGATTGACGTTACAAAGGGTTGGCGTCCCGAGGAAAAGGAGAACTGACAGGGAGGGGCCATGCTGAAATTCATTCACGCGGCGGACTTTCATCTTGACAGCGCCTTTGCCGCGCTGACGCCCCAGCAGGCCGCCGCCCGCCGCCGGGAAAGCCGTGACCTGCCGGTGCGTCTTGCCAACTACGTCAACCAGAACGGCATTGAGCTGGTGCTGCTTGCCGGTGACCTTTTTGACAGCGCCGACGCCTATCGGGACACGGCGGAAAGTCTGTCCGCCGCGCTGGGGCAGATGGCCGCGCAGGTCTATATCGCCCCCGGCAACCATGACTGGTACGGCCCCGGCAGTCCCTATCTGACTGTGGAGTGGCCGGACAACGTGCATATTTTCACGCAGCCCCGTATCGAGGCGCTGGAATGGCCTGAAAAAAATCTGGTGCTCCACGGCGCGGCCTTCACCGCCCCGGAGCAGGCCGAGGGCTTTCTCACCGGCTTCATCGCCCCGGCGGATGGGCGGCTCCACATCGGTCTGCTCCACGGGGAGCTGGCCCCCTCCGAGACCCGGTACGATCCCCTCCACCGGGAGGAAATTGCCGAAAGCGGCCTTGCCTATCTGGCGCTGGGTCACATCCATAAGCGGACGGAAGCGCTGACGCTGGGCCGCACCATCTGCGCGTGGCCGGGGTGTCCCGAGGGCCGTGGCTTTGACGAGCTGGGGGAAAAGGGCTTTTATGCCGGCGTTTTAGAGGACAGCGGTGCCGTTTCCCTGACGTTTGTCCCCTTTGCCGGGCGGAAATATGAAATTTTAGAGGTCAATGTCACCGGTCAAGCCCCCCGGGCCGCCATCGAGGCCGCTCTGCCCCTTGACACGAGCCGGGACCTGTACCGCATCATCCTCACCGGTGAGACCGGGGCGGGCGGCGTCCATCCCTCCGCCTTACAGGAGGCGCTGGCTGGCCGCTTCTATACGCTGGAAATCCGGGACAGGACCCATCTTGCGGAGGAGCTATGGGCCAGAGCGGAGGAGGATTCTCTCCGTGGCCTGTTCCTCAAGGACTTGAAGGCCCGGCTGGACGCCGCCGAAACCGACGAGGTTCGGCAGCAGATCACTATGGCTGCCCGGTTCGGCCTTGCAGCGCTGGATCATCGGGACCTTGATTCGTAAGGAGCACTCATGAAGAACATCTTACTCATCGGCACTGGCGGCACCATCGCCTCCGATGTGACGGAGGACGGTCTGGCCCCGGAGCTGACCACAGAGCAGCTTTTGAGCCATATCCCCGCCATCTCCGGCATCTGCAATGTGGACTGCGTACAGCTTTTGAATTTGGACAGCACGAATATGCGCCCGGAGCACTGGCTGAAAATGGTCCGCTGTATCCGGGAAAGCTATGACCGCTACGATGGCTTTGTCATCACCCACGGTACGGACACCATGGCCTACACGGCGGCGGCACTGAGCTATCTCATTCAGGGCAGTCCCAAGCCCATCATCCTCACCGGCGCGCAGAAGCCCATCGGCTTTGATTCCACGGATTCCAAAATCAACCTGGCAGATGCCTTCCGCTGCGCCGCGTCCGACCTTCCCGGCGTGTCCATCGTGTTCAACAGCCACGTTATTTTAGGCACCCGTGCCCGCAAGACCCGCTCCAAGAGCTTTCAGGCCTTTTCCAGCATCAACTATCCCGATTTGGGCGTTCTGCGGGACGGTGTGCTTCTGCGTTATATCCGGCAGGACTGCCATGCCGCCCCGGTATTTTTCGACACGCTGGATTCCAGGGTAGCGCTTTTGAAGCTGACGCCGGGACAGGACCGCGCCGCCGCCGACTTTCTGCTGGAGCGAAATGACGCGCTTATCATTGAGAGCTTCGGCGTGGGCGGCCTGCCGGAGCAGGGCGGCTTTTTTGACTGCCTGCGGGACTGGATGTCTAAAGGGCGGCTCATCGTCCTCACAACGCAGGTCCCCAGCGAGGGCAGCGACGTCGGCGTCTACCATGTGGGCCACAGCCTGAAAACCGATCTGAAGGTGCTGGAGGCTTACGATATGACCACAGAGGCCGTGGTGGCCAAGCTCATGTGGATTTTGGGCCAAACGCATGACCGCGCCGAGGCGGAGCGCCTTTTTTACACCCCGGTGGCAAAGGACATCCTGTTCCCCACCGGGTAAGCACCGGGCCGGGTATATCGTTTCCCAATTTTCTATACGAAAAAGCGAACCAGCGGCGGAGACTATAATGGTCTCCGCCGCTGGTTTATTTAATCAAATTATCCTCGAAAGCTGTTTTATTTTTATACCAGCTTTTCAAAGTAGAAGAATGTCTCGTCCTCGCCGCTGCGGCGCATACAGGCCGAGAGCATCTTGTAGGACGCCTCATTCTCCCGGTAGCACTTGGCTACTACCCGATTGAGGTTCACCTGATACAGTCCCCATTCCGCGGCAGCCCGGAACGCCTCCGTGCCATAGCCGTTTCCGGCATAAGCCTTATCAATACGGCAGCCCAGCTCCGCGCCGCCCCGGTAATCGAAATTGTAGAGCACTGCCTCGCCGATGAGCTTCCCCTCCAGCCGGACCGCAAAATTCACCGCCAGCCGGCGGGCAAAATCCCGGCGGGCCACCTCGTAAAAGCTGCGGTCTGTCATGGGCTCCGTCAGTCCGCCCACATCGTCATAGCCCCACCAGCGGTTGCGCTCCCCGTCCAGCACCAGCGCATTGTAGGCGGGAATATCCGCCTCCGTCAGCGCCGAAAGGGTCAGCCGCTCCGTTTTCAACTCGGGAATTTCCTTGACATGGTGCAGCAGCTCGTTCTGCGGCAGGAAATGGTACTTAGTCGCCAGCTTGCAGGGACCGTATTGCAGCTTGGAGGTCCGCAGGCCCCGGTCCCCGGCATCATCCTCCCGGTTCACATAGGTACACCCATCTCCGAATGCCTCCACCTCCGCCTGTACCATGGCGGGGTAGATGCCGGTATAGGAATACAGCGCCTTTTCAATGTGGATAATAAGAGTCTCCCCGCACTTTTCACACAGGGACAGGGCAATGAGCCGGTCCCCGTCAAACATACCGCCCCGCAGCAGCCACGGCTTGTCCGGCATGGCCAGCATTTTCTGAGACAGCTTCAGCTCCCCCAGTTCGCCGCTGCTGGTATCGGGAAATTCCGCGGCAAAATCCACCCAGAACCGTTCAATGGCCGCTGCGTCCCCCTTGGCGCTGATGGGGCGGAAATACGCCTCCGGCCATTGGGTGCGGAATTTTTTGATGTGGTTCCGCTGGCCGGAATACCGCCGCCCCGCAAAAAGCTGCAAATCCTCTTTGTAGTAGAGGTAGTCCCGCCATGTGCGGATATTGCTGACGCGGACATAGGGGTACCGGGCCAACAGCACCGGGGCCTTGCACTCCGGCACGATGGATATCTCCGGCTGGATGCCGTTTTCAAGACAGTAGCCCTCAATGGCTGTCAGGGCGGCGTCCTCATCTCCCTCCGGTCCGGCCACCGGGTAATCAAAGGACACCCGGCCCTGACTTTCACAGCGGATAATGAGGCAGCCTGCCGCCTCCGTCCACGCATAGTTCAGTGTTTTTCGCCACATGAGCTTCACACCGGCGGAATACTCGCACAACTGGAAGCCGCAGCTTTCATAATAGCGCCGCAGCGTTGCCGCTTCACGCATAGTAATGGGTTTGAATGTCAGCATAAATCCTCGTTTCAATCGTTTTTCTTCAGAATACACCTGCAGCGCCCCATCTGCACAATGGCATTTGCAACACTCGGAGCCTTTCGGTTCAGATGAAAGCTCCCCCGGCAAGCCGGGGGAGTTATGTGCTGTTATCAGGTCATCTGCTTGCGGCGGCTGAGGTTCATGGTACCGTCCTGCATGGAGTTCAGGGAGTCCAGACTCTTGCCGGTACCCAGCACCACACAGGAGATGGCGTCCTCCGCCACGGTGGTGTGGATGCCGGTGCGGGCGGTGACCAGCTTATCAAAGCCGTACACCAGACTGCCGCCGCCGGTCATGATGATGCCGTTGGTGGACACATCCGCCACCAGCTCCGGGGGCGTCCGCTCCAGCACAGAGTGGATAGCCTCCATAATGCGCTCCACCGGTTCCTCAAAGGCGTCCATCATCTCCGTGGAGCTGACAGTCACCACCTTGGGAAGACCCGTCAGCAGACAGCGGCCCTTGACGTCCATGGTCTCCTCCTCGTCCTTGGGGAAGACACAGCCGATCTGCTTCTTCATCTCCTCAGCGGTGCGCTCGCCCACCAGCAGGTTGTGCTTGCGGCGCATGTACTTGACCACGGCCTCGTTCAGCTGGTCGCCGCCGATGTCCACCACCATGTGACCGTCGGGCTGGGTGATGTCGATGCCAGCGCCGATGGCTGCGGCCACCGGTTCTTCAATGAGGTAGACCTTCCGGGCGCCAGCTTGGATGCCCGCGTCGATGACGGCGCGCTCCTCGACCTCCGTAATGCCGGAGGGCACGCAGATGATGACCCGGGGCTTGAAGAAGGACACGCCCGCCACCTTGTGGATAAACTCCCGCAGCATCCGCTCCGTCATGTCGTAGTCGGAGATGACGCCCTCCCGCAGGGGGCGGATGGCGATGATGTTGCCGGGGGTCCGGCCCAGCATGGCCTGAGCCTCTGCGCCCACCTTCAGCAGCTTGCCGGTTGTCTTGTCCATGGCCACCACGGACGGCTCGTTCAGGACGATTCCCTTCCCCTTTACATATACCAAAACCGACGCGGTACCCAGATCGATACCGATATCCTTCGTCATGGACATACTGACTCCACCTCATTTGATCTTTCTGTCTTATAGTATAAGCGGTTTTCCCGCGAACAATCATACAGTCTTTATTATACTGGCAGTTTCCTGGGAATGCAACACTAATTTGTGAACAATTTCCACCGATTCAGGCCTTTTTCCCGCTGTCCCTCTCCAGCGGCGTCAAGGCCGCTGCGGCGCAGACCACGTCTGCCGCTCCGGCCTCCCGCAGCACCCGGGCGCACTCTGCCAAGGTGGCGCCGGTGGTGCAGATGTCGTCCACCAGCAGGATACGATGCCCCGAGATCCGCTCCGGGTCCACCGCCTCATAGACCCCCAGCACATTGGCCCGGCGGGCGGCAGCTTCCTTCAGTCCCGACTGGGCGGGGTTGTGGACGGTCTTGCGCAGCAGCGGCAGCGGCTTCGCATCCTGCGTGTCCGGCGCCGATTACAATAACGTCATACTTAAACTCCATTCGTTCAGTGTATTTTAAAACTGTGCAAAGTTACGAAAAAAGTTGTATGCCGGGACGTGTCATATCTTAAAATCCGGATATATCTTCTTTGGCATTGCTTATATTTCCGTATCCAGCATCATACTTATTGCTTGGAATGCTTAGGCTATAGACATATTGCTTGTATTTGGCTTAAAATACAATCAAAATGAAGCTTTTTGAATACTATTGCTTTTCTTTTTGAAAAAGATACATACCTTTGCAGCGTTTGGATATTAAAAAGTGTTTTGATTGACTAATTTTAAGGAAGAGAAGCATGAGAAAGAAATTCTTCTTGTTAATCATTGTCTGCCTGGTTATGGGGGCAGGAGTGATGGCTCAGACGTCTACGGTCTCGGGAACAGTATTTGCCGAGGACAACAATGAGCCGATTATTGGGGCATCGGTATTGGTGAAGGGTACAACGCTGGGGGCCGTGACCGATATCGAAGGTAAATTTACAATCTTGAATGTGCCGGGCACGGCAAAGACAGTGATTGTCTCTTTTGTAGGTATGCAGAAAGTAGAAGCTGCCATAAAGCCTGCTATGAAGGTGGTGCTGAAATCGGATTCGGAACTGCTGGATGAAGTGATGGTGGTGGCTTACGGCACGGCCAAAAAGAGCAGCTATGCAGGTTCGGCTTCTTTAGTGAAAGCGGATGCGCTGAAAGACATTCCGACGACCAGCTTTGAAAACGCGTTGAACGGTAAAGTGGCGGGCTTGCAACTGACGAATAATTCCGGCCAGGCGGGTTCCGCACCGGCCATCCGCATCCGTGGCATAGGTTCTATGAATGCCGGGAATGAACCGTTGTATGTAGTGGACGGTGTTCCGGTCTCTTCGGGCAATACGGGGCAGATGAGCGGTGAGCTCTATTCTACCAACAACATCATGAATACGTTGAACCCGGAAGACATCGAATCTATTTCTGTATTGAAAGATGCGGCGGCCAGCTCGCTTTATGGGTCGCGTGCGGCAAACGGCGTCATTCTGATTACTACCAAAAAAGGACAGATTGGCAAGCCGGTGGTGACGCTGAAAGCCGAAGTGGGCTTCACGCCCTGCTGGGCAACGGACAACTATGAAACGGCCAGCGTACAGGAGAATGTGAATATGCTCTACACCGTATTTCACGATGCCCGTACAAGCGGTAAGGGCGAAACGGACGAAAAGGCGGCAGCCTATGCCATAGGCCAGTTGAACAGCCGTTTCAACAAACATGGCTACCAATTTACCACAAATGGTACGGGAGCTTACGAGAACGTCAATATCCTTGAGTACGACAACTCCGGGCGTGGAGGCAAATACTACGATTGGGACAAGGCATATTTCCGTACCGCCATTTACCAGACCTACGATATATCCGTCAGCGGTGCTACGCAGAATACCAACTATTACACTTCCCTTTCCTATACCCAGGACGAAGGACGTTTGAAGATGAACAGCTTCGACCGTGTTTCCGGTCGCCTGAACCTCACCCAGAAGGTGAGGAAATTCCTTGAACTGACCACCAATGCCAGCCTGGCGCGTACCAAGAAAAGCGGTTATAATGATACACGCAACACGGGCAGTAATTACTTCATGCAGACCCGTAACTTGCTGTGGGGACTCTACTGGCCCACTGATTACAAGACCGGCGAGCTCTGGACCGAACGTTACGGTAGCTACGCCTACAATGGGCTTTATTATGACAAAGAGTGGGAGAACGGTTCTACCAGTACCAAAATCATGGCTGCGGAGACGCTCACCCTGCATCTGATGCCGGGCCTGGACCTTCGTTCTATCTACTCTTACGACAATACTACTGTAAAAGACCATATCTATTACAGTGCCAATCACTATAAAGGCTCGGCAGACAATGGGAATGTCAACGAATACCGTACTACATACGAGAAGATGGTTACCTCCACTACCGCCAATTATACCGGCACCTTCGACAAACACACAGTTGGCACCATGGTGGGTTTCGAAGCGGAGAAGAACAAGACAGACTATGTGCGTGCCACAGGAAGCAATCTTGCGGTCAGCACCATTCATACAGTTTCTACTGCCGGAACGCAGACTTCTGCCGGATATTCCTGGGGAAACTCGATGGTGTCCGTGCTCTCCAAGTTGGATTATAATTACGATGAACGCTACTTCATTTCCGGTTCTTACCGCCGCGACGGTTCTTCCCGGCTCAGCAAGCAGGAACGTTGGGGAAACTTCTGGTCAGTGGCAGGAGCGTGGAACATCATGCGCGAGGGTTTTATGAGCAAATATTCTTTCCTGAGCAACCTGCGTGTACGTGCCTCTTATGGTATTAACGGTACGCTGCCTTCGGACAATTACGGCTATATGAGCTTGATGAGCTATACCAGTAAGTACATGGGTAACCCGGGCGGTACAATCACTACCGTCACCAATGACAAGCTGTCTTGGGAGACGAGCTACAACACGAATGTGGGTATCGACTTCGGCTTCTTCGGTCAGCGTCTGCGCGGTACGGTAGAATACTTCAACCGTGATTCGAAGAACCTGCTCCAGGATGTTCCCATTTCGATGGTTACGGGATTTTCCTCTACGTTGCGGAACGTAGGATGCATCAACAACCATGGGGTAGAGGTGGAGTTGAGTGGTGACATCATTGATAGTAAAGGATGGTTATGGAGTGCCGGTGTCAACGCAACCTTCCTCCGTTCTGAGGTGAAAGAGTTGTATGGCGGTGCGGACATTATCTGGTACGACCCCACCAGTAGCGACAGCCGTGCGCAATATGTATACCGGGAAGGTCAGTCCACGCTGGCTTTCTATGGATACGAATGGGCAGGTGTGGACAAGACCAACGGCAAGAACGTCTACTATGTAAATGACCCCAAGAATGGCAAGGCCGGAGATTTTGAGTATAACGGACGCGGAGCTACTTATGACTATAACAATGCCAACTACACCATCATCGGCAATGCCGTTCCCAAAGTGTATGGGGGCATCAATACCTCGGTCTCCTACAAAGGCATAGCCCTTTCGTTGGGCTTTACCTATAAGATAGGAGGAGACTTGTATGATGGAGCCTACATGGATGTGGCCGACGACGGTTATTATTGGGAGCGTATCCGTGCTAAAAGCTACTACAACAACCTTTGGACGCCAGACCATACGAACGGTACAGAGCCCCGTATCGAAGGTGTAGACCTCGATGACCCACAACAATACAGCAGCCGCCACTTGTTCAATGCCAGTTATCTGCGCTTGAAGAATCTCTCATTGGCCTATACGCTACCCAAAGCCATGACCCGCAAGGCTTTCATCGAGAATGCCCGCCTTTTCTTCACTGCCAGCAACCTTTGGACAATAGCCAAATACAAGGAGGCAGACCCCGAAGTGAGCGAATACGGCACACGTGGTTGGGAAACCCCTATCGGAAAAACGTTTGTCGTTGGCGTTGAATTGAAATTTTAATGAACTGGAGGAACTAACAATGAAAAAGATATATCATTTATTGGCACTTGTGATACTTGGTGCCTTTACATTCACTTCGTGTGACGATTTTCTGGATATGCAGCCCACCAACTCCGGAAATGCAGAAGGTGCTGTCGGTACGGTAGCCGATGCGCAGGTGGTTATCAACGGTGTGATGAGTGCGATGACCTCATCGTCCTATTACGGCAGAAACCTTTTTATGTACGGTGATGCCAAGGGCGGTGACCTCACGATTTTTGCTGCCGGACGCGGACTGGATGCATTCTATACGTTCAACCACACTTCCAACAGCAATACTTATTCCGGTTTCTGGAGCCGTGGATATTACTGCATTCTGCAGGTCAACACCTTGTTGAGCAACATTGAGAAGCTGGAAGAATCGGGCAGTATGGAAGACTTTTCCGAAGCCAAAGGGCAGGCGTTGACTCTGAGGGCGCTGTTCTATTTCGATTTGGTCCGTCTCTACGGGCTTCCTTACAATTACAACAAGACCTCTTATGGAGTTCCCAATGTAACCGAGCCGCTTACGGTGAACGCCCAGCCCACCCGTGCTACTGTGGAGGAGAACTATCGCCAGATTCTGCAGGACTTGTCGGACGGGGCGGCCCTGCTTGCCAAGAAGAAGACAAAGCAGAGCGGATATGCGGACTATTACACCAACATAGCCCTGCAAGCGCGTGTGAAACTCTATATGGAAGATTATGACGGTGCTTTGAACGCTGCCCGGGAGATTATAGAAAGCGGTGTGTACAAACTGTATGAGCCTGCCGATTGGACGGCTTCCTGGAGCAAGCAGTTTGGTTCCGAGTCCATCTTTGAGCTGGGCATCACCACTGAGGAATCAGACCTGGGAACTTCTTCTTTGGGCTTTTACCTGATGCGCTACGGACAGTTGAAGAATGCCATGGGCTGGTATCTTGCCAGCGATTATTTCTTGAACCGTCTGGGTGAAGACGAGACGGATGTGCGTTGGGGAATCATGGACAACGATGAATACTGGGTGGACAATGAGATTGAACGCAAGGGAGCCTGCTACAAGTATATGGGCAGTACCACTCTGGCAGGTGACGGCAAGGCAACCAATACAGCCGTCAATATCAAGATAATCCGTCTTTCCGAGATATATCTGATTGCCGCCGAAGCAGCCTTGCACTCCACGAAGCAGGAAGCAGGCGCAGATGCCGCCGCCGGTTACCTGAATGAAATCCGCAGGCGTTCTCCCGGACTGGCACCGGCCACTGCCGCTACCATTACCGATGATATGATTCTGGACGAGCGCAGCAAGGAGCTTTTTGGTGAAGGACAACGCTTCTTCGACATGATGCGTATGGGCAGAACCATCGAATTCAACGACGATTTTCAAGATATTCCGGTGAGTCACCGTGGAAAAACAATCGACCGTACTTTCGAGAAGATTGTGCTTCCTATTTCGCAGGATGAGATAAATGCCAATCCGGCATTGGAGAACCAGCAGAATCCGGGATATTAGTCATTCCCTGCTGTCTATTGTTTGCTACTCCTTGTATATCAGGGAGGTATTTTGCCAACAAGTTGTCACTGCCTTGGCAAACTTTTGCCACGCCTATGGCAAAGTTTTGCCAACGCGGTGGCAAAGTCTTGCCAATGGGAAGGCAAAACCTTGTCATAGGCGTGGCAAGAAAAGCGGAAAAAGGTGCCTTTGATGAATTTCTTTGATAAAATGAGATGGTAATACCTTGATATTCCACAAAAATACTATTTATTGGTTCGAAATTTCTATTCTTTTTTTCTGAATCGGCTTATCTTTGCTTTCGTAGAAACCAATAAAAAGTTATAATACTATGAGAAGATTTTTCCTCATATCGTCATTCTTGACGTTGTTTGCAATCGGAAGTTCGGCGCAATGGAAGCCGGCAGGTGATAAAATCAAAACGGACTGGGCATCCCAGATCAATCCCGCGAATGTGTTGCCCGAATATCCTCGTCCCATCATGGAACGGAGTGACTGGAAGAACTTGAACGGACTGTGGAATTATGCCGTTATAAATAAAGGTGAGCATCTTCCGGCAGAGTTCGAAGGGCAGATACTTGTTCCTTTTGCCATCGAATCCTCCTTGTCCGGAGTTGGAAAAAGAATCAATGAAAACCAGGAACTGGTCTACCAGCGCAGTTTTGAAATTCCTTCTGCCTGGAAGGGAAAACAAGTGCTGTTGCACTTTGGCGCTGTCGACTGGAAAACGGATGTATGGGTGAATGATGTGAAAGTAGGCAGCCATACGGGGGGATTTACTCCGTTCTCTTTCGATATTACTGCCGCCCTTTCTGGCAAAGGCAATAATCAGTTGGTCGTAAAAGTTTGGGACCCAACGGATAAAGGACCTCAACCCCGTGGAAAGCAGGTCAGCAATCCGGAAGGTATCTGGTACACTCCCGTAAGCGGTATCTGGCAGACGGTATGGATGGAGCCGGTTGCCGGAAAACATATCAAGAACCTCCGTATCACTCCCGATATTGACCGTAATCTGTTGACAGTGAAGGCTGAATTGAATAGTGCATGTCCTTCCGACTTTGTGGAAGTGAATGTGTATGACGGCAATCAACTGGTAGCCACCGGCAAAAGTATCAATGCAGAGCCGGTGGAGGTGTCCATGCCCCGGAATGCCAAGTTGTGGAGTCCGGATTCCCCCTTCCTCTATACGCTGAAAGTGACTCTGAAAAGCGGAGGCAAGGTAGTGGATAAGGTGGACAGCTATGCTGCCATGCGTAAGTACTCCACCCGTCGTGACGCGGATGGCATCGTACGCCTGGAACTAAATAACGAGGCTTTGTTCCAGTTTGGACCGCTGGACCAGGGTTGGTGGCCCGACGGACTGTATACAGCTCCCACAGACGAGGCTTTGCTGTATGATGTACAGAAGACGAAAGATTTCGGTTTCAATATGATTCGCAAGCATATCAAGGTGGAACCGGCACGTTGGTACACACATTGTGACCGTTTGGGTATCATCGTATGGCAGGATATGCCGAGCGGTGACCGTAATCCGGAATGGCAGAACCGCCGCTATTTCGACGGAACAGAACTGAAACGCTCCGCCGAATCCGAAGCCTATTATCACAAGGAATGGAAGGAAATAATGGATTGTCTCTACTCTTATCCGTGTATCGGTACATGGGTACCGTTCAACGAAGCCTGGGGGCAGTTCAAGACGGTAGAGATAGCCGAATGGACGAAACAGTATGACCCGACCCGTCTGGTGAATCCGGCAAGTGGCGGTAACCATTATACTTGCGGTGACATGCTCGACCTCCACAACTATCCCCAACCGGAGATGTATCTGTATGATGCACAGCGTGCCACGGTTTTGGGTGAGTATGGCGGCATCGGCCTTGTCTTGAAAGACCATATCTGGGACCCGAACCGCAATTGGGGATATGTTCAGTTCAACTCTTCCAAAGAAGTGACTGATGAGTACGTGAAATATGCCGATATGCTGTATCAGATGATAAAAAGAGGTTTCTCGGCAGCCGTCTATACACAGACCACGGATGTGGAGGTGGAAGTGAACGGTCTGATGACTTACGACCGCAAGGTGATAAAGCTGGATGAGAAACGCGTGAAAGAGATAAATACAC
>OGII01001429.1_pt1 | contig 16751 bp, 19 predicted proteins | sample 1571701 | NCBI WGS metagenome assembly OGII01 (sample SAMEA2581950, study PRJEB24529) | metagenome | biome: Human gut stool | place: China | collected 2011
GGAAGTAGAAATCTACTACCGCTTCATCGGCAAAATCGACTGACCTTTCTTTTTTTACCCAACAATATCTTTAATTAAGGGAAACGGGTGCTGGCTTTCCAGATATAAAGCTGATTGAACCGTTGGCAGATGCTTTAGGTGTAAGTGTTCTGGAGATTATGAAGTCTGAAAAAATCTACGAACCCAAGATTCCAACGGAAAATGCAAATGAAACAATGTCACAGATTATTGATATAGCAATCTTACAAAAGAAGATTGAAAAGAGAAATCTGGCGATTGGAATTATTTGCGCAGCACTAGCAGTAGCAATTGTTTTTTTGCTGGATCTTATGGATGGTATCGGCTTTTTTATGGTTTATCTCCCGGTATTTGCTGTTGCTATGGGGATAGTGCTTGGCATTATGGGAATTCGTAAACGCCATATAAGTGCTGGCATCATGATAGGACTAGGGGTTGCTTTTGTAGTGCTGATAGTTATAGTGGCTTTTTTGTTTTACGCATTTACAATAGGCGGTCCTGTACCAAGGTGAAATTTTAATAGAGTCGCTTTCCTTGCCGATGTGGTACTTTTCTCCTGAACAAAAACCATATTTTTATGAAAGGAAACGACGAGGAAAAAATTTTATGGAAAAAAGTTTGTAGCGACCGCTTTGGCGGCAATCATTGCGGTGTCCTCCATTTCTGCAACTGTGTTTGCGGATTTTCCGTATGAAGCCGATGAACTATTTATGAGCGAGGACATACAGGATGGGGACTATGTCCAAATCACGGCTGGCGATGAAGGCATTTATGAGCCTTCAAGCGAATATGACGAAGTTATCGGAATGACCGATAATGAAGTGCGGAATCTGTACGATGAATTTTTGGCTGACCGTCCGGAAGTCGTTTCCGAAGATCAGGAAATGTCCCAAGAGGTTTTAGATGAGTTCGCCCAATATGCAGTAGAGCGAGGAGCTATTGAGGATACTGCTGTACAGAAAGCAGCTATCACAAAGGCGCTCGTACGATCGGAATTCAAGGTTGTGGTTACCGGAGGAAAGGCGAAAGGCGACACGACCGCAGCCGCACTTCTTGACCACTCTTTACAAGATCATCCATCGAATCTTTCTTATGATGAATATACAACATATGCGAAACAAATCAAGCAGTCAACGGAATTTAATACTATTGTAAATAATTTTAAGTCGTATGTAACGGGCAGAAAATTGTATCAAAGAGTTGAATCCGGTAGCACAACACTGAATAGTACAGAAGACCTGCACCTAGCGTATAATAAGATCAGCTATACTATTTATGGAACGAAGACAAACAACGTCTGGACAATGAGAGTGGTATTTAATGATACATACGACTTTGAAAAGGTGCCATGGAAAAATGCGATGACATCTAGTGCAGCAGTTACGGCAATCAATAACTATGCAGCGTATGCACAGTCACTTGGCGCAATTGTTCCTTATGATATTAAGGTGACAGTAGCGACCACCTTTACGGAATGAGTCAATCTTCCAACCTGCCATGATTACAGTCGAAAGCGAGATAGTGTTCTAGCTCATCGCTCAGTACAAGCTGTATGTACTTCTAAAAGGCTGCCGTACAGCAGCGCGTCCAGTTTTGCCCGCTGTGTGGGGCATGGCAGTACTTGCTCCTCAAAGATCAACGCGGTCGTCCACTGTATTTCAATACAGAAGCAGACGACCGCATTGACTTTTTTACGAGATGAGGTTTCTTTTTTCTTTCTTGAGTCACCTAACCGCACTACCCTGCATCTGCCGGACGGTCAATGCAAGCTGCTCTTCGGACTGTTTGTCCAGCTTGGCAAGGTAGTTGCCTAGTTCACCGGACAGGACAAGCTGGTTGTACCGGACGGGATGCTGCTCCTTCAGGTACCTCTTATGTAAGCGGCCCCACCGCCCGGTGGGGTTCCGCTCTGCCGGGGCTACTGCGGTCAGGTTCGGCAGATAGTAGTCGTTGACAAGGGTGTAGTCCAGAGCGTTGTTGCTGTCGTGGAGCAGATTCTTTAAGGTAGTCATGCTGCATTATCCTCCTTTGGGTTCGGCGTTGGGGCTGCTTCTGGGTCAGGTTTTGGATTTCCTTTTTTCTTGTGATAGAATTCCAAGGTTTTCTTGTTGTGGTCGATTCTCCTGCACTCATCGGAACAAAATTCCTGCTGGCTGTGTGTAGGCCAGTAGGAATGACCGCACACGGCACAGGCGCGTTGCCGGTAGTAATGATTTCCTCTTTCGGCTTCTCTATCGGCTTTCTTTTGCTCCTGTCTTGACTGGTTCCAGCAGTCTCTTGAACAGAAAATCTGTCGGTTGCTCGTAGGTGTAAACACCTTCCCGCAGTGCGGACACGTTTTGGTTTTAATGATTTCGCCACCGTTTTCAGCAATTTTCTTTGCCTTTCGCTTTTCTCGGTAGGCTTTTTCACGTTTGCGTTGTTTTTCCATGCGCTGCCGTTCTTCCTGCTCCTTCTGCGCTTTCAGTTCGGCAAGTTCTTCCTCGGTATAAGCAATATCGACTTGACCGACATAGTTAAAATAAATGTCAACCTTTTGTGTACGGGCGTTGCCTGTACCCTCAGCTTCATAAACAACGATTTTATCGACAAGTTCATTAAGCATCGAATCGGAGATTTCCGTTGGATTTTTGCACTTGCGAATCAGCGAAATAAAATGCTGAATATCAGCAGAACTTGATTTATCTTCGGCAATTTCGGATTTCATCGTTTCCATTTTCGATTCCAATTCTGCCTGCTCGCTATCATACTGTGTCATCAGCTGCTTGTACTGTCGTTCGGGCAACAGTCCAGACATAAGATTTTCATACAGGCTACGAATAAGGGCAGAAAGCTCATCATAGCGTTTTTGACAACGTTTCAATTCCGATTGGTTCTGCTTCGGCTTTTCTTCACGTTTCTCTTTCCAAATGGATTGCAGTTCCAAAGCAAAGGTCTCTTCATCTTTTAGAACAAATCTCGAAAAGCGTTTGACCGATGCCAATATCAGGGCTTCAACATTATCGGCGCTGATTGAATGGGCAGTACAGCCATTCACCCGACTTGCATATCCACCACAACGATAAGAATATTGAGTAGACCCATCCTTTTTACTGTAGTGTGTTTGCAAGGTCAATCTTCTGCCGCAGTCGGCACAATACAGATACCCGCTTAAACGGTTGGTGTGCGTTCCCCAAGCAGAAGCACGATTCACTCGGTATCTGCGTTTCTGAACACTATCCCAAAGTTCTTGCGATATAATCGGTTCATGCGTGTTCTGGAAAACGTACTGTTCATCTTCATCTGTTTCTTTTCTCTTGTGAAGTTTGAAATTTGTGCTTACAGATTTTCGTAAAACGGTGTGTCCCAGATATTCCTGCCGACCTAAAATTGTTCTTACGGAGGATGTGCCCCACAGGTACGGATCGGAGAACTTTATCCCATTGTACTGCTCTGGGTGATATTTCTGTGCGTATGCAGCAGGAATCAGGACTTTTTCCTCTGTCAACCGTTCTGCGATTGCCCGTGGGCTTTTTCCTTCGTTCGCAAGAAGAAAAATGCGCTTTACGACCTCGGATGCCACAGGATCAACAACAAGTGTCTGCTTGTCGTTCGGCAAACGGTTATATCCATACGGAATAGAGCCGCTGCAACGTTTTCCGTCTTTCATCCGAGCATCGAACACAGCCTTGATTTTATTGCTCGTGTCCTTAGCATACCATTCGTTCATAATGTTCAAGAACGGGGCAAAATCGTTGTCTGAAACATTGTTGCTGTCAATGCTATTGTTAATTGCAAGGAATCGGACGTTTTTCTGTGGGAACAGTACTTCCGTATAAAAACCGACTTGCAGATAATTTCGTCCTAAGCGGCTCATATCCTTCACAATAAGCGTTTCGACATTTCCTGCTTCTACTTCTTTTATCAGCGATTGAAAGCCGGGACGATTGAAGTTCACACCTGAAAAGCCATCATCTGTAAAATGGCAGATGTTCTTGAAGCCGTTCTTCTGGGCGTAATCTTCCAAATACTTCTTTTGGTTGGTGATGGAATTCGATTCACCAGCAAGATCATCATCTCTTGACAAACGCTCATAGAGTGCGGTAATTCTTGGTGTTTTCGGCATTTGTTCTACCTCCTTTCTTATGGAATCTTTCAATTTAGGACAATCAATTTTATTGTCCTGATTAAGTATAGCCTTCGGGCGCAAGTTCAATGGCCGTGGTCGTCTCACCGAAGGTGGATGCCCACGCATCAAAATGGGTCAACCCTTTCTGCTGCAAGGTGTTGTACTGAAGGTAGCGCATGAGGGTGTACATCTCGGTCATGCTGTTGCTCAGGGGTGTACCCGTTGCAAAAATCACGCCACGGCCACCGGTGATTTCATCCAGATAGCGACACTTGCCGAACATATCGCTGGATTTTTGCGCCTCGCTCGTACTCAAACCTGCGACATTACGCATTTTCGTGTACAAGTAGAGGTTCTTAAACGCCTGACTTTCATCTACAAATAACCTGTCTACGCCCAATTGTTCAAACGTAACCACATCATCTTTACGGTCTGCGCCTTGCAGCTTTTTCAGTTTCTGTTTCAGAGACTTGCGCAACTTTTCCAGCTGCTTTACTGTGAAATGCTCGCCAACCTGTGCTTTCGCTTCTTCGATGGCCTCCTCGATTTCATCCATCTGTTCCTGAATCAGACGCTCCTGTCGTTCTGCGGACAAGGGTATCTTTTCAAACTGGCTGTGTCCGATGATAACCGCATCATAATCACCGGTCGCAATTCTCGCACAGAATTTTTTGCGATTACTGGGTTCAAAATCTTTTTTGCTGGTGACCAGCAGCTTTGCATTGGGGTACAGGCGTAAAAATTCGCTGGCCCATTGTTCCGTCAAATGGTTTGGCACGACAAAAAGACTTTTCTGGCACAAGCCCAGACGTTTCAGTTCCATAGCGGAAGCCGCCATCTCAAAACTCTTGCCAGCACCGACTTCGTGCGCCAAAAGGGTGTTATACCCATACAGCACATGGGCAACCGCATTGCGCTGATGCTCTCGCAAATTGATTTCCGGGGTCATGCCCACAAAATGAATATGACTTCCGTCATACTCACGGGGTCGGGTGCTGTTAAAAAGCTCATTGTACCTCTTCACCAGCAGAGTCCGCCGCTGCGGATCTTTCCAGACCCAGCCAGCGAAAGCATCCTTGATGGCCTGCTGTTTCTGCTGGGCGAGGGTGGTTTCGTTTTGATTCAGCACACGCTTTTCTTTCCCATTCTCCTCGATGGTATCATAAACGCGGCTGTCACGCAAATTCAAGGTATCCTCCAAAATCTTGTAAGCGTTGGCTCGGCGGGTACCGTAGGTTTCGGTGGCCATAATGTCACCAAAGCCAGTAGCAGATTTATTGCTGATTCGCCATTCGGATCTGTAACTACGAATGATACCGGAAAATTCTTGGAATCACATTGCAGCAGATTCGGCTTGATAAAGAACCTTGTCTTACCGCTGCCGGAGCCGCCGACTACCAGCACATTTTTGTTCCGGGCGTTCTTGGGGTCAGGTGGGCGGTTGGACATCATCAGGCGTTCTGTTTTGGTGAGGATGATATTGTCCTCAAATTTCGGAGCCATGAACGGCTCGATATCTTTGGGTCCGCCCCACCGGGCAGAGCCGTACTCCATGCCGTGACGGTACTTCTTGGCGTTTTTGCCTTTCAGGTACACCGCCAGCCGCATTCCAGCACCGCAGCACAGACCAATGAACAAGTCAAATGGGTGCAGGCTGGGCAGCGGATTGGCAAACGCTGCCGGAATAGTTCCCATCAGCGATACGATTTTATCGCCCAGTTCCTTGCCCACGGCCAGCCGCCACGCCTCGCCCAGATTGGTGGCTAGCAAGCCAATTACCACATAGGGCAGATAGAGCGCCAGCAGCTTGGAAAGCTTCTTTTTGCTCATAGGCCGCGCTCCTCCTGCTTGTGCCGCACTTTGTCCGGCAGATTTGCAACGGACTGCGCCAGATCATGCAGCTTTGCCAGCACGGAAGGACGCTTGGTTTTATCCAGCACCGATGCCGAATATTCCTTGAACGCTGCGCTCAAGGCATCCGTGTCCTGTGCCTTGAAGTAGACCAGATACCGGGGCGGCTTGCAGGACAGGTCTTTCTGGATGGAGTAGTCGATGTGATACCGCTTAGCATAGCGGTCAAAATCCTTGATGCCGGTTTTCTGAATCTCCACATTGGTCACGCCACGGTTCTGCCGTACCAACCGCTTCATGGACTGCTTGCCCTGCGAAGCGTGCTTGTCGTACTGCCGCAACAGAAACTGCATCCCGCGCAGCAGGGTGCGGGCGGACAGTTTTGTGGTCGAGATGGCAAGGTTGACCGTCTTATGCTCGATTTCTTCCTGCATTGTCACCACCTCCCTGAGAGAACCTCAGCTTAACGGTCATGTTCCACCGGGGGCTTACTCACAGCCTTTTCTGCGTCATTCTGAACCGATTCATCCGGAACCGGAATGACCATCAGGCGACGCCCCAGAGGGAGAAAAGCTTCGGGTTGATGAAATTCTTCTTCATACTTCTGCGCCAGCTCCGGAGAGAGCGACACAAAATCTTCCTCTCCCAGCCCCACCACCAGAAAGGTTCCGGCAATGACATCGTACATCAGCCCGTCCTCGTCCCACAGGGCACGATTCAGGGGTAGACCCATGAGCTTGCCGTCATCGGCATAAACGATGGCAACCGGGTCGGCAAAGGGATAGCTTGCGCCGATGGAGCCGCCCACAGCCTGCTGCAAAGACTTCAGGTCGTTATCGATCTCGACCTGCTGCGGATACTGTCCCGGCGCAATTTTCAGCACGGACAGGGTGTTTTCATTCTGTTCCATTATCATTCTCCTCAAAGATGGTGCTCTCCTGCCCGGCGTGGGCAGCGTTCAGCAGAGCCGCCACGAAGAAGCCGAAAAAGGCACCTGCTTCAAAAAAGGCGAAGCCAATAAAAAAGTTCAGCATAGTACACCTCAGTCGATGCAGATGCAGGTGAGCTTCTGCCCATCTGCCATCAGGGTGATGCTGTGGCTTGCCAGATACTTCTGGAACAGGTAGACCTCATCGATGGTCAGCGAGATGACCTCGCCGTCCATGTTGGTGCGGACCAGAATCACCGGACCGGTCAGGTAGTGCTTGCCGCCCATCTTCAGCACCTGCGCCGGGTTATAGCAGAGCAGCAGCGAGGTGTTGGGGAGGTTCAGACAGGCATCGTCCTCCTCAAAGCAGGGCAGGATGCCCGGAGCCTCGTCCAGCGTGATGACGGTCAGCTCCATATCCGGGGCAATGGCTGCAAGGTAGATCTCGCCGCCCCGGTTTACCGCCAGTGCAGCGCAGATGCGCACGTCAATGGTGATCTCCTCGGAGCGGATGGTACGGGTAGCGTTGTTTTTCATAGGCGTTTTCTCCTTTGCTTGCAAAAGAAAAAGACCCCATCGGGTCTTTCGTTACGGTATAAGTCAGCGTTCGTTCTGCCGCTGCTGCTTGCGCTGCCACTGTTCCAGCAGCTTGATGATGGTGTCCTCCATCTGTTTCGGGGTGTAGCTGCGGGGAAAGTATTTCCGCAGGGTGTCGTTTTTGATGACCACCTTGTCCAGCTCGTCCTTTTTCTCTTCTCCCATGACGGCAAAGGCAACATCATATGAGAAGTGCCCTTCCTGTGCCAGCTTTTTGAGCCGCTGCGCTTGGGAAAGAGACGGCGCATTCTGGGTGTCCTCTATGGCTTCTAAAAAATCCCGCTGTTGGCTTTCGTCCAGATAGGACAGCTCCACAGCGGGATTAAAAGCGATCTTCTTTTCGTCCACCATGTCCAGCAGTTCCGGGACAAGGTTGGTCAGGCGGATAAACCTTTGGACATTTCGAGCGTTGTCACCTGATTCATCAGCGACAATATCTCGCGCTTTTGCACCATTTGACTTGTGGCCAATTTGGCCACAAGTTAAATCCGACCTAGCACCTTGATTTTTTAGGGCTTCCAGCTTCATTTTGTAGGCAAAAGCTCGTTCACTGGGCAAGATGTTCTCACGTTGGAGATTGCTATCCACCATGAGCAGAACAGCGGCATCATCATCCATATTGCGGACGATGACCGGCAGGGTTTCCAGCCCGGCAAGCTGGGCGGCGTGCTGACGGCGGTGCCCAGAGATGATCTCGTAACCACCTTCCGGGCGAGGACGGGCAATCAGCGGAGACAGCACACCGTACTGTTCTACGCTTTCCACCGTGCGCTGCATGGACTCGTCATCCAAGACCTTAAAGGGGTGGTTCTTGAAGGGGAACAGCTCTCCAATAGGAATCTGCTGCACCTGTTCCCGCTGCTGTTCCTGCCGGGATTCCTCGGTGGAGAAAATGTCATCTGCCCCTTTCAGCGACACGTTTAAGCTGTTTTTCGGCATCGGCCAACACCTCCCTCACTAAAGATTGGTAGGCTTCTGCCACCTTGCCCTTGGGGTCATAGGCAAAGATGCTTTTGCCTGCCGCGCTGGTTTCTGCCGCTCGGACTGACCGTGGGATGGTCTGTTCAAACACCTTCAGGTGCTTTCCGTATGCCTGCCGAATCAAATTGCTGATCTGCTGTCCGTAGTTGGTGCGGCTGTCGGTCATGGTCAGCAGAATGCCCTCAATTTTTAATTTCGGGTTTATCTGCCGCCGGACCTTCTGCACCGTCTGCAAAAGCTGTTCCAAGCCTTTTGCGGACAGGTACTGCGCCTGCACGGGAATCAGGGTGGTGTCTGCCGCCGCCAGTGCGTTGATGGTGAGCATCCCCAGCGAGGGGGTGCAGTCCAGCAGAATGAAATCGTAGTCGTGCTTTGCACCTTCCAGCACCTGTTTCAGCATCTTCTCTCGGTTCATGCTGTTCACAAGGGCAACTTCCAACCCTGCCAGTTCGATGTTTGCCGGAATCAGGTCTACGCCCTCTGCATGGTGCAGGATGCCCTCACCGGGTTGGATAGGCTGGTCGTTCATGGCTTTCTGCATCAGAGTAGACAATGTGGCAGGCAGCTCGTCCGGCTGCTGCCAGCCCATGCTGATGGTAAGACTGCCCTGCGGGTCAGTGTCCACCAGCAGAACTTTTTTGCCCTCCATCGCCAGCCCGATGCCCAGATTTTCACAGGTGGTGGTCTTGCCGGTGCCGCCTTTCTGGTTGACGATGGCTATCGTGGTTGCTTTCTTTGAAATTTTCATCACCTCCGCATCGCTAAGTCGTGGTTGGTTTGGTTCTGGTAGGAAAGCTGCATGGTGGTGGGGGCGTTGTACAGAGAAGCGAGCAGATATTGTTTCATGTTACGAATGGGATTGCTGTTCTCTGCAAGGCACTTCAGCACAAAGCGGATATGGTCGGCGTTCAGCTTCATAAACCGGCTGCGTACCACCTCGGCGGGCTTATCGTCCCCGGCAATGTGCAGCAGTTTGCGGTTGGTGGCACAGGTGTCCACCAGCAAATCTACGATCTGATAGATGGTATCCTCATCGTCCGGGCAGAGCCGGAGCAGAAGGTCTACCTCCAAAGACTGAGAAAAATATTCTTCCAGTTGGGCGCGTTTGCTCATCCAGTCGTTTTCATCGGAATAGATAGGATCAGTATCGCTTACCTCTGTATTATTTCTCTCAGTCTTATTACATCGTAGTTTGGCCGGATCTTGAAGCGTATTCTGGACGGTTCCAGAATCGTCATTATCACGATTCAAGTAGGGCGTTTTTGACGATTCTGACGAAAAATTCTTTACATAGATGAGATCGGGCTTGCCCAGCCCCCTCCGTTTGCGTTCAATCAGGCCGTACTCTTCCAGTTCTCGCAGCAGCTTGGTGGCCTTTTTATCGGCACAGCCCAGTGAATCCTGCACCTCCTGCACAGTATAGATGATGAACACCCGCCCAGCTTTGTCCAACCAACCATTCCGGGCTGAAAGGCTCATGCGGTCCAGCAGGATACCGTACAGCGTTTTGGCATCTGTGGAAAGCGGTTGGAAGCGGCTATCCTGAAACAACAGCTTGGGAATCCGGTAGAAGGAGAACAGCTCGCTGGACTGCCCATAGAAGTAATCAAGGTCTGCGGTTCTTGTCGGCTTTCTTTCGGGCATAGAGAATATCCCATTTTTCAGGTGTGGAACGGAATACATTGACCTGCTTCTTATAAGGGCAGTGGGCATACAGGCAGGTGCGGAACTTGAAATCGGGCCGGTAGTACGGACACAGCTTGCAGCTGTCCGGGGCACGGTCAGAACCTTCGCCAGCGGCGATCACATGGTGCATGGAGTGCTGAACATGGCGCAGAGCTTCGTTTCGCTTGTGGCTCACTTGGCATCACCTCGTTTCTCCAGCGGTGCCATCAGGTCTTTGTAGCAGGGAACCAGCACACAGGGCTTTGCCCGCTTGTAGGGGCACCCTTCGCACTTGCTGGGGCCTTTGGGCGGCTCGATCAGATAGTAGCAGTTCTCTTTGCCGAGAACGCAGCCCTTCTTTCGGTTCTTCCAGAAGAAGCAGTGCCGGCAATCTGCCGGGCGGGAAGCGTGGTAGCGGATACCGTCCATCGTGACGGTCAGAACTTTTTTCATTGGTAAACCCTCCTTTGATGGATTCGGGAAGTTCAGCCCGAAAACAAAAAAGCGCGTTCCTCTTTCTGTTCCGAGAGAACAGCGAGTGAACGCGCTATGTATGGAGAAAAGTGTTTTGCACGGTTTCTGGTAGGAATGTGAAAAATAGATTTACACAGTTTATCTTGTATTTACATGGATTTACAGGAAAGCGGCTGCCAATTTTAGCAGAGAGCCGGAAAACAGAGTCCAAAAGGTGCTTTATGGGGCTTCATTAGCTGGAAGCCTGATTTTATTAGCTGAAACCGAAAATTCTGCTAATGGCATTCGCTGGCTGATTTTGGTGATCGGTTCAAAATGAAAAATGCGAAGATCGTCTTTTCCATGGGAAAAATGACCTTCGCATTCGTAACAGGATGTCCCTACCCGGATTCGAACCGGGGGCGTTTCGCTTAGGAGGCGAACCCTCTATCCAGCTGAGGTATAGAGACAGAACCATACCTCATTATAATACCGCAAGTTGGAGAGAAAATCAAGTTGAACGAAAAAGAAAAAAGGTGTATCCTATAAGGGAGATGCCGACCCTAGAACGGGGGAGGCAAGAACGATGCTGCATTGGGAGCGCAGTAGCTGCCGGTGCGGGAGAAGGAGCACTTCATGGGAAAAACCAGAAAAAAGAGGAACCACCCCAAAGGTTGGCTGGTGGGCAGCAACGCGACACAGATCATCTGCGTGAGCTTTGTGCTGGTGATCGCGCTGGGGACGCTGCTGCTGACGTTGCCGATCGCCAGCCGCAGCGGGCGGCTGGGCGTGGTGGATGCGATGTTCACCGCAACGAGCGCGACCTGCGTGACGGGCCTCGTCGTGCGGGATACGTGGACGCAGTTCACGATGTTCGGGCAGGTGGTGATCCTGCTGCTCATCCAGGTCGGCGGTCTGGGCCTGGTCACGCTGACCAGCTTTTTTGCGCTGGCGGCCAAGCGGCGGATGGGCTTCCGGGACCTGCGGCTGCTGGGCGAGAGCGTTTCGGCCAGCGGCTATTCGCAGGCGACCGAGGTGCTGAAGATCGTCATCCGGCTGGCATTCCTGTTCGAGGCCATTGGCATTGTGCTGCTGGCATGTGCCTTTGTGCCGCAGTTCGGGCTGGAAGGGGTCTGGATCAGCATTTTCACGGCCATCTCGGCGTTCTGCAATGCGGGCTTTGACCTGTTTGGCCGGTTTGGGCCGTATTCGTCGCTGGTGCCGTATGTCAACAACTATTATGTGCAGGCTGTCGTCATGTTCCTCATCATGGCAGGCGGTCTGGGCTTCATGGTCTGGGTGGAGCTGGGCGAATTTCGCAAAAAACGCCGCCTGTCCCTCCACGCGAAGGTCGTGCTGGCGTTCTCGGCCATTCTATGGGTCGGCGGCGCGGCGCTCATTTGTCTGATGGAGTGGTCGAACCCGGCCACCATGGGCGGGCTGTCGGTTCCGGGCAAGGTGATGGCGTCGCTCTTCCAGTCGGTCTCGACCCGTACGGCGGGCATGAACACCATCGACCTGGCGGCCTGCGGGCCGGTCACCAAGCTCCTGATGAGCGTGTTGCAGTTCATCGGCGCGGCACCGGGTTCGACGGGCGGCGGCGTCAAGGTGACGACCTTTGCTGTGCTGATCCTGACCATCCGCAGCGTGGCGGAGGGCCGCGACGACTGTGTGATCGCCGAGCACCACATCGAGTCCAAGACCGTTTACCGCGCACTGACCATCATCATGCTGGGCATTGTGGCATCGCTGGGCTCGGCGGTGGTGGTCTACTACAACACCTCGGATGCCGTGTCCGTCATCGACGCCATCTTTGAGTCCTGCTCGGCATTCGGCACGGTGGGCCTGTCGGTGGGCGTTACCAGCCAGCTGAATGTCGGGGCCAAGCTGCTGTACATGCTGGTCATGTTCATGGGCCGCGTGGGCCCGGTCTCGCTGGCCATCAGCCTGACGGTCAAGCCCGGTGACAACAAGCGCAAGATCCTGCCGGTGGGGCATATCAACGTGGGCTGACAAGCAAAAAAGGAAGAGCGACACCGCCGCTCTTCCTTTTTTTGCTGTCTCTGTATTTACTTGCTGTAGATCTCCACGATATTCAGCAGGACTTCGGCCGCCTTGTCCATCCGCTCGACGGTGGTGCACTCGCACACGCCGTGGAAGTTGAAGCCGCCGGTGCCCAGATTCGGGCAGGGGAGGCCCTTCCAGCTCAGGACGGCACCGTCGGTGCCGCCGCGGACGGGGACTTCCTCCGGGGTCAGACCGGCCTTTTCGATGGCCTTGCGGGCGTTCTCGACCAGATGGAAGTGCGGCTTGATCTTCTCGATCATGTTGCGGTAGCTGTCCTTGATCTCCACTTCCACGGTGCCGTCGCCGTACTTGCCGTTCAGGTAGCAGGCAATGTGCAGAAGGTTGTCCTTCTTGAACTGGAGCTTGCCTGCGTCGTGGTCGCGCAGGATGTAGCCGAGCTTGGCCTCGGTCACATCGCCGTACATCTGGCACAGGTGGTAGAAGCCCTGACGGCCCTCGGTGGTCTCCGGGCGGGCCATGACGGGCAGGGCCTGATGAAACTCCATGGCCACGTTGGAGGCGTTGATCATCGCGTCCTTCGCGGAGCCGGGGTGGACCGAGAAGCCGTGGACCGTGACGGTGGCGCTGGCGGCGTTGAAGTTCTCGTACTCGATGCCGCCCACATCGCCGCCATCGACGGTATAGGCAAAGTCGGCCCCAAAGCCGGGGATGTCGAACAGGGAAGCGCCCTCGCCGATCTCCTCATCGGGGGTAAAGGCGATGCAGAGCTTGCCGTGGGGGCGGCCCTCGGCGATGAGGGTCTCGGCGGCGGTCAGGATCTCCGCCACACCGGCCTTGTCGTCGGCACCCAGCAGCGTGGTGCCGTCGGTGGTGATGAGGGTCTCGCCCTTCAGGTCTTTCAGGAAGGGAAAGGTGGAGACCTTCATGACCATGCCGGTGGCGGGCAGGGTGACGTCGCGGCCATCGTAGTTCTCGTGCAGGATGGGGTTCACGTTCTCGCCGGAAGCGTCCGGTGCGGTGTCCATGTGGGCGATGAGGCCCAGCGCGGGCTTGTCCTCGCAGCCGGGGGTGGCGGGGAGGGTGCCGTAGACGTAGCAGTGCTCATCCACAAAGGCGTCCTCGATGCCGATGGCCTTCATATCCTCCACAAGGATATGGGCCAGGTCGAATTCCCGCTCGGCAGAGGGATGGGTGCCGGAATTGGGGTCGGATGTGGTGTAAACGCGGGCATATTTTAACAGTCGCTCGTAAGCACGCATAGGTTGATGCTCCTTTGTTTTTTATTTGGTTCTATCATAACCGTTTTGGCCGGATTTTACAAGAGGGAAAGAAGCTGCGGCTTGCTTCTTATCACAAGATCTGGAATTGTCAAGAGGGAAGAAGCCCTGAAGTTCCGTCCGGTTTTTTGTGGAAACAGCGAATAGCGCCCGGCGGCGGGAAGTGCTACAATAGGACACAGCGTGTGCACGGCACACCCAAGATGAAACAAAGGAGAGCTGCGGCTTTATGGAACAACTTTATCTGATGCCCGGACAGGAACGCTGTGAAAAATTCCGAGATCCCAATGGGGTGCCCAAAGTCCGCTACTCCTACTGCTCGCTCCACGGTGCATTGTTCCACTGTGTCAGCCGCAGCGTGGAGGAGGCCCAGCGCCTGTGCGAGGACTGGCTCGTCAGGCAGGACCGCTGCTACCGCAACTGAAGAGCAAAAACGGACGCCCGGAGCGCACGATCTGCACTCCGGGCGTTCTTCTGCGTTCAGCCGATGATCTCGTACTGGAAGTATTCGCACTTGATCTTGCTGCCGACCTCGATCTCCGGCGGCAGGAGCGCCAGCGCAACGGGGTTCAGCTCGTCGCTGGCGATGTCGGTGCGGCGCAGGTTGACGTAGTCGCCGTCAAAGCTGACGACCTCATAATACCAGGGACCCATAGACCATCCCCCTTTCGTTTTTCTTTTATCATAAGGGACCGGGCCGGTTTTGTCAACGATGTTTTTGCTTGACAAATGGGGAACATTCTACTATACTTATACTCACGACAATGCGCCATCGCCAAGCGGTAAGGCAGGGGACTTTGACTCCCCCATCGTAGGTTCGACTCCTGCTGGCGCAACCAAACGCCCCGGAAGCTGGAAGGCTTCCGGGGCGTTTTTTGCTTATTTGAGATCCGGTCAGCGGCGGTGGATCTTCCGGGTGGGGCGGCGGTGGTTCCAGCGGTTGAGCAGCAGCCAAAGCCCGTAGATGGCGGCGCTGAGCACGCTCAGCACGATGACCACCTTCAGGTACAGACTGCCCAGAAATTCGCGGATCTTGGCCACGGTGAGCAGCAGGGCGTTCTGGTCCACATCCTGCCCGGCGATCAGGTTCACCACGCCAATGGTCTCGCCCGCCAGCTTCAGCTCCACGGTGCCCACCACGTCGCCCTGCCGGATGGGCGCACAGACGTAGTCCGGCAGGTGGAAATACTTCTGGGTCACGCTGCCGTCGCCGGTGGAGGGCAGCAGGGTCATCATGCTGTCGGCCGGATACAGCTGCAGGGTGTCGGTGTCGGCGGAATACTTCACCGGGATCTCGGCCAGCGCCAGGTCGGTGTCCAGTGCGGCCTGGATGGAAAAGGTGTCGAACACCCAGTCGATCAGCCGCACCGTCTCATACAGGGCCGGGCGGCGGTTGGCGTAGCCGAAGGTGTCGCAGGTGTCGGGGCTTTGCATTACACAGAAGATATAGGTGGCACCGTCCTGATTGGCCCAGGAAACGTAACTCTGGTTTCCGCTGTCCTTCTTGTAAGCGGTCACGTCGCACATGCCGCCCTGCATGGCGCTGCGGTAGTAATTGCCGCCGCTGCTTTTGCTCAGGGCTGCATTCTGGCTGACCAGCACCGACGGAGACCGGTGCTTCTCCTTGGCCGGCATGGTAAAGGTGGGCACGCTGGAGATCTCCACAAAGGCGTCAAAGCTCATCAGGTAGCGCAGGATCAGGTACATGTCCACAGCGCATGTCACGTTGCCGCTGTCGATGCCGCAGGCGTCCGTCCAGGTGCTGTTCGTGGTACCGATGCGCTGAGACAGGGCGTTCATCTGGCTCACCCAGCCGTCCAGGTCTCCGCCCGACAGGGTATAGGCAAGGCCCATGGCAGCTTCGTTGGCGTTGCGGGTGACCATGGCGTACAGTGCTTCGCGGTAGGTGAAAGTCTCGTTGGAGCGCATGTCGGCGTTGCTGGTGTTGTGCACATAGTCCGAGATGGCAAACGGCATCTGGAAGGTGTTGTCCAGCTGGTCGGCATAGTTGGTCAGCACCAGCGCGATGGTCATATACTTGGTCAGGCCACCGGCGGACACCTGTTTGGTGCTGTCCTTTTCGTAGACGATGATGTTGGTGTCGGTGTTCACGATGTAGGCGCTCTGGGCCTGCACCTGATAGACGGGGGAGGGGTCGAACATGGCACCTGCCGGCAGCACCAGGCAGCTGAGCAGGAGTGCAAACGACAGGATCAGTGCAAAAATACGTTTCATGTGGACAATTCCTTCAAAAAGCGATAAACTATACGAAGCAATGCGCACCGGCAGCGGTACGCAGAAAACACAAATGGAACAGCAGACGCTGTATACTTTATAATAACAGGTTTGCCGGGACGTGACAAGGGCTTTGCGGCTTTTGGCTGCGGTTTTGCACGCTCTGGCACAGGAGGACGGGAATGGTATATCTGACAGGCGACACCCACGGCGATCTGGACCGGTTCCGGCACGGGCGGCTGCGCTGGCTGGGCAAACGGGACATCGTGGTGGTGCTGGGCGATTTCGGCTTTGTGTGGGACGGCAGCGCAGAAGAACAGAAAAAGCTGGACTGGCTGCGAAAGCGGCCGTATACCCTGCTGTTTCTGGACGGTTCCCACGAAAATTACGACCTGCTGGCCCAATATCCGGAAACGGAACTGTTCGGCGGCAGGGTGCAGAGCCTTGGCGGCAATGTGTACCATGTGTGCCGCGGCAGCGTGCTGGAGCTGGAGGGCAAAAAGTACCTGTGCTTCGGCGGGGCCGAAAGCCCGGACCGGGAGGAACGGGAGCCGGGCGTGAACTGGTGGAAGCAGGAGATGCCCTCCGATGAAGAATATGCGGCCTGCGA
>OGII01001430.1_pt1 | contig 16739 bp, 9 predicted proteins | sample 1571701 | NCBI WGS metagenome assembly OGII01 (sample SAMEA2581950, study PRJEB24529) | metagenome | biome: Human gut stool | place: China | collected 2011
CAAGTACAGAACCTTTTGCAGGCACTCCGATAACCGGAAGGGTGGTGTTGGCTGCAATTACTCCCGGCAGTGCAGCGGCCATTCCGGCAGCCGCGATGATTACCTTGATGCCACGTCCGGCAGCTTCTTTCGCAAATTTCTCTACTTCAGCAGGAGTGCGGTGAGCCGACAAGGCATTCATTTCAAACGGGACTTGCATTTCATCGAGCAGCTTTGCGGCCTTTTCCATTACCGGAAGGTCAGAAGTACTGCCCATAATGATACTTACAATTGGTTTCATTCGTTGTTTTTATTTTAGTTATTCGTTAATAATCTCTTTGTAGCCTGCAGCGTCCAGCAGATCGTCCAGTTCGCTGGCATCCGTAGGTTTCAGCTTGATAATCCAGCCTTCGCCGTAAGGATCCTGGTTTACCAGTTCCGGATGTTCTTCCAGTTGCGGGTTGACTTCCAGAATCTCGCCTCCGATGGGGAGGAACAGGTCTGAAACTGTTTTCACTACCTCGATGGTACCGAATACTTCGCCTTTATCCAGCGTTTCACCTTCTGTGGTTACGTCGATGAAAACGATGTCGCCCAGTTGTTGCTGTGCATAGTCTGTGATACCTACATAGGCAGTGTCGCCTTCCAAACGAATCCATTCGTGTTCGTTGGTGTACTTAATGTTAGTCGGGAATTCCATATTGAATAAATTTAAAGTTTAAGATAATCAGTTTTCAAATAAACAAAATTCCCGTGATACCACAAAATAAACCGACGAAAAACCCGCCTGTCACTTCATTTAAAGTATGTTGCTTGACGATGATACGGGCTGAACCTAACATGCCGGCAAGCAGGATGAAGACGCAGAGCCATTCCACCGGATTGAACTGGAAGATGAAGCTGTCATTCCGCTGAATAGGGTTGATATGAATAGGAGCAAAAGCACGTTTCGCCTGATAATGCAAAGCTTTCCAGTTACCATAATAGTCGATACTCGACCATGAAACGACGGGCCAGCTATCGTTCAACTGCCAGTATAGAGTACCCATGCAATAAGGACGGTTACGACGGTGAGCTTCCAAGCCATGACGCATTCCCTGGCCTTGCAAAACCAGTCCGACGTATACAAAGTCCTCAAATTTCTCAGGTACGATATAGTCACGTTCCATGTAAGTACGGATCAAAGCATTGCCAATACTACTCTTTTGGTGGGCATTCATCACTTCCGATTCGATTTGATAATCTCCAGGAGCTGCGAATGTAGCAATAGTTTTCATCTCAGGGAAGGATTGGAAACCAAATTCGCTCATGAAACGTGGCAAGTCGGTATCCAATGATTCAAAAGGTTTCTGTCCGTACCAAACACCCCAATTATGGCTATCGCCTATTCCCCATGATTCGGGACGTCCCCAGTTGGCTAGATAAGGGGAGCTATGGATATAAAAGCGGTCAGCATCGAGTTCTTTCACCTTGGCGGGAAGTAGTTCACGGAAGAGTTTGTCGTAACCGGACATCATTTCCTGATAGATTTCCGGAGTGTATTTTTTCTGATACCCCCAATATTTCAAGGCTTCCAATATCTCATTGTTGCCACACCACATAGCCAGCGAAGGGTGGTTGCGAAGACGGCGGATGTTGTAGCAAGCTTCCTCCTCTACCCGCTTCAAGAATGTAGGGTCAGACGGATAAGGGGTACAAGCGAACATAAAGTCCTGCCAAACCAAGATGCCGTTTTCATCCGCCAAATCATAGAAACGATCGTCTTCATACGTTCCTCCACCCCATATACGGACTACATTCATGTTGGCCTCTTTGATATCACGGAACAATGTCTGATAGCGTTCGGTAGTCACAGAGGGCAATAGAGCGTCCTGTGGTATATAGTTGGCACCTTTGGCGAACATAGGAATGCCATTCACTTCAAAATAGAAAGATTCTCCGTCCGCATCTTTCTCGTTCACCAACCGGACGGTACGTAAACCGATACGGTGGGATTGCTCGGCTACCACTTTACCGTCAAAGACAACTTGAGCAGAGAAATCATACAAAGCCGGTTTGCCCCAACCATTCGGCATCCAGCGTACCGGAGACAGGACTTCGGAAGGGATATGGATAGAGTTGAGTCCGGGTTGCAAAGTGACAGAACGGCTAATTACAGTTTCTTCTCCTTTTTCAAATGAATAATTAATCCGTATTTCTGCTTGAATCGATTGAGGAAGTATATTGTTTATTTCCAGTTCATTAGATAGTTCGGCAGAGTGTTCTGTCAGCGACAGTTGCTTGATATGATAATCATTAATGGAAGCGGCGTCATAAAAACGGATTTTTACCGGACGCCAAATACCACTAGTTACCATACGGATTCCCCAATCCCAACCGTAACTGTAAGGAGCTTTACGGGAGAACACACTCAGATGTTTCTCATGGTGGTCATTATCCGCCGGATAGTTGAATCCGTTGGAGGCATATTGAGGAAGAGTTTGCCGGATAGGTGAATGGAAATATATATGGAGTAAGTTTTCCCCTAGACGAAGTTGTGGCTTTACAGGTAACGAATAACCGACAAACATATTATCGGACTTTAACAGTAAGGAACCGTTGAGATAAACATCTGCATAGGTATCAAGACCTTCAAAGATGAGCTGGGCATCATCCCGCTCCAATTGTTCCATTGTAACGGTAAAAGAAGTGCGGTATTCCCAATCTTCGTTTTCCACCCATTGAATCTTCTGTTCATTCATTCCATAAAAAGGAGAAGGAAGTAATTTGTGGTGAATAAGGTCCTGATGTACTGTACCGGGCACTTCTGCCGTTCGCCATAGTTCTGTTCCTGCTTGAGAAAATTCCCAGCCTGTGTGTAGAAGTACAACTTCTGAATTGTCATTACTCTGTGCATACGCCATGCTGCAACAACATAGTAGTCCGCATGCTATCTGAGCCTTTTTTCCTGTCAAATTCAATATCATAGTGGGGGTATTAGATATTAACGGAGTCAAAGATATTACTTTTTTGTCAATTTTCCCCCATTATTCGACCGTTATTTTTATAATTTCCGGAGTACGGACACCGGGCTTCAATTCTCCATTAATATTATAATATGTTTTATCCCACCCCACTAACGCAGCTCCGGCACGCGCTAATATACGGTCATTAAACTTATACCATTCTACCGGATGAAGGAGGTAATCTTTTTCAGGACACCGTAGAGCCGCTAGAAATATGTCTTTGTTTACTCCACCTGTACATAATACCAAGCTATCATTTAATGCAACGGCAGCTCCCCCCCCTAAAGATACAACCTCTCCGTCACTTCCTTTCGGAGTAGCTACAGGCATCCATTGCCGAGATACGGAAGAATAACAGTAACCACTTGTGGAAAGTGTTGCCGGTTTTCCTTCCGTAGAAGGAGCAAATCCTCCCCATAAATAGAAACGGTAGTCGTCTCCCCTACGCTGGCCGGCACAAACGGCTTGTGTACGTGCATCTCCGGGATATTCCGGTAACTCATGCCAGCCTACAGAAAGATTAGTTAAATCGAGTCGGAGGAAGGAATTGGATGGCTTTCCGTTTCTATTTCCTCCGGCTATGAATAGTTGTTCCCCAATTAGCGTCCCACACATATTATCCAGAGCATAAGGTAAAGCCGGTAATGTTTCGATGACGACTTTTCCTTTCTTCTTATTTTTCCCATTCTTTTCGCTTTTCTCATCCCAGCGGATTTTATAAACAGAAGTTAGTGCATCCTGACCGTCAGTTCCTCCTATACAGATGATTCCATCCGAACAGGATACAGAAACGCCATAAGCGGCAGAAACGGGAAGTTCTCCAACTTTATTCCAGACAAACACTGTATCTGGATTCATCTCTGCTACATAAATCCCCTGATAGTATTTCTTTTTTCCTCCTTTACCGGCGGGGATTCCGGGAAAATTACAACCTCCTGCCAACAGCAGTTTCCCATTCAGCATTCCTGCATAACAGGCAGAGACTCCTGATTTAAGTCCTTTCTCCGACTTAGGAAATCCCTCCATTCTTTGTAAATGGAGATCGGCAACAAAAGATTCGGGCGCTTCCGCACGAAAAGTTGACGCGGGCAAACCTGCCTCATTCACCAAATTTGCACGTGTGAAAGGTTGCCAGCCATAACGGATATATCGCGGACGTTTCACTTGTTCGCTATATACTTTTATCTGACCGTTTATTATTTCGGCAACTGCGGGATAATAAACGCCGTCTGTCTCGGCAACTTCAAACGTACGCAAAGGACCACCGTCCGAACTCTTCAACCCCTTGCCGTAATCAAAAGTAACATATACGACATCTTCACAAAAATCGGCCCGACAAAATAAAGGTCCGGAAGGCAACACATCATGCATTCCATAAGTTTTATTCAATGCCCAGCGAGCCAAGCGTTCTCCAACCGGTTTTTTATTTCTAGGATGTACATCCAACGAATCACCATAATCACTTGATACTGCCATACCGGTATTCGGAATTTCAGCCATCATTCTACGCTGGCTGTCACGGAACCACGGCCACGAAGGACGAGCTATACTGGAAAGCTGTACATAATAGAATGGCAAATCCTCATTCTTCCAGTTCTTACGCCAACTACCGACTAAGAGTTTAAAGAGCTTCTCATGAGCTTCGCAATTATGAGCGTTTGATTCCCCCTGATACCAGATCACACCTCTGACGGGATATTGCTCCAACGGCCGAATACCGGACTCGTATAAATAACAAGGTTCATAAGGGTGGCGCTGAAACTTCTCCTTCGAGAGTTTAACATTCAATGCAGCTCTTCCACGTACCCAGTCCTGTATAAAGTCATTACGCGTCCAATCTTTTAATATAGCCGGGAATTGATATTCCAACGTATTCCGGTCAATCCATGATTCGGTGGGTGAACCGCCGATAGCATTACAGATCAACCCCACCGGAACCTTCAAGCTATCCCGCAACATCTGACCGAAATAATAAGCGATTGCAGAGAAATGGGCAGCATTGGCAGGAGTACAAATTTCCCATTCGGTCTCCTTATAATATTGAAGATGATTCAAGGAATCGAGAACGGAAGCGTCCCATTGCACTGCGTCCGTGCGCCAGCGCGCTTTCATGTCATACAAACGTAACTGTTCGTCGGCAGCTTGAGGAATGTCTTTTTTGCCGGTAATAGTCTGCCGTAACATAAATTCCATATTCGACTGACCGGAGCATAACCAAACCTCTCCTATCAAAACATTTGTATATTTCAAGATTCTATGAGGGGTAGAAATTGTTAGCGTATAAGGTCCTCCCGCTTTCAACGGTGATAATTTCACGGACCATTTACCGTCCGGTGCAGCCTTTGTAATCCACCGCTGGCGGTCTATGCAAACTGTTACTTGCTCTCCTGCATTGGCTCTCCCATGAACCTTCAAAGGAGTATCGCGCTGAAGAATCATATTATCCGTATAAAGCGGAGATAATTTCAAGCCTCCATAATCTCCGGTGATAGCCGAGTAAACTGTTCTCGCCATTATCGCAGCCCCTTCAGCAGCAGGATGAACAGCGTCCGGCAAAAGATAAGGATATGGATAAAGCGGTTCGTGGAAATCGATTAACTGTACCCCGGCATAGCGTGCCACCGTTTCAATAGCCGTTTGTATCTCTCCATGCCAATCACGGGTTCCCGACAAAAAACGGGTATGGCGGTCGGCAATCGGAGTCATTCGTGCAATGATAATCCGTACAGCGGGATTGGCCTCACGGAATGTATCAATCAGCTTCAAATAATCTTTCACAAAAAAATCACGGTAGTTAGGCCAATTGCGAGGGTCGGTATCATTGATACCCAAATGAATGACAACAATATCTCCTGCAAAATCCAATGCTTTCCGATATTCTTCCTGTCGGGTATAAGGGCGATGTCCCTGATTAAGCAGGGTAGCGCCAGGTTTCCCGAAGTTCTCGACTTCATAACGTTCTCCCAGCAGCTTTTGCAACTTCACAGGATAAGATTGTGTTGCACGGTCAGATAATCCTGTACCATAGGTAATACTGTTTCCGTTGCTGGGCAGACAACACCCAACAAACGAACAGACAGACGAATAATAGTAAAATCTTTTTCATTTATTTCTTCCCAATGTAAGGTTTCACAATCTCTACCCATTTCAAGTAACCTTTCCCCAGAAGATGCAAACCATCATTTGTATAGGTAGTGTTCATCTTTCCGGTTTGTTTGTCTATAAAATGGGAGTACAAATCTATATAGGTCGCTCCTTCTTTTTCTGCCAAGCCGACTAACCCTTTATTGATTTCAGGGATAACCTCCCAGCGGGAAGGATGTCCCTTGAACATATTGTAATGGTCGGTGACCGGAAGAACACTTTGCAGATATAGCTTTGTTTTAGGCGAATCTGCCTTTATCTTCCTGACAATCATCTCAATACGGGATACAATAGTATCGGCGGGAGTTCCCCTACTCACATCATTAATACCAATCAAAAGAAATATTTTAGCGGGCTTTCCCTTCAGGATAGCATCAAGACGGTCATATACTCCCATACAAATGTCGCCGCTGATTCCACGGTTTTTGACATGTTTGTTCTTGAACAGTTCCGCCCATTCGGCACCGTTTGTGATACTGTTTCCCAGAAAAATAATGTCACTGGAAGTAACAGGCAGTTCTTCAAACAATGTAGCACGCTGGTAGTAAAACGTAGAATATTTGCGTTCTTGTGCGCGGCATAACAAAGACAGGGTCAATATGACCACTAAAAAAAAGATCTTTTTCATGACTATTCTTTTTATTTACTCATTAGCATATCCGTTTTTCATTATAGCATATCTGAGTTTCATTATAACATATTCAAATCTGCTCATAGCATATTTATAAATAGTTCTCTCTCTATAATCGATATGTCACTCTAGTGTTTTATTTGGTGAGTAAATGAGTCCTTCTACCGCTTTCTGTCCGTCAAGAGTAACAAAGACAGTAGTAAACATCCATTTTACTAGCCGGACTTCCGGGCTAACAAACTTCCCTACCGGTAATTTCAAAAGTACTTTATTCCAGCCTTTTTGCAGATGAACTTCCAAAGGCGGGCGCGCCACACAATTTTCGTTGCCCAAAGCTATTTCATTGCTTTTGGTGCGGTGAGTAGCTGTCCAGACAGGCGGTAATATTTCCTGTTCATTTATCCAGATACGGCTTTCCTTATAATCCCATTTTCCCGGCAGAGGAGGAAGATCGGCTTCGGAGCGTCCGTAATTCTGAAATTCAGCCCACAAACCAACGTTTTGTTCTTTCGGCGAATAGACATAGGTGTAGGCGTAGGCCGTATGGTTTTCTTTCGGTTCTTTATAAAATCCGGGAATAAGCGTCCCCCACACGTGGCGTAAATAGATTCCGGCACCAATAGCAGGACGCACATTGTATGTTTTTCCTCCATAGCTGTAACTATCCTGCAAAGTTTCTTCCGGAGGAAAAGCCTTTGCCAGATTTCCTTCGTTCGGGAAAGCATCTGTAATATTCCATTTCACATTTGTCTGGCGGACATACGCAAACGGATAACCGTCAAAAGTATGTTCTTTATGCCACAACAAACGACGTTCAAAATCGGCAAAACTTCTGAATAGTTCCGAATGCTCGTCGGTTGGAAGTATTGTTCCGTTCTTATCGAAATATTCCGTCCCACCACCTTTCCAGGCACGTTCCGCCATAGCCAGCATATTAGGATAGAAATTATTTTCGATAATCATCCCCCACTCGGTACTGACTAACCTGTCATTCCAGATAGCCAGGATTGTCCCTGCCAAATCTTCGCTTCCTTGTTCCTTATTATAAATACGACTATTGTACAATGCTATGATATCACCAAAGGTGTCAAAATGATTCAGATAATGAAAACGTGAGTCAATGGCGGGAATCCCTTTCTGCGCCTTTCCACGATAACTCCAAAGTTGAGTCATGTCAATCTCCCCGGGTTTGTAGTGCCAACCCGGATTCCATGAAATTACTTTCTTACCTTTGGAACGTACATAGGACACCATTTCCGGCACAAAACGGGGATTGGTAAACTGCACTTCATCCGTACCGATATGCAAATAAGGCACATCAAACGTTTCACAGACTTCATCCATCAACAATTTCAAAATTTTCATCCCTTCAGGACTTTGCATATCATGGCGGAAAGTACGTATAAATGCAGCGCTATGTCCGGGCATATCTATTTCGGGAATCAGCGTCATGTGATGTGCTTTACAGAATGCAACCAACTCCTTGGCTTCTTCCAACGTATAATATTTGCCGGGCATGCGGGTGGTATTCGCACTATCGTTCAGCATCGGAAAAATCTTACTTTCCAGACGCCAGGATTGATTCTCGGTCAAATGCCAGTGAAAAACATTGATTTTGAATTTGGCAAGCGCGGCGATTTCACGCTTAAGTTCATCCAGTGAAATGTAGCTTCTTCCAACATCCTGCATAAATCCGCGAACCCGGAAAGCAGGCCAGTCGATGATCTCAGCTCCTTGAATATGCGTTTTTGAATTCCTTTTTTCTGCCAGCTGCCTTAAAGTTTGCATAGCCCAATAAACACCGCGTTCGGTTACAGCCTCAACAATTATCCGCTTCTTTGTGATGCTCAGTCGGTAGGCTTCATCCTGGTTCATCGGTATTTCGGGGAGGGTCGGCAGTAATTTAACTTCAATAGTACCGGTTGCCTTGGGGGAGACGGTTCCTCCCATTTCGGAGATAAGAGTTTCCCACTCCTGTTGAAGCACAGGAGTGGAAAGCTGTACCTTATTCACCTGAAAGTTTAAATGAGAGGGGGTAAACTTTTGCGGCTGGGGGAGCAGGTGATAATCACCTGCTTTTACCACTGAAATTGTGCATAAGTTAATTATAATATATATAAATAATATGAGTCTGTTTTTCATGATTACAGGTCGTATGATAATTCCTATTGTATTATATCTCTCAGCCGGATTGCCTGAAAAGTCATATGAGCGACACTGCTTTCATATAATATGCCGACTGTCTCTTTATCAATCATTGTCAAACAAGAATATCCCCAACCGTCACCTTCATCCAGCATCACTTGATGTTCGGGTAGCCAGGTGATACCTCCATCCAGACTGGCCTTGATCGTGATATGATGACGACCTTTTACCGTATTCGGATTGGAGAATAAAAGAATATCCTTATTTAATGTGTTGTCTGCCGCTTTCACGCTGATTAAACTTGCCATACACACCGGTTCCTGTAAAGCTTTACGGGAAGAAGGATGTTCTGTCCAAGTCTTACCGAGATCCTTGGTAGTAGCGACAGCACGACTGCCTCCACGGTTATCTCTCATATTTAACATCAGTACGCCAGGCTCCACTTCCGCTACCTGAGCTTCTGTTGTATTGGTGCGCGCATAGTTATGGATTTTCCATGTTTCGCCACGGTCTTTGCTATACATAATTCCCGCATTCGGAACACGGGTAGAATCGATAAACTGAATCGGGAATACCAATGTGCCGTCTTGCATGGTGATACCTCGTCCCGGTCCTTGCAAAAGGAAATACCAGGATGGATCTTTCACCTGATCTGTTATATTAATAGGCTCCGACCACGTTTTACCATCGTCCGTACTCTTTGACAATACCAACTGGGCCGTATGATTCATATCCATTCCCGGATAAGAACTCCACCAAGCACGCTGATTACCCATTCCATGTGTCCAAGCCGCCACCACCCATGTTGTGTTGGTCTTGGTATCCACTAAGATCGAAGGGTCGCCAACACCGTTCTGCGCAGCAGGCAAACCGCCTGTTTCACCAAAAGCTAAAGGTAAACGCATCTTCTCCCATGTTTTACCACCGTCTACACTACGGCTCAAACCGACGTCCACATGTTCCTGCAAATCAACACTGCTATTATAACGTACATCATAAACTCCCAGCAATGTTCCTTTATTAGTAGTTGCCAATCCCGGAATACGGAAGGCAGCCGAACCATCGTCACCAGCATGGCGTACCCCTACTCCTACCCTATGAGCTATATTCTCCGGTGAAACCGTATGCATAAGTGCTTCTTTATTATCAACCTTAACAGTAACAATCTTAGCTGACACTTTATCCAGCAAAGAGGCGCCCGGTTTCATTTGCAGACTGATCCAGAAATAATTGATTCCGGGAAAAAGTTTCTGATTAGCATTCAGTATCACTTTCCGCCCGGGATTATTTACCTGTGATTTATTAATCGAATAAGAAGGATTCGCAGCCAATGTCTTCCCCGGCGTATGGCTGGAAATATAAGATACGGGAGTAAAGAATTTCTTACCATAGTTTTGTCTGGCCTCCGTACCACTATAATATAACTTAACGGACTGTATATCCGCCATATTCACATCTTTGCCAAAATTCAAAACTACTTCATCCAAACTACGACTCTCTTTTGCATTCAAACGCAACATAAACAACACGTTATCCTGTCGTTCAATCAAAATTGGAATCTGAGTTTCACGCACAAATACAGTATCCGATGCAACAGCCTGCAAAGTCCCACAGACAGATAAAAAAAGGATAGATAATAATAAAAGTAGGTTTCTTTTCATGGTATTATTAATTGTTTGGGCACAAAGATATAAATTTATCATATTACCAGCAAATAATTAAATATTTTATTATATACAAGAATATTAATAAACTAGCATTAGTGTGCCATTTCTTTCTTTAAAAGGAAGAAAAAGATAAAAAGCGAGATAGATAAATTAGTCCCTATCCCGCTTTTTATCACAATGTACTAACTTTTATTCCGGCTGCTTTTTATAAGTGTTATATCCCGGAGTTTGTTCCAGTAATGGATTGATATTCATCGTGCTAATATCCAATGGCCATAAAAGTTTATGCTTTTCACTCGTACTAATCAAAGGAGAAGTAGACGGATAATTGGCTGCTGCCGAAAACGCCAACGAATTATGAGAAGCATCCTGCATACGTACAACATCAAACCAACGTTTACCTTCCCAGACAAATTCCTTATCGCGTTCGTGCAATATAGCCAATTCGTTTGCTTCAAAACTACCGTCAGCGTATTCGTGCCCGGCATAGTCGTCGCCATAAGCACGCTTACGTACATCATTAACATAAGTACTGCATGATTCACCTAATCCGTTTGCCACTTCGGCCATCATAAGCAAAGCGTCCGCATAGCGATAGATAATAATATCCGTATCATAAATACGATTGTTATTAGAGTTAATTGAACCTATGCCTTTTTTCATAACGCAGCCAAAACTTGCAGGATCTTTATCTTCTTGAGTATAATATTCCAAAAAGGTTACATCACGACGAGTATCTTTTTCATCATAGGCAGACCAGAAATCATAGGTATATTCATGCCTGAATACACCGCCAGTCCCTTTCAGATTCAAAGTGTCGGTTTCTATCCGCTTGCTGTCACGTCCATACACCTGTCCGATAAATACTGCATCCTGATATAAAAATTGCCCAGCCCAGTTGGTTGCTTCGCCGTCGGCAAAGTGTAATGTGAAAATAATCTCTTTATTATTACGATTGGAAGTACTGAAAACATTTTCAAAATCGGACAGTAATTCAAACTTACCTATAATCTGATTCAAAGCTGCTTGAGCAACCTTCAAATCAGTTGTTCCGGTAGCAGTATGTCCGGTAATGGTCACTTTAGCAGCCCACATATATATTTCCGCTTTCAACATCAGGGTAGCAGCTTTGGACCATATTGTTTTATCGTAACTATTTGTCACTGTAATATCTGCATAATTATTCTCTGATTTTTGAATATCACCTTTTATAAATTCAAGCGTTGCTTCCGCTGTCGCACGTTCCACATAAAATTTGTCCGCAGTCACCTTGCCATTCAAGAGTTCAACTTCAGTGACAATAGGCACTCCCCCATACGTCTTATAAAGCATGAAATAATATAATGCCCTCAATCCATACGCTTGAGCCAAATAGTGTTTTCTGTTTGTATCATCCAGGAAACTGCATTCATTCTCTACTTGCTGAATAAAATGATTGACTTGCATGATTGGAGAATAAAGACCGTACCAATTACTAATACCCGGCCTGTCTTGATCAATTACATTGGAACGGAGATTAGCATAGTTCAAACTAGTATTTTCAGATGAAGTTCCTACACGTTGTGTTCCACCACGAACTTCTCCTAGAACATAGAACATATCATAATAACTTCTCAGTTGAGAATGCATACCTGTCATATATCCATCAACTTGAGCTTCATTATTCCAATAGTTTCCACTTCCGAAATAATCCTCGGGAGTCAAATCCAAAGCATCGCATGATGTATAGAGGACAGAGGATACAAATAAAGAAATGATGTATATTATTTTTTTCATAATCTGTCTTTTTTATATGTTAGAAAGAAACGTTGATACCAAAAATTACAGTGCGAGGCAATGGATATCCACCGTTGTTATCCGCCTTTTCAGGTGAGAACAAGTGCTTCGCTTCTGTCAGATAACCTAAGTTTTGTCCTGTCACAGATAATTCCACGTTACTCAATTTAGCTTTTTGCACCCATATCGACGGTAACCGATAAGTTAGCGACAGTTCACGAAGTGCCAGATAATTACCATTATACACAAACATGGAAGAACTACGGCAATAGTTTCTCTTTCCCAACTGATCCGCCCAAACATATGTAGGATATTTAGCGTTCGGATTGTCCGGTGTCCAAGTATCCTTAGTTTCCTGGATAGTATTATATGTACCTTGCGCGCAAGCCATAATCCACATTGATTTCCAGTCTACCGCTTTGAACCCTAAAGCATAGTCGAAACGCGCCGATAACGTCAAGTCTTTCCAGCTCACCGTAGTATTGAAACCGCCTGTCCACTTCGGTACCGTATTTCCGACCTTTACCATATCATAATTATCAATCACGCCGTCCCCATTGACATCTTTCCATTTTACGTCACCTGGCTGAATAGGTAGTGCGTTTTCTTTTTGGCTGTCGGACAATTTATTATAACCTTCTGCCCCTCCATATAAAGGTCTGCCGGTCGATCCATTATTACCGGACGTAATATCAATCAAACCAGCCGGTATCTCATCCTGTGATTTATAGATACCATCAGCGATAAACATATACAAGTCACCCGGACGTTGTCCTTCCTGATAGCCTCCTACCCACATTTTAGCGTCACCATAGCCGGTATATACCTGATATGCATCTTGTCGATTACGTTCCAGCCCGTTATCCGGCAACGCTACGACCTTATTTTTGTTCAGTGCTCCATTCCAGTTCAGATTCCATTTCCAGTCTTTCCGGTCAATAATACGGAAAGCCAGTTCAAACTCAAATCCTTGATTCTGGAACTTACCGTTATTGGAAACCACAGAACCTACTCCAGACGTGGAAGGTACGGTGATATTAGCATATTTATCACTAGTCAGACGATTATAATAGGTCAAATTAGCATTAATACGATTTTCGAGAAAGCCTAAGTCAAGACCGATTTCAAAAGTTCTGGATTTCTCCCACATCAGATAAGGATTAGGAATACTTCCCAAAAGAAATCCCGTAGCCCCATTGTAAGTATTACTACCGTATGACCCCTGTACGGTATAATTGCCTACAAAGTTCTTGTTGACATTACCGTTCAGACCGAAACTTGCACGTAATTTACCAAATGAAAGTATATCGCTTGTGTTTGCCATAAATTTCTCTTTGCTGAAAACCCACCCGGTCGAAACACCCGGAAATACTCCCCAACGGTTTTCTTTTGCCAGTTTAGAATAACCGTCTTTTCTAAGTACCAGTGACAAGAGATATTTTGATTGATAATCATAATTTACACGTCCGAAGAAAGACATGATACGTTGACGTGAATGCCAAGAGTCAATAGAGCGTTTTCCCTCTTCTTTTGACGTATACTGTAAATCCATAAAGTCGTCGGTCGGGGCTCCCGAACCGGATGCATTGAAACCTTTATTATAAGAATCATAATATTCGAAACCAGCCATCGCATCCAGATAATGATCTTTGTTTATCTGATAATTATAATTTAATACAGCATTATAGGTCTGATCCAGTGTGCGGTCATAATAAGCAGAGGTGCTGCGTGAAGTAACCTTATTTCCCGGAGAACTTAAATAATCCTTATTAAAGCTTTCGTCCTTTTCTTCCTGATAATACCAGATTGCACCAAGCTTTAACGAAAGTCCTTTCATGAAGTTTACAGTGAAAGATTGATTCATTGTAAACTTATCAGTGTTCTGATCCCGGACAAACTTATCAAAATTATACTGCTGATTACCATCCCCGGAGTTAGGGCCTAACAGCATCTCTCCATCTGCATTGTAACCGCGGAAAGTAGGAGGCAATGACAAACAACGAGAAAAATAATTAGCCTCTGCTGTCTGAGTTGCAGGCAACCCGTTCCAAGTAGCGTCCGCAAAATTAAAACTGGAACTGGAAGTTAACCATTCTTTCAGCTTATAATCAGCATTGAAGGTAAAGGTTATACGCTTATACCAGTTGCCGTATGCCGTACCGTCACTCTTATTATAACCTAACCCGGCATAGTAGTTCCCTTTTTCATTTCCGCCACTTACACTTAAATTATAATCCTGTGAAAATGCTGGAGTTTGGACGTTGAAATCTGCGATGTCTGTGTTTTTATAAATAAGTTTATCCCCATAGATAGGGTCGATCATTGTTTGCCAACCCTGATCCAACAAAAAAGCCAGATTATCAGTATATTTCATTGTACTCCAAATAGCAGAACTCGTTTTGTTTCCATCCAGAGGGGTCACCCCGTCACTCGCAAAATAAGCATTACCTGTACCGTAAGGAGTAGCACTAGTCAATGAACTAAGTGAAGACCATGCCTTCACAGCGCTTCCGTCCGGATGTTTCATATCTCCCATATAAGCATTCTTATATCCCATACGCATCCAATAAATATAATCTCCGGCATCAAGAAACTCATAGGAATTTTTGAAATAGTTTAACCCGAACTTTGCTTTCAGGTTCACTTCTGCTCTTCCGCTTTTTCCGCGCTTGGTTGTAACAAGGATTACACCATCATTGGCACGTGCACCATAGATTGCAGTAGCACCGGCATCTTTCAATACTTCCATTGATTCAATATCATCCGGATTGATATCACTCAAAGAAGAACGTACCTGTCCATCAATCAGAATCAGAGGAGAGCCAGAACCATCAAAGTTAGTACCTCCACGAAGGACCAGCGTCGGTGTACTGCCCGGATTACCGGAAGTCTGGCTAACGGACAAACCTGCAACAGCTCCGGATAATGCCTGACCGGGATTTGAATACAATCCCTGCTTCAATGTTTCTTCTTTTACCTTGGAAATTGAGTTGGTAACTACCACTTCTTCCAGCATCTCAGAATCTTCTTTCATCTGAATCCGGAAAGAAGTCTTTCCTTTAAGATCAATTGTTTGTACTTGATATCCGATATACGAAACTCTGATTTTTCCGTCCGGATTCATGTTTAATACAAATTTACCATCGATGTCAGTAATGGTACCATTTGTTGTACCCACTTCGACAACACTCGCTCCGATGATTGGTTCACCAGCAGCATCGCTTACCACACCGGTAATTGTTTTTGTCTGTGCCATAGCCCCTATGGAGCAGAAAAGACACAACATAAGCAAAAGGATGTCTTTTTTCATTAGTATTACTTTTAGTTAATAATTGAAATAATTTTATCTAAGTCCAATTAGAACTAATCTTCCGGTAATACCTCATCTCCCTATGTCAGATTCCTCTTTAGAATTTTAATCGGAGCAAAAACATATTCGCAAAATCGACCTGTTTTCTACCTATTTAAGATATAACTCTTCCCTTTTATTCATGACTTTAATAATGCATATTTTTATATTTAATAGCATATATAAGAAAATAATTTATTAAATACTTTGCAGATATTAATAATATAAATATATTTGCAGCGATTTAAGATATACATATCGGTGATTTATATCTAAATCCTCTATAAGATAGAAGAAAATATGAATAAATAACTCAACTAAGTTCTAATTGAACTTATGCGTTCACTTGTAACCACTATCTATTCATTCACCAATAATACTTATAAAAACAGGCATTTATTTATTGACAACACCACACTTATTCAATTCTCTAGGGGGTGTTGTAGAACCAAAATCAATTACCGGTATAATGACAAATTGCATAAGCAAAACAGAGTCATCTATATAAGTGTAACAGCAACAGGTATCACAAATGGTACGGATTCTTTAAGTCCCCGACAATTATTGAGACCCAGGACGATTACTTCAAACGTTTGCTCATGTTTGTTAATTACAACTCCAATAAATTTGTTCAGACCTCCTTCACCATACCTATATATCACATCGTTTTGAGAAATCTAAAGCAGTGCTTTAGGAGGTGTAAAGCATAGCTTTTGCCTACTTAAAGCAGTGCTTTATAAAATCCTAGAAGTTTGTTTCAACTACAAGAAGGAAAAATATACGCGATGAGTATAATTTATGCTATAAGCATATTCAGATTTACTATAATGAAATAAAGACTTGCTATAATGAAAAATGGAAGTGAACTCCTCGCACCCCATCCTTTATCCACTAACACAGACAAACAGGGAAAAGTGAAGAAATGAATGTTTTTCAAAAAAAGAAAACCTTACCAGTGATGAATCCAAAATGATTAACTTCAGCAAGAAACCATTGGTTATCATTTCTGCTTCCGGTATGTGTGAGGCTGGCCGTATCCGCCA
>OGII01001441.1_pt1 | contig 16624 bp, 12 predicted proteins | sample 1571701 | NCBI WGS metagenome assembly OGII01 (sample SAMEA2581950, study PRJEB24529) | metagenome | biome: Human gut stool | place: China | collected 2011
TCTGGTTCTCAATACTTTCGCCTTTCCCGGTAAATTTGGATTTGCGGGAATAGATAATATATTGCTTCTCCTGTGGCTTGTCTTTCATTTTCATATCGGCACCTCACGTTATTCGTTAGGATGTTAGAAATATTATGACGGATTGGAATCCATTAGAAAGGGGGGGCTATAGAAGAATATGAAAATATTTCTGAGAAAATGTTCTCTTCCTCCGGTTTTGAGCAAGAATCATGTCCTTGCGCGCCGTCAGCGTACGCTTCCACATTCTGCCAGCATGAGACGACAAAACAATATCCGCGGGCATATCAATCACGTGATAAATCGACTCACAATAAATCTATCTCATATTTCCAGGAAAATCGCTCCAAGACACGTCACTGTCCGTCAGAGTTTCTTCACCAAAACCACGGTGGATGCCGCAAAGGAGTTTTTCTCCGGATGCTGTTTTGGGAGTATGTTTGGCGTTGCTCCATCTGCATAAATGGCGATGGCGGTGAAATTTTGACTGAACTGTCATGACGGGGCGATCCCTAACAATTTGCATATGTAATTCGGCATTTACTGATTTCGGTAATATGCCTAGATGGCACGGGACGTCAAAAAAGAGCAACCCCCGAAACACTACGGTTTCGGGGGTTGACTGTGCCAACAACTCTTTTAAAGTTCAACAAATCACAGAACAATTTTTTGTTCTAATTAAAACGCTGGGAATATGGTCATTGCTATCGCAGTACCAAGCACGCCACGAATTATACCGTGAACAATACCAGCCTTAAACACTGTCTTTGCGCTGTAGCCGCCGGCGTTCATCGCCATGGGAACTACAGCAGTAGACAAAGGCGTGATAAGGGAGGACATAGAGGCCAGGGCACACAGGATCACGGGGCCTCTGGGATCACAGCCCATCGCACCGCAGGTGATGACCGCCAGTGGAACCAGGACGGTGCTGACAGCACGGTTATACAGTAAAGACGTCATGATATAACCGACCGCATAAAACGCAAACCCTATAATATAACCGTTTGTCACACCGCTCAGCACTCCAGCCAGCCAATTGCCAAGCTGTTCCGCCGCGCCGGTTTCCGCCAGGGCGGAACCCAAAACGGTGACACCGATGTAGAGCAAAATCGTACTCATATTCAGGTTATCGATCGCTTCCCTCTCTGTCAGAACGCCGGAAATTACAACTACCACAGCACCAGCCAGAGTGATCTGCCAAGAGGGGAGCCCAGCCATCAGACCAATGATCACTGCGATAAATACACCATACCCCAGCACCTCGCGCATCGGACTAAGGGGTTCTTTCTCCTGCATTTTCCGCGCTGTGACATTGCCCAGGGCCGTCTCAGGATTGTCAGGCAACATTTTGGGAGTGATAAAAACAGCAACCAACATTGTAACAATGCCTACCGGCAGAAAGACCAGTGTTTCGCTCCACATGCCAAGCTGACTGGCGGTCCAGCCATAAGATTCCAGATAGCCGTTTTGGGTGACATACCAGGCGGCATAGGGGCCGATAGGTTCAATAATAAAACTTGTGGACACACAGGCAACGGCAATAGGGTACATCATCTTGGATGGGCTAATCTTCATGCGGTCACACATATTCTGTACCAAGGGATACACCAGCGCAAAGAGGGCCACAATGCTGGGCACAAACTGACCCAGAATACAGGTGATGACCATATATGTAGCCAGCACCTTGGTAAAGGAGCCGTCCGTCACCTTATACAGCATCTGGGATATCCGATTGATCATCTGAGTACGGGTCAGACCCGCAGCTACCACGAACATAGAAGCCATAGTGACAACCGTTGAGTTGCCAAAAGAACTCAGGGCAGTTTTGGACTCTACACATCCAGTCACCACCAACAGCACCACAATCAGCATTGCGCTGAACGACATGGGGATCTTCTTGATGAAAAACAGTACGATCATCAGGGCGAAGAGCAGCAGACAAAGTGTCATTTGATTCATAGATATTCCTCCTGTTAAAATATTCGTGAAACCGTCAAGAGATATGAGGTTTTACATCGTCTGGGATTGGGGAATCATATTTCCGGCCTCCGGTGCGCCTGTACAGTTCCTCCTGTGCTCTCCGGAGGATGTCCTGATTCTCCAATACATCAATGGCAGATCCAGCCATCACCTTTGCAGCGTAGAGCATCCCTTTCTTGGCCATCGAGCTTTTCCCCACAGCCACCATCTGCCAGGAGTGCATAGGGGTCCCCGCCGGCATGGTAGTCGTGCTGATCTGTGCCACCGGGCAGTTCCAGCTCACGTCACCGACGTCCGTGGAACCGAAGGACATGATTCCGTCCGGGTTGAACGGAGCGACAAAGCGGTACATGCTCTCGCCCTTATGGGAAAGGACTTCCGCCTTAGCTGCTTTGTCCTTGCAGTTCTTTGCGATCTTCTCTAAGGACTCAAAACGGCTGTCGCCAACGCCCTCGCTGATGGCTTTGGCAAACTTCATCTCCTCTTCCGTGTACTCCGGAGCGCCAAGCTCCACAAGGTTGTCCCAGAGTTCCTTCGCGATCACCTTGTTGCTCATAAGGTTCGAGCAGCCCTTTACGAAATCGATCTCCACGCGGGTCTCTGTCATATGGGCAGCACCCTCAGCGATCTTGTTGACACGCTGATAGATCTCCTCCACCTGACTGTTCTTCGGGGCACGGATCAGATACAGAACTTCCGCGTACGGCTGTACAACGTTCGGGGAGTATCCGCCGGTGTTTGTGATCGCATAGTGGATTCTCGCTTCCGGAACCACATGCTCTCTTAAGAACTGGACACCCATGTTCATAAGTTCCAGCGCGTCAAGGGCGCTTCGTCCAAGATGCGGTGCGCCGCCTGCGTGGGCGCTCTTTCCATAGAATTTATACGCTACCTGATAGTTTGCGAGGGAGCTTCCCGTGTCGGCCTGCGTTAAATCTCCCGGATGCCATGTGATCGCGGCATCAAGGTTTGCGAACACTCCGCCTTTCGCCATAAATGCCTTTCCGGATCCGCCTTCCTCACCCGGGCAGCCAAAATAGATCACGGTTCCCGGTTTTCCGCTTTCTTCCAGATATTTTTTGATTCCGATCGCCGCGGAGAGGGACGCTGTGCCGAGCATGTTATGTCCGCAGCCGTGTCCGCTGGCGCCATCATGCACAACGATCTTCTCGGTAGCTCCCGCTTCCTGATCCAGTCCGGACAGGGCATCGAACTCGCCTAAGATACCGATCACAGGTTTTCCGGAACCAAACGTGCCCTTAAATGCCGTCTTTACATCCGCAAGACCTGTCTCAACTGTAAAACCTTCTGCTTTCAGAACATCGCAGAGGATCTTCATCGACTTGTCTTCCGTGAAGGCAGTCTCCGCGCAGCCCCAGATCTCGTCGCTGGCGGTAAAGATCTCGCTGGATTTCTTATCAATTTCTTCCCAAGCTGTCTGTTTTCCCATCTCCATATCACCTTTCCTGTACATGATTTCCGGCTGTTGTCCGCACTGCTTTTTTCATTTTTTCTAAAAGCGGCCCTCGAACTTGCATATTCGAGTTATTCTGATTTTTTGCGCAATACGCAACCAGTTATCTATAATTATACTATTTTATTCCATAATGCGCAACCTTTTTATTCTTTTGTGTGTAAAGTAAATTTTCCGTTTTAATTATATCAAATTTTCTCCTCTATTTATGTTGCTCTTCACAGCCGCTTCCGGCTTCGGAGTTTTTTGGACATGGCTTTTTGCTGGCTTTCTGCTGAATCAAATTAAGCTTGCGCTTTTATACCTGCGATGGTATAATTTACAGGTAATGCCCTGTGATACAGGGCGAACGTGAACACACTGGAGGTATCCACATGAACTGGAGTATCGTAGCAAATGTCATTCTTGTCATTCTCCTGATCCTTGTCGTTGTCCTCGCTGTGCTTTACTTCCTCGGACGTAAGATGGAAAAGCGCCAGGTAGAACAGCAGAGCGCGATCGATGCCGCTAAGCAGACTGTGAGTCTGATGGCGATCGACAAGAAAAAGTTGAAAATAAAGGAAGCCGGACTCCCGCCGATCGTTTATGAGCAGACTCCATGGTATGCAAAGTGGATGAAGGTTCCGGTAGTTAAAGCAAAAATCGGTACAAAGATCATGACCATGATCGCCGATGAAAAGGTCTTCCTTCAGCTCCCGTTAAAGACTGAGGTCAAGGTTGAGATCAGCGGTCTTTACATCACAGCGATCAAGTCCGTTCCGCGTGGAGGACTGATCCCGCTTCCGAAGAAGAAAACGATCGGTCAGCGTATCAAAGGAATTTTCAAAAAAGACTGAATCGACAAGAAAAAGACAAAATAAAAAAGCCCCCTCTTCTGATGAATTTAGTTTCATCCAGAAGACAGGGCTTTTTTATTTGATTTTAAATCAATCCTACAGACTTCATAAAGAAGATCCATAAGAACAGTGTAAACATGGACACCGCCGTACTGATCACGACAAACTGTCCGGCAAGCTCTCCGTCACCGCCCATATTCTGCGCCATCGGGTAGGATGCGGCTGCAACCGGTGTCGCGTAGACAGCGATCAGAAGGAACAGCTCAAGTCCACGAAGTCCAAAGGCGTAAGCGATCGCGATGATGATCGCCGGAAGGATAAACAGCTTGCAGGTAAGCGTTGGAACCAGATATTTGAGGTTTTTCCGGATTGCCTTAAACTGTAAGGTTCCACCGAGCACATAGATCGCCAGCGGAGAAGTCATATTGGAGAACGCTGCGATCGGGGTCACAAGACTTCCCGGAAGCTTGATCCCGAGGAAAAAGAAGATCAGACCCACAATGGCACCCTGCAGGAGCGGATTTGCTACTACTGCCTTCAGTGTCTTCTTAATATCCGATTTTCCCTCTCCGTTGAACATCTCAAGAATAAATACCGATGTGGTATTGTAGATCGACACAACGACCGTAACCATCATAGCCGCGATCGACGCCGCTGAATCTCCAAATACCGCAATTGTGAGCGGCAGTCCGAACAGGACAAAGTTGCTTCGGAAAATCGCCTGAATGATAACGCCTCTTCTGGGGTTTTCCTTTACGATCTTCGGAATGATCACGATCAGGATCGCTTCCACGATCAGGATACTTGCACCCGTGAAAATCAAAAGCAATGGTCTCGGAAGCGACTCGGCATCGGCTTTATAAATATTGTAGAAGGTCATAAACGGATAAAATACCCGGAAGACCATCTGGTTCAGCTTCTGTAAAAATTCCTCTTTCACAACTCCTCTGATCTTCATCGTATATCCGAGCGCCAGATAACAGAAGAACGGGATGACCGCATTAACCGCGACTAAAAAACTCTCCATACATCGTTTGTCCTCTCACAGCTGTTCTTTCGACCGCTATTTCTCCGAATACGATCTACAGGCCAGCTGCGTCCTTTCTTTTTTGTCATCTCCCTGAGCTGTCAGGAAATGCGTATTTGTGTAACCCTTTCAACATCCCCATATCAAGTCTTTTCTCTATATTGAAATTCCCAGCACTTCATCCTTTTTCGATGATGCCAGAATTTCTGTACTGCAGTCGAATGCATACTCCCCGTTCATCTCCATGGAATATTTGATTCTTAGAAGAATGGACTCTTCGTCCTCCTCAACTTCAAGCAGGGAAGTCGTGATCCCCATCAGGAACAGTCCCATCGGCGTCCGGTAGTTTGCTGTCGTCCGTCTTCCGGGTTCAAAGATCATGTGGCTCTCCACAAGTCCGCGTTTCATGACCTCGATCCGGTTCTCCATCACCTTCACCGTATTGTGGGTCGGTGTGCCCGTCTCGTCAAGCGACTCATCATAGATCAGATACTGCTTGCCGTTTTTCACATAATACGTCCCCGGGGTGATCATCTCGACCGTGTCCTCTTCCTCACCGATCGTCTGTACCCCCCGGACACGGACTAAAATATCCTTTGTCATGTAAATCTCCCCTGATATATCATTTTGAACGGTCCGCACGGCTTCAGGCACGGACCGCTGTGAACATTTTTATCTCTCATATCTCCGAAACGCGTGATCGATCAGATCGTCGATCAGCTGTCTCTTGTTTACACCTCTTGCCTCCCACAACATCGGATACATGCTGATGGCGGTGAAGCCCGGAAGTGTGTTGATCTCATTGAATACGACCGTTCCGTCGGCCTTTACAAAGAAATCCACGCGGGATAAGCCGTAGCCGTCCACCGCGTTGAAGATCTTAACGGCAGCCTCACGGACACGCTCTGTGGCTCCGTCAGGAAGCTCCGGGTCAACGACGGTCTTGGACTCCGCATTGTAGTATTTCGCGTCGAAATCATAGAACTCAGCCGCAGCAAGGATCTCACCCACGCCGGAGGCTTTCGTGGAATCACCGTCACCGAATACGCCGCACTCAATCTCACGGCCCACGATCATCTCCTCTACGAGGATACGGCGGTCATTGTCAGCTGCTTCCCTTAAACCGGTAATCAGCTCTTCTCGGTTGTCTGCTCTTGTAACACCTCTGGAGGAACCGGCGTTAGACGGCTTTACAAATACCGGATATGGGATCTCTTTTTCGATTTTCGCGATAACCGCATCCATATCCTTTAATTCCGCTTTCATAACGGAAACGTAAGCTGCCTGACAGATGCCGAGTCCGCTTACCATGCGCTTTGTGGAAAGCTTATCCATCGATACCGCGGAAGCGAGAACGCCGCAGCCGACGTACGGGATCTTCGCAAGCTCAAGGATTCCCTGTACGGTTCCGTCCTCACCGTAGAGACCGTGAAGGACCGGGAATACCACATCCACCGGAATCTTCTCAAAAGATCCGTTCTCTGTGACGATCAGGCATTTCTCCTTTGCGTCCGGAGACAGCACCGCCCCAGTTTTTGACTCTCTCCAGGTATCATCTTTGACCTGGCTTAAGGAGTCCACCTTTACCCAGTGTCCGTCCTCCGTGATCCCGACGAGGATCACATTATATTTCTCCTCATTGATATTTGCTGCCACATTCTGTACAGACATACAGGATACTACATGCTCAGATGACTGTCCGCCAAACAGGACAACGATATTTTTCTTTTCCATGATGTTTTTTTTGATTCCTCTCTGATTTTCTATTCAAGTCGAACGTCCGTGAGATTTGGCGCGTGATCCCGGTCAGCAAAGCCGGCAGATTCCTTACAGGACCACTGTGCACCCGAATCATTTCCCCCGATGCACTGGCACTGGACGGGCTGTTTTGACATGTTATCGTTTAGATTATAGCACAACTGGTAATAATTACAAACAGGAAATAACATTTGCCTCTGACATAAAAAGTAAAAAGCAAAGAAGGTGTATCTATGAAACGAACCTGTAAGCTCAGTCTCTCTTTCCTGTGTTTTTTGATCTGTTTTCTTCTTTCCATGTCCGGCATCCGGGCGCGGGACGAGGCTCTGGCGGCGGATATTGCCCCAAAGATCCTGCGGTTCCATGTTCTCGCGAACAGTGATTCCGCCAAAGACCAGGCGTTAAAGCTTCGGGTGAAGGATCTTCTTCTGGAAAAGATCCGGGACGGGGCCGCCGCGGGTCAGATCGCCGGAAAAGAGGAGCTGAAAGCATATATCCTGTCTGAATCTTCCACACTGGAAGCCGCAGCAGAAGACTTTATCCACAGCTTCGGGTATGATTACGCTGTACATGTGGGGATCGAGACCTGCAGGTTTCCGGTGCGCACCTACGGGGACATGACATTTCCCGCCGGGATGTATGAAGCCGTCCGGGTGACCATCGGGAACGGTGCCGGGCACAACTTCTGGTGCGTTCTGTACCCATCCTTATGCTACACGGACAGCGTTCATGCGTCGATGCCGGAGGAATCGAAGGAAATGTTGAAAAATCTGATCCCGGAGGACGATTTTCAGTCGCTGCTAAAGGCAAGACCGGCCTGTTTCCTGAAAAGCACCAGCCCAGCGGCCACTGGCGAACACACTTCCCATACAGCTATCGCCTCTGCAGCCACCCCTGATAATACTGCCAAAACTTCGGGTAAAAAAAGTGAGCAGGAAACATCTTCCCTGCCCACTGTGAAAGTCCGTTTTCGGATCGTTGAACTATTTTCAGCGCATCCGCAGCTTACTGACTAAGACTTAAGTTTCCCTTAACCGCCCAGTCATAGGTCTCCATCGCCTGGAACAATGAGAGGTCTCCGGTCTTCACCGCGATCTCCTTTGTCTTTAAGGAGTTCTGCTGCTGCATATACTCAAGGCGTCCGATGGTTCCTAACTGCCATTTTCTCTCGGCAGTCTCCATCTTCGTCTTTTCCAGCTCGTAAGCTGCCTTTGCTGTCTGGAGCTCGTTTTTCTTCTGGAGAACGTCGTTGTAAAGGTTTACGAGGGAGGACGCGACTTCTTCCTTCTCCTGCTTGATCGTGCGCTGTAAGTTCTGGTACTCGACGGAGCCTGCGTCCTTGTTGTCGAGGTCCAGCACGTTGTATCGGATCGTAAAGTTGTTGTCCTGCGCCGCCTGTTTGTCCTTCTCCGGGTTCATTCCGTCGATCCTTGTAAGATCAGCTGCCGGGACATCCTTGATCTCCGGCTTTGCGTCATACTTCCATCCGAGCATCGTGCAGAGGGTCTGACGGAGCTTCTGCTCACTGGATGTCAGTGTCAGTTTCGTTGCCTGGGTGGACTCCAGCTGCTGTCTCGCGGAAAGGACCTGGCTCTGGGTCGCAAGACCGTTGGCTGCCTGGTTCTGGGTGGACTGGTAGACTGCCTCTAAGAGTGTGAGTCCGCTCTCTAAGCTCTCCTCGTTGAGCTTTAACTGCTTGTAGCCGATCATGGCGCTCTGGGCGCCGGCGGTCAGCGCCGCGCGGGTGCTGTCCACAAGCTTGATATGCATCTGCTCCGGGGATACCTGTTCCAGGCTGTCGCCCTGCAGCGCAATTGCGTCTGCCTGGTAGTCCATGAGTTCTGAACTGTAATAGAGCTGTGCGTAGTTTGTCGGAGTCATTGCCGGAACTTTACCGATCATCTCTTTGGCTGCGTCAAGAGAGCCTTTCAGTGTACTTGCCGTATCCGCAAGCTCTCCCGAACTATCCAGTAATTTTGATTTCAGCTTCACGACATCCTTTGCTGCGTCCTTCTTATCGGAATATGTCTCTTTCACTGTCTTAAACGTCGGGCTGTAGACCTCAACAAGCTTCCCGATCTCGTCATATTCCAGCATGTTATCCGCGAGCTTCTTCATCGTCGCGTCATCGTACTCATTTCCCGGCTGGGATATAAATCCGTTCTCATCCGCAACACCGGTCGCCTGAACCGCCTTCGTCGCTGCGAAAGCGTTCACAGGCGCTGCCGCAAGCGCAAGCGCAAGTGCTGCCGGAATCACACGTCCTGTCAAATTTCTTTTCATTCTGATTCTCCTTTAGCTCTGCGATGAGGAACCGATATCGAGAAGTCCCTCAAGCGCCCACTGATAGTTTTCGATTGCTCCTGTAAGGTCGAGCTTTGCCGCTGTGTGGGATGCCTCACTGGAAAGCCATGCGGACTCCGCCTGGAGGTATTCCTGGCGGCTCATCATTCCGAGGGCATTTTTCCTGTCAGCAGCTGCCTTGTCGGCCTTTGCGGCTCCGTAAAGCGTCTCAGATGCCTCGTAGGCTTTCCGTTTCTGCTTTACGTCCTGGTACATAAGATCCAGGGAAGAACGGATAGAATCTTCCTGGTCCTTGATATTTCTGGCTTTCTTTACTGCTCCGCCGGAGGAACTGGCCTTTGCCATTCTTGTATCATACAGCGTATAGTTCATCTCGATGGCCTTCGCCTCGTCCTTCTTCGGATCGAAGGAATCGATCACCGTAAGATCCGGTTCCGGAACCTTTGTAATCTCAGGGTCCGCGTTGTACTCCCAGCCTAACATCGTGATCAGCGTCTGCTTCTGGCTGTTTAGACTGGATGCCGCCTGAAGCGCACTTCCGTTTGCGGAATTTAAGGCATCTTCTACGGTCAGAACATCTTCCGTTGACATCATTCCGAGATCTTTTTTCTTCAGTGCCGCCTCATAATTCTGCTTTGCGATCTCCTGATTTAAGACAGCAATATCATACTGATCCTTTAATGTCTCATAAGTGCGCATCGCTTCCCTTGCGGTTTTTGTCTTCTCATTTCTCGCGATACGAAGTCCGCGGAGTGCTGAGCCGCCGTTCTTTTTTCCATTTGCGGTATCTTCCAGCTGCTGCGCATAAGCGCGCAGGGCATGCATGTTTGTCCTATATTCTTTATATTCGCTGCGGGTTGAGCTGTCATTTTTCAGATCATCCGCGTCCTTCTCCAGCTCATCCGCCTCCGCGCGGAGATCCGCCGCCAGCGCTAACATCTGGTCCTTTGTAAGGCCCGTGGATCCGCCCGGATTGTAATAATACTTCTGCAGCTGGTTCTGATAATCCGTATTATACCTCTCGATCAGTCCCGGGAGCTCCCAGTATTCCAGGGTATTGTCCTTAAACTTTTCAAGCGCTGCTTCGTCATATTCTGTGACCGCGACGTCCTTCGTCGCAGCTAACGCAGGAATTCCGGTACCCGCTGCCGCCAGGGAAAGACTTCCCATAAAAACGGCTGAGAGCACGGTCAGACCTGCCTTTTTCCATTGATTCTGTCTCATAGGTTTCCCTCCATCTATGAGCATAACGATTTCATCGCAGAAACGCAATAACATTTCTCTTACATTTTCTTTCCAAATACGGCAATCCGGTGGCAATTTTTATCCCCTGGCTGCCGCCTCCAAAAGCAGGAAGCCCCGCAGAGCGTTCCGCATTCCGGCTGACCGCCTCCCGACCGGGCAGCGGCCGTCTCTTGCAGACTCTGCAGGGATCCGCTTTCAATGTTCAAAGCTTTAATCTACGTCAATGATCTCTTTCTTATCCTGATTCTTTCCGCTCATGATCACATAGAAGACCGGAAGAACAAGAAGTGCCATCGCTGTAGAGACGATCAGTCCACCGACATCCACAAGGGCGAGTCCCTGCATCGTCTTACCGGCATTTCCGTAAGCCGCCGCCATCGGGATCATTGCCACGATCGTCGTGAGTGTTGTCATGAACATCGGGCGCATACGGGTCGCGCCGGCTTCAATGACCGCCTCCTTAAAGTCCATCGTTGCCCGGTACTGGTTCGCCGTATCGACGTACAAAATACCGTTGTTTACTACCGTTCCGACTAACATTAAGAAGCCTAACAGGGAGGTCATGCTGATCGGGCAGTCCACTAACCATAAGAACAGGAAGGAACCGATCAGGGCGAACGGGATCGTTGTCATCACCATGATGGAGAACTTCGGTGACTCGAACTGTGCAGCCATTACAACGAATACGAGGAATACGGCTGTGGCGATCGCCTGTCCCAGGGACGCAAACTCTTCGTTCATCATCTTTGTGGATGTGTTTTCCTGCATGGAGATCGTGCCGGATAAGTACTTATCAATGACCTCCTTCTGGATCTTATCCTTCGTGGTGCTGTCCGCTCCCTCTGTCAGCGTACCGGTGATCGTCACCTGATACTGCTTATCACTCTTTGTGATACTCTGCGGGCTGTCCTTGAAGCCGATATCCGCGATATCCATAAGGGCTACGGATCCGCCGGTCGCTGTCGGAAGGACGATTCCCTGGAGCTTATCGATCGTATCGTACTCATCATCCGCGTACTCAACCTTTACATCGATATCATTTCCGTCAACATTCAGGGTCGTTGCCGTCGTTCCGCTGACCATCATGTATACCTGGGAAGCAACGGCGGTCGGGGAAAGTCCCTCCGCTGCCGCCTTGACCGGATCCACATTGATCTTTACAAGGGGAGCGCTGTTTTCAAGGGAAGAGTGGATGTTTGTCGCCTCCGGGCGTTTCTGGAGCTCGGAAACGATCTCATCCGATACCTTCTTTAAGTCATCGTACTGTGTGCTGACAAGAATGTACTCGAGATCCTCCGCTGCTCCCATGGACATGGTGCTCATGGAGTTCTGGCTCTCGAGGCTCACGGAGCAGTCGGACCACTTCTGCATATCACGTTTCCACTCCTTGATGACCTGATCCGTCTTTCTGCTTCTGTCATCCTTTAAATATGCCGTCAGGGTCGCTCCGCTTCCGCCCATATTCATGGAAAGTCCGGAACTTCCGTAGGAGAGCATGTAGGAATCAAGATCCGGATCCTGAGTCACATAGTCTTCTGCTCTCTGGAGGATCTTATCGACCTCCTCAATCTTAAGACCCGGCTGGGTCTCGATCGTCACCGCGATCGTTCCCTGATCATCTGCCGGCATAAGCTCTGTCTTTAACTTTGTCGCAAGGAACAGGGAGAAGATCACAAGCACAACGGCGGTTCCCATGACCATCGCTTTTTTCTTTAAAAGCTTCTCCATCAGGGAACGGTATCCATTCTGCAGAGCTCTCATGATGCCGGATGCCGGGGTATTTTCCTTCTCCTTCGGACGGTAGTACACGTAGCAGAGCGGTACAAGCGTCATCGCGGAGATCAGGGACGCGATCATACAGAATACGATCGTGAAGCCTAACGGCTTGAACATCTGTCCGCTCATTCCGGAGATCAGGGCTAACGGGATAAATACGACACAGGTCGTAACGGTACCGCCGATAATGGATTCCAGAACGGCTGCCGTACCATCGATCGCGGCTTTTCTCGTTTCAACAAAGCCGCCGCCCTTATCCGTAAAGCGGAAGCAGCTTTCCAGAACTACGATCGAGTTATCGACCATCATTCCGACGCCGAGAACCAGGCTCGACAGGGTGATAACGTTTAGCGTAAAGCCCATGACCTTCATGAGGATGAGGGCCGCTAAAATTGATACCGGGATGGAGGTTCCAACGATCAGGGATGCCTTGATATCCCCAAAGAACAGCCAGATGATGAACATCGCGATAATGACTGCCATGATCATGGTCTGGAATACGCTTTTTAAGGAATCGCTGATCTGATCACTGTAATCGTTGACAACAACATACTCCAGAGACGGATCCTGTGCTTTTAACGTTTGCATTGTCTCCTGGACTGCCCTGGAAACGGTAATGTGGTCGCTGTCCTGATTTTTCTTGACGCCGATCGTCATCGTGTCCTTGCCATCATAACGTCCGATACTGTCCTTTGCCTCAACGGTATTGTAGATATTGGCAACATCTTCCATATAGATGATATTTCCGTTACCCAGTGTGATCGGGATCTTCTTTAAAAGCTCCATCGTGTCAAAGGATGTTCCGGAGGTCACGGAAAGATCCTTGTTTCCGACGGAGGTACTTCCGATCGGCATGGAAAAGTCCGCAGACTTTAAAGCCGCAATGATGGTATTCATGTTCACATGATACTGGCTTAATTTTTCCGGGATCAGCTCCGCCTTGATGTAAGCCTCCTGGCCACCGGATACGTCGACACTGGCTACGGAGGTCAGCTTTTCGATCTCCGGAACGATATCGCCATTTACGTAGTTATAGAGGTTATCCACGCTGTCATTGTTGACTGCGAGGGTGATGGACGGTGTACTGTTGATATCCATCTCGATGATCGTCGGGGTATCGACATCATCCGGGAGATCCGACTTGATCCCGTCCAGCTTTTTCTTTAAGTCATCGTAGGCTTTATCGATATTCTGGTCATAGTCATACTGGATCAGAACCATTCCGAAGTTTTCCGAAGACATGCTGGTGACAGAATCGACACCGGAAAGCGTTCCGATCTCATCCTCTATCTTACTGATCACAAGCTGATCCACGTCATCCGGGCTCGCTCCCGGGTAGACTGCGCTGATGATAAGCATCGGCATCTCCATTTCCGGGATCAGCTCAAGCTGGGATGAAAAGATCGAGCTGAGACCGAATACGATCAGGCAGAGCACAACAAGAACAGTTGTGACCGGCCGTTTTAAGACCTTTTTGGTAAGTCCCATGTTCCTTGTGCCTCCTTATTTTGCTGCCGTTTCCGCGGCTTCTGTAGTCTCTTCTGCTGTTGTCTCACTGCTGTCGGCTGTCGTTTCCGCACTGTCATCACTGCCCTGAATATTTACCGCGGCGCCGTCATAAAGCTCCTTGGACCAGCTTGTGATGACCTCGTCGTCGTAGGAAAGTCCGGAAACGATCTGAATCTTGTCAGAATCGATGAGTCCGTCTTCCACCGGAGTCTTTTTCGCTGTTGCTGTCGCAGCATCATATGTATAGACGTAGGCATCTCCGTTGCTGTAGTTGACACAATCCGCCGGAACGACCATGACGTTGTCCGCCTTCTCCGCTGTCACATAAACCTTTACCATCGTTCCGCTGGCAAGTCCGTCCGCGTCCCCCAAGGTCGCTTTCACCTTGAAAAGTCCTGTGGACGCGTCCACCATGCTGCCGATCTCGGAGATCGCGCCGCTGTAATCCGTTCCGTTCTTCTCCACCGTCACAGGATCACCGATATTTAATCCCTTCATGACACGCTCCGACACGTTGAAGGTCAGTGTTTTTCCGCCTGCACCGGATACAACGCCTGCGACAGAACCGCCCGCAGACATATCATGCACCTGCACGCCGAACTGCTCTAAGACACCGGCGATCGGCGCGGTAACGACCGTGTTCTCGCTCTGGGTATCATAGTTTAATTTTGCGGAATCATACTGGAGCTTCGCCATGGACAGACCGCTTACCGCCTGCTCGTAGGCCTGGGCGGAAATATCCCCGCTCTCGTAGAGCGCCTTCATCCTGTTTACCGATGTCTGGGCATCATTTAAGGATACCTGGGTCGTATTTAACGTGATTCTTGCCGCGTCTAACTGCTTGTTGTCGATGCGGAACAGCTTCTGTCCCTTCTGTACGGTATCTCCCTGATTTACATAAACCTCCAGAACTTCTCCGCTTCCCTTCGGGATGATGTATACCTGATCTGCCGGTTCCACGGTACCGGTCAGTCCTGTGGAAAGTTCAATATTTCCTGTCTCCGGTGTCTGGACGACGACGGTTGGGTTCGGAACAGCCTCAATCGGCTCTTCTTTTTTCGTAAATCTTGTGAACATCAGGGCTCCAAATGCACCGACGCATACAAGCCCGATTACGATCTTACCTGCTTTTTTCATGGTTCCTCCTCATTTTCTGCAACCTGTTGCTTTTTGATCTCTCCTGCGGATTCTTTTCTTTCTTCCGGTCCGCATGTTCTGTTTCGCGGGCAGCTTTTCTATTCCTTACCGCTGCTCCTCTTCCCTGCTGTCTGATCTATATGCACATATGCCATAGTGGAGCATACGGATATGGCGTTTGTAATACTCAGAAGCTTCCTCTCTCGCCTCCCCGTCACGGAAAAAGCGCTTGATCGACATGATAAATACTACCATATGCATTTCGATCAGCTCATTTAAGGCCTCCCTGCTGATCGGCGCTTTGTCCTGGTTGATATTTTCATATAAGAGCTTCATAAACCTCTGATTTTCCCGGCATACCTGCGGGTCAGACTCCGGATCGCCCCTGAAAATATCCATGAACTTCGCGCTCTTGATCAGATTCTGAAAAATATTGATCAGACCTGCCCGCTCCATAAGATCCATTCCGCGGTCGAACACACTCTCAAGCATATCCCACAGATCGCCTCCGTTTTCCCGGAGCCGCTCGATATAGTTGTTAAAATGCTGTTCCGCCTGGGCGTAGATCAGCCACTTCAACAGATCCTGCTTATCTTCAAAATATGTATAAAAGCTTCCTCTTGATATATCCGCGTCGTGGACGATCCGGTTGATCGATGCTTCCTCAAGAGGCACTCTCATAAACTCCTTTGCCGCTGCGATCCGAATTGCTTCAATTTTCTCTTTCGGAAGCCGCAGAAACCGCTCGGTCGGCATAATTCCATCTCCCTTCTGTCGAAATCACAAAACGTATTTCTGACATTTCCCTTCTTTTGCAAAAGTGACAACCTGTCAACATTATAGTGACACCCTGTCATTCTGTCAATATCTGTTTTTCCAGTTTATAATGATTTTATATTTTCGTAAGGTTTGCAAAATTTCTGTATAGAAACTCCTGCCTCCGGTCCGATCCCGTCTGTGATTTCCGCTGTTTTGCTCAGCCTACCATGCCCATGTTTCAGAATTGTTTTCCGATTGTTGCAGTTTCATGAATCCTGCAGATTTTCCCGGAAATATCGGATTGTACAGGAATAAATACCAATTCATAGCATGTTTGTAGGAATTGCTTCTTGCATATTTTTCTCAATACAGGTATAATATCATTGCATCACCTAGTAAGCAACTAGGTTTAGTCCCGGCAGACGGAACGTATCCCGGAGATCAGCTCCGGTGCCGGTTCATATCTGTCCGGAAATTGCTGAAACTTACATTTTTACCTTATATAAAATACATGGAGGAATCCGATATGTCAGAACCATTATTAAATGTAAAAAATCTCTCCGTGGATGTGGAAGAAAAATCCATTCTGCACGGAATCAGCTTAACCATCAACAAAGGCGAGACCCATGTTCTCATGGGACCGAACGGCGCCGGAAAATCCACCCTCGGATGTACCTTAATGGGAAACCCGAATTACCACGTCACGGACGGTGAGATCTTCTTTGGCGGTGAGAATATCACAAAAGAGGCAGCTGACAAGCGCGCCCGCCTCGGCATGTTCCTCTCCTTCCAGAACCCGCT